>JACCEB010211842.1_pt1 | contig 33981 bp, 40 predicted proteins | sample 7454761 | NCBI WGS metagenome assembly JACCEB01 (sample SAMN15323454, study PRJNA562643) | freshwater metagenome | isolation source: river surface water | place: USA:Blue River Watershed | collected 2017-08-18
CCACATAATATTGGTGTGCTATACGTAGATGGCAAACTATAATACAAGTAGTCCCCAACACTTACAATGCTACCAATCTCAGTTAGGTCTGGGCTGATAGGGAATGACACGTTCAATGCAGATGCAGCACCAGTTACGTTCTGGCTAAGGCCAATCCCGTTCACGGATCTAAGCGCATACTCTGAAGGCTGCGCAGGCACCGTACCAGCGTTTCTAACGAACGCAAACCATGAGGCTTCCTTCTTCTCATACCATGCTGCTTCGATGAAGCCAGAGGTCTGTATATCAGTCTCAGCAAGTGTTGCCCAACTCTGGTTCCCTTCTAGGTTAATGGTCTTAAATATCTTATTCTCAAGAGGCGATGTGTTAAACACGCTTTGAATTCGAGACGGATAGCTGACTCCATAGAAATTATTTCTAGTCTCATTTACATTGTGACGATATAAGTTACCTCCCTTAAAACTATAGAAGTAGTTGTTCATGCCGACCATGTAGTCTGGAATGAAGGAGTAGAACGATGGCCACCCCTGACTTGATTCGCTATATGATAGTGTGTAGTTTGCCATATCTTAACAAGGTCCTCCAAAGTTTGAAATTACTCCAACTCCATCAATTAATAAAGTTTGTCCTGAAGCTGGAGCTGATACAGTCTTATAGTGTGTATTATTACCATTCAATGGTGTAGTAAGTCCTACGTTTGTATATAGTACTTTACCTTGAAGATAAGCATCATATAAATCAAGTGCTGTTCCAGTAATGTATACTGTCAAAGGTGTACCTGTTCCTGCACAAGCAGCTACTGAACTAGCCCATCCAAATGTATTAGGCGCAGTTGATGAATCAAAGTAAACAGTAAACTGATTAAACAAGCAATCTCCAAATGCAACTATAACACCGTTAGAGTCTACTTGAAACCATTCATTAGTCCCAGCAGCAGTGGTCTTATAGTATCCAGCCCCTAATTTAAATTCTCCATTGGCATCGCTAAACACCAAGTCATACAATCCAAGAACTCCTGATCCACCAGTAACATAGGCTACGTAGTATGTCTGATTCACAGTAGCAGCACATGCTGCTGTGCTATTTGCATTTACTGTACTAGAAGCAAAAGATGGTAATGCTACTGGACAAGCAACAGATATGTCAAATATAGTAGCAACGCATGGCCCTATTAAAGTAAGATCCAATATACTTGGAGCGGCAGCAGTCTTTGGTATTACCATTACAGTATTACCAGGAGGAGATGCAGTAAAGTCTAATTGACCTGACAATACTGATACACTTGTGGTTGTTCCTAATGAAGCGAATGTAGACCCATTGTATTGGAACTCATTCAAAGTGTACGGAGATCCTGCAACTATTCCGCAGTCTCCACTTGTTGCACCTATATAAGTTGGTAGTCCTACTGTTCCCTGAAGCCAACCAAATGTAGGAGAAGATACTCCATTGTATATATCTCCATCATAAACTGCAAGTATTCCATCTGGTACAGTCTGTGGATTAAATCTAATAACAACAGCACCAGTAGCTGTACCTAATTGTGTACTTAAATAGTATATACCCTGAGTACCACTAGCATTAATATTTTCACCACATGGAACTGAACATGCAGGGCAAGTAACTGATGGTAATAATACTCCAGATACCTGCTCTCTTACAATTGATCCATCAGAATAAAACCCATTAGGAGCAACTGTTGTCAGTGCTGCATTTGAGTATACCACCGTAGCGGTACTAAGTGATGGTGCGTCTAAATAAAATGTTCCTGATGTTGCCATATTAATCGCATCCGCAGCATGCATCCTGAGTGGTTGTCGCAGAATAGCATAGTGTTAGTGGTAATGAATTTCTGTAATCCCAAATTAAGTAAAGGTAATTTCCGCTACTAGGAACGGTGAATGACCCTGAATAAACTCCTGCACTCCCTGTGATTGGAGACACCACTGTAGATGCCGCAAGCAATGAAGATATCCCAGCAGGATTGTTTGCATAAAGCGTATTACTACGAAGATATCTAAACTTGTCTTGCCCTGATACAAAATCAAATGTATCTGGAACAATCTTATTCGATATCATCTTCAAGTTAGACCCATCAGTTGGTATACCTCCAAACCCTTGAGGACCTGATACTGAATCATACTGAGATACCACAGGACTTGAATCATCTATAGCAAAGGTAACAAAAGTAGATTGCAATGGTGATACATAGGTACCATCAGTATATCTATATTCATTATGAATTGTCTTTCCTGAGTCAACAACGCTAGTCAATGTAACTCTCACAATAGTTAAAGTCTCCTTAACAGGACAGTTAGGCACTACAGTAATCTCAAGAGGATCACTAGCAACTATAGTGATAGTCGCTACATTTACGTTGTTCTTGTCCTTCTCAAACTGCAAACTTCCAGATGCACTCACAAGACCAGATGTCTCAGTAGTACCATCATAAGTTACTGATATAGTAAATTGAGCAGTAGATCCAGCAGGTACACTGTAGTTAATGGTTGTTGTACCAACAGGCTGACCTAAGTCAACGCAGTAAGTAAAGGTATCCCCATCAGGTATAGTAAACGTTTGAGATACTCCACAAGCCAAACACTCAATTGGTCTAGGTAACTCCTCAGAGTTTGTAGTCAAAACGTATTCATTTAGATACGGATCATATCCACCTAGCTTCTGAGTATTGAATGACTCAATGAACTCATCTCTAAACCATGTACGCATACCGAACTCTGATACCACAATTAACTGGTCACCCTTTAGATTGAGTACAGCACCACGCTTCACATCAGTAAAGAACCTGTCTGGTCCCCACTGAACGTAACTCTCTGGATGAAAGCTAATACCAAAGTCTTCTAGTCTAGCTATTTGAGTTCCAAGAACTTCTGGAACAGATGATATCGCACCACCACCAGCAGAGTCAGATATTAAGTTCTTGCTTGCAAGTACATAAGATATCTTATCTTCTTGCAACACAAGTATGTCAGTCTCCCTTGTATCTAGAATATAGATAGGTCCAAATGCAACCTCAAGGTACTTGTAGTTAAGTAGGCCAAGGTTGAACTCGTTTAACTTATTAACATTTGACTCGAAGTTATACACACCACTATAGGTTATATCAGCAAACCTTCTGATTTGCTGGTAGTCCTGAGCAGCTACAGATGTAACTCTTGTTCCTAAATTAAATGTCCTTCCTACAATTGAATCACGTATCTTATAACTTTCAGCTCCATTTCCAAAGCAGAAGCAGTTAAAGAATTTAGTATCTATTATAGCTGGCTGGCCTCCTGTTTGAGTTTGGACATTACCAGTATGGAAACCATTGATAATAGGGAATGATAATTCATTTTCAAAGAATACGTCTGGCAATGCATTTGATGGCTCAGTTTCAAATATCAACGTAGTATCAGCTCTGAATACCTCAAATGTTGCAGTAACGCTTGATCTTCTTTTTTTCTTTTGTGTAGCACCATTACATCTAATTGTTCCAGATATTAAAAGAACAATCTTATCCTTGTTTGGACCAGGAGTACTTGGGTATTGATAGAATCTGTAATAGTTTTTAGTTTCATTGTCAATCGATGGTATAGCAGTTGATATAGATCCAGTTGCAAGCGAATCATCATAAACATTTTCAATAGGATTTTGTCCTGCTCCTAACTCTGATGTACCATCATCTAATACTTGAAACACATTGTCTCCATCCCACCAGTCTTTCATATTGTTATATGATTCAGATGCAATGAATTCTTTCTCAAGAGTATATATACGTCTTCCACAATCTCCATTACCTTGACCAGCTCCAAGCCTTTCAAACTCAATCTTCATTCTGATACGACTACCAGCTGGAACATCATAATCTACCCATGAAGAAGATACTGAATCATATCTATTCATTGGGTATTGTAATACAGGGTAATCTCCAGGATTATTTTCCTCAGCCTCAATAGTACCAGGAGCAATTAAAGCAAGCTCATCCACAACAACTGAAAAGTTATTAGGATTAATCTTCATATAAACACCTGATGGAACAGGAATATCAACGTTAGGATCTAGTTCACTTGGTATCTGAATAAAGTCAGAAGCCTTAGATTCTTTCTCAAGTACTGTAGCATACGTACAGGTATTTGTTGGACCATCAGTATCTGCCTTTACAATAAGTCTATCCCCAGTCTCAATTTTTCTAGCATTCTCTCCTTCTAAAAGAAAGTATGCATTGTTAGTAAGAGGGTCATTAAAGTATATACTAGTATATATTGTGTCGTAATTTTCCTCATCTGGCTTAATTACAAACTTGTATCTTGTGGCCCAATATGGGGGCTTTTGTTCTATAGGAATTGTAACTTGAATAGAGTTTTTTGTATCAGATGCGGAACATGGTACGTTAACAGTATTGTTTGAACTAACCAATGCAGTAGTTGACCGATTGAAGTCATCCATGTACACTATGCCAATCTCATAACCTCTGTTGCTATGTAAGCTTCTTGATGAGTTTATTTTTTGATAGAATGCATCTACATAAGATATGGAATAGTACTCATACACATTAAATGTAGGTGTAGTAGTATTGTTTACATATCTCATTGTCAACAACTGAAAGCCAATTGATGAACTAGCAGGAGATGTAATTATTCCTATGCCCTGACCAGATGCACTAATACCACTTTGATACTTAATAAGTGCATCTAGATTATTTGGGATAGCACAATTAGACTGATCAGTAAGCGTTACACCGTTACAAGAAGTAGCTACTGGCTGTATATTTGCTAAATCACCTACTGCATTTTGAAACTCTACGCTGGTTGCAAGTTCGTATACAGAATTATAATTTGTAGGTAAAGTAAATAAGAACGTAATTGAAATATTATCAGTTGTTTCTGTAGGGAATGGGGTATCACCAGCAAATGAATCGTGATCAAATCTTAGCTCAACATTTATAGATGAACCTTCAACCAAATCTACAGATCCTAAATCTATATAAACAACTGAATCATTAATTGTCTGAGTAACTCCAAAATTATAGGTACCTGTTGCAAGTGTATTTGGTAATTGAGCAATTCCAATATCTTCTGATATTAGCTCAGTGCTATAATCAAGTTGCACTGGATTACCATTCTCATCTAACATGTCGTATCCCTCAACGTAGTTGCCATACATTAGCCTATTACCCATAATAGTCTGAGCTTTAGCAAGCAACGGCACATTGTCATATAGCCTAAGTAACTCACTCTCCGGAAGGATAGTAAATATCTTACTGTTAGTAAATGTAAACGTGTAGTTAGTATTGTCAACAAGACCTAGGTCAGCCTTGTTAATCTTCTCAATAACCTTAATTACATTGTTTGTAGTATCCTTAAACAGCAAGTCAATGCCAACTACAAGTGGCCCACCAGTATTGTACGTTACAATTGCAGTATTGAATTTGTTCTGCATCCCATCATTCAAGTAGCTGTTGATGCTAAAGTCAAAAGCCTTAGGCTCAAAAGCAGGAGCAGACCACTGAGATGTGGCCGAGTACTCACCATCCTCATATTGGTATCGATAAGCAAAGCAAATAAACCTACTCTCTAAGTAGTTCTCTTCATTACCAGTATTGATAAGTTCAACGCTAGGAGACTCTACAGGTGGCTTCTTGATAACAAGAATAGACTCAGCACTAAACTGGTCAATGTTGCCTACAGGATCTGGATAGTTCTTATCTAGGTTAATTACCCTAGGAGGATTATAATCGTCTGTAAAAAATAAAAGGTTGTCAATAATGTTGACACCAGTAATTAGATAGCCAGGATTAAAGTTCAATGTGGTATTATCCCCACCGCCATCGTTGATACTAATAACGTGGTACGTAAGTATATTATTGTACACATTGAATGAAACAATCATGTCCAATTTACCAGTTGCCCCCACACCAAAGTTAGGGTCATGGATAAACCAGTATACAGTCTCCTTGCTGCTATCAGTAATCGTTCCTATGCATCTAGCGGATGCACTAAGAGCAGTTCCATTAATGTACTTTAGCGTGGTTAGTTTGGTGTTCCCTTTAGTGTTCTCAATCACACCAATCTCTGAGTTCTCAGTAGAACCCATGCGAACATTAAGAGCATCGATATACTCTCCATCAGGAATAAGTCGCTCATCAACGACTTTATTCATTCTGCCAGCTATGAAATTCCTAGTAATATTCGCCATATTATTTCAACCACTTGTCCATACCACGTAGGTTCATCAATAGTCTACCCGGATGAATGTTGCTTAATCTGATTTTAGAGTTTCTCAATAGTGCAGTCTTCTCTTTTCTTGCACGATTCACAATATACTCTTGAACTCCAAGCTTAGCGTTTAGAATCTCATACGTAATGTACGCATAAATAAACTTTTCAAACAATTTATTCACGCTAATAATTGAGTCATCACCATTCTCCATACCATCTGATATGTACTCAAGGATAACTGACTGACCGTACATGTCTGAGTTGAAGTTAATCACACCACTCTTGGCATCAATATTAAACGTAGGATTAAAGTTGGCAGTCTCAGTATTAAGACCATATCTCTGTCCTAGTCCATACTCAAAACACCAGTTGCCATCACCCAAGTCCCATCCTTCTTCGCCATCGTAACGGCTATCTGGATTCAAGTATATACTCTTCTTGGTACCAGCCAATCTCTGCAAGTCAATCTCTGAATACTCAGGAGACAATGCGTTACCCTGCTGATCAAAAAGAATCTTTCCTGTCTGATCCTGCAAGTAAGCCTTAGCAGACAGCACCTGAATGTTCTCAGTAAGTGGTCTCAAGTAGCCATCTCTGTATAGGTTAACTCGAACCCAGTTCACATAGTCAGATGGCAAGATATATTTCAGCGTATCGTCAACAGTTAATTCAAGAACTTTTATTTGCTTAAACGCATCATAGTTTAGTTCCTGTATTGCTCTCTTAGCATGGAATAGAATTTTATACCGCTCCTCATTATTTACCAAAGAGTGGTTGCCAGCGTACATCAACAAGTAGTTGTTGACAATATCCTGAAGGCTAACGTACTGATAGGACCCCCAGTTCTTATCTACTGGTTGATTCCCACCATTTTCGTAATACTGATATTGAGTGATGTATGCCATGATTATACAGATTGTTTTTGTTCCTCAGCACCACCAAACTGCACTGCCTCAATCTCACGAATAGACATACCAGCGTACTGAAGAATCTTTGAAACTAATTTTATCTCGTCCTCGATAGGTAACTCGAAGTCTTGGTATCCCAGCCCTGGAGATTGATTGAACACAGGCTCGCCATTAGTCAACGTAGTAAACGTCCACTTAGGGTCCTTAGGGTATCTTATGTAATTGGCATCTACCTCGTTAGCCAAGTTGATTGTCGTAGGGTATACCGTTAGTATACTACCCTCTTGAGTATACGCAGGGAAGTTCTCCGTAGGCGCAGTCAAGTTAGAGTTCACTAGCAGTGTAATTTTTCCATGTGTAACCTTCTCAGCCTCAGCCTTGAATACTCTAGTAACACCAGATGCATCGTAACACAAGACCTTGTTAATCATGAAGTAATCAAAGCCAGTCGTAGTAACCGATGGAAGATAAAATCTATTTGTCGCTGGAGCAACTTGAGTAAGTGTTGATGTAACTACAAACGTTTCGATTGCTTCTTCTAATGCCTTCTTCTGATCAGCATAATCTGTACCAGATACACGAGCATTCTCCTTGTTAATCAAGTCGTTATACCCAGAAAAATACTCTTCAAAGATTTCTAGCTGTGCCTGCTTGGCAAACAGGTTGAAGTCAGAAGGTGAGATGTATCCGTAATTATTCTTGTTCAGAATTGCCAATACGGTATTTCTAACTGAGTTGATCATTCTAGTCTTTTTACAAATATAAACAAAAAAAAAGAGGGTGTTATTACACCCCCATTTTTAATCATCTATCTATGTGAACCATGAAAAACTACGTTACAAATCTAAGTTATTTTCTAACATTTTCAAAACAGTAATTCCTTCATCTGTCTTTAAATATTCAGCAACACAGAAGTATGGGTCCTCACCGAAAGGAACAGTCAACATCTTTCTCTTATTAGATCCAGTGTTAAACCAAACCTCCTTGTTGCCATTTCTGAAAGTCAATAGTTTTTGCTCAAAGAACACGTGAACATTTGACTGCAACTTAAGCATAGGGTCATTTAAGATATTTAGGAAACCTCTTGGGTCTCTCTTGGCATAGATTAATACATCACGCTTTAACTCAGCAGTAGTAAATCTATTTGGGTCCTTATTGAATAGTACTCTTGATACCACCTCAAGCTGATCGATACTAAGCTGTCTTGCTTCAATCAATGCGTCAACCTCAGATGTAAGTCTCTCTACCTCAGTAGCAGCATCCTTCTCATTGTCAACCTCAATAAAGGCTCTACCATTAAGTGGGTGATAGTGCAAGAACTGCTGAAGGACTGGGTTATTTTTTGGTACACTTAAAAATCCATTCTCGAAGATTACTGGCTCAACGATGGCATTACCATCCTGCTCATCCTCAAATGGAGACCTCTGGTTGATAGCGTATCTCAGCGGTCTGTTTACATTATTCTCTTCATCAAAATAAAGAAGAGGATATCTTCTTGTGTTTCTTGATGGTAACGTATAAGATAACGGAGCAGCTTCTCCTTTTAACTTATAGATTTTGTCCGTGCTAGTGACATTTTTTTTCATTTGATTAAATTTAAAATTTGAAAATAGAGGGAGTCACAGCGACCCCCTCAGTTAATTATTACTTCTTCTTCTTAATCACTGGCTTCTTTACAGATGCCTTTACTGTAAGCTTACCGCTCATCAATTCAGGAAGAACTCGAGTTTTTGTTGGAACTCCATACTTACCAAATTTCTCAGATTCAGATGCCATTCTTTTCTGAGCAGCTGAACTCAATGCACTTCCTCTTGGCTTTGATGCTCCTGTGAAAGGATTACCACTACCTACTGCTGGAGCTTTAGCTTTTACTACAGCTGTTTTATAAACTTTTGGACCTGGTCCATTCTGCTTCTTTGCCATTGTCTTGTTTATTTAAAGGTAAAGGAGAGGCCAATCGGCCCCTCCATTATTTACAATTAGGATCCGTATCTGAACAATACGAAGTTGTTTGCACCCAAGGTACATACACAACGCTCAGATAGGAAGTTTACCTCCATTGCGTCAAGATCGCTAGTCTGTGCTCCACCAGCAGAACCAGTAATCCAAGTCTTGTAACGTCTGTCTTCAGTCTCAGAAGCTCTATAACGAACGTGCAAGAATGGACGCTTAGCGTTCTTACCAAGGATTTGGTCATACACAGTAGTAGATCCAGCAGGAACCAATAGACCGGTTACAGTACCAGAAGCAGAACCACCAGTTGGCAAACCACCACGCATAGTAGGATCGTTCAAGTACTTCCAGTCAGACTTATAGAAGTCATAACCTCTACGGAAGCCAGTGAATCCAAGATTCAAAGCCATGTCTCTGTCGTTGTTGAACAAACCATAAGAGGTACCATTTGCTCCGTAACTGTTCTGAGCTGCCAACATATCATCGATGTCAAAGCTGAATGCTCTGTTAACGAAGATTACGTTCTCTTCGATAGATCCCTGCTTGTCAAGACGAGAGATGATGCTATCAAAGTCAGCAAGAGTAGTTGGGTTACCACCACCCCATACGTTACCACGATTGTTCACAACGTAGAAGATACCTTCAGAACCTTTGTTACCAACCTGAGAGTTAGCAGTTTGAGTTGCTACACCTGAACCAGACTCAGCAGGAACTGCTTCAATCATTGCAGTCTCAAGGTAGTCCTCGAAACGTAGACGAGTCTCGTGCTCAGATTTCAAATACCAAAGGTATCCAGTAGCACCGTTCTCAGTAGTTACTTCTACCCATCCAATCTGAGCCATGTCAGAACCAGATACAGCGTATTTGTCCTTGATGATGATTGGAGAGTTGTCGAAGATTTCGTCTTCAGCCTCCAAAGAACCGATCATTCCTATAGTACCTTTCTTAAATTCAGAACCGTAGATCCAAACAGAAAGAGGGTTAGTTCCAGGGAAAGTCTGTCCTCCACCTTCGTAGTAAGCCACATCAAATGTACCTGCGGTAGTGTTTACAGCAGTAACGATACCCTTGTTAGAAAGACCTGTAGAGTTTTCAGAAATGAATACAGTCTGACCAACACGGATTGCAATTCCACTTACGTTAGAATCGTTTACAGTGATAGTAGCGGTGTCAGCAGCAGCAGCTGCGTTAGAATCACAGTTTACATACTTGGTATGCAAACGACCTTGCTCAGCCCACTTGATCATGTCAGAGTTAGACGGCATCTCAGCACCTACCATTCGAAGGAATGAAGCTACTGTTCTGTTACCATAACGCTCGAATTCTTTCTCATAAGTATCAGGAAGATACTGGTTCAAGAAGTCAAAGTTGGTAATGTAATTAGTTGATAAAGGGACTTGTTCAGCACTTGGCTGCAACTGATATCCCGGGCTTGATAATACTGCCATTGTTTTGTTTTGTTTTTAGTTGTTACATTTTTTTAATACTGCGGATTTTTAGACCCTTTCCAGAATCTGGAGCAACCGCCCTCACCTGCATTCCTCCCTTAGTAGCAACCTCTGGAGCTCTACGCTCAGACATATTTATATTTTTGGTCTTACGTAAAACGTCATCAGTAGCATCCGCTTGGCCTTGCTCATAAAAGAACTTGGCAAACTTCTCAGGATTCATAGCGATAGACAAAGACCTATGGTATCCAGCTGCATCCTTAATCAAACCACTGTCATCCAAGAACTTATTAACGAAGTTCATTGGACTAGACTGAATTGACTTTAGTTCAGCAGCAGATGCCGGAGCAAATACAATCTTCTTATCGTTGACATCGAACTCAAATCCTTTAAAGTCTTTACTAAAGACCTCATCTGTTTTTTGGTCGAACCATCTACGCTTCCGATCACTCTCCTCCTGTACAGTCTTTGACTGTTTTGTATATTGACGATAGGCTTCAAACTCCTCCTTCTCTTCCTGAGACAAGCCCATTCCACTTGACTCAAGTGGGAACTTATATTTCTCTTTCTGAGAGTTGAAGTAATTCTTCGCCTCGGCAATAGCTTTCTTTCTTGCAATCTTTGTACGCTTAATCTTTGACTCCTCATCCAAGTCCTCATCGAAGGTATACTCCTCCATTAAGACATCGATATCCTCAGCGTCAAGATTCTGCTGCGTATCTGCAAGGTACTCTCTAAGCAAGGTGTCTGGGTCCATAGCATCGTAATCCTTCTTGAGTTTCACGAAGTCATCGAAGCCACGCCCAGTCTCCTTCTTATAATTCAAATAAGCAGCGACATCCTCAGGCAACTCTTCATTGCTCTGTCTCTGTTCCATCAACTCATCAAATGAGTTTATCTGCTTATTGTATCTCTTACCAATATATGAAAGAACTTTTTCTTCCGATAGCTCATCCTCTTCAGGCTGACTATCTTGAACTGCATTGTCAATATTAGAAGTATCCAAGCCAACTTGTACTTCACCGTTGATTTCCCTTTCATGTTTTTCAAGAAGCTCTTGTTCAACTTCCTGCATGCTCTTTGGCTCAACTGCATCTAGTGATCTTACTTTGATTTCCATTTAATTAAATTTTATGTTTACAAATTTATAGATTTTTTTTTATCGTGGCTCAAACTCTGCCAAGTCAAACCCATCAAGCGTATCCTCGTTAGATTCAAAGCTCATTGGAGGTAGGTTATTCTTTCTTTGGTTTATGAGTTTCGACTGCTCAGTGTTCTGCTGGCTAATTCTCTTGGCCTTAGAATCTTCCTTCATCTTCTCACGATCAGCAAGAGAGGTTTCTTTTACACCTGCTAACTGCATGCTATAACTAAACTCCTCAGCCATCAACATTCGCTTCATCTCAGCCTCAGCCTTTAATCTCTCAATATCGAATGCTACCTCTGCCTGCTTGAACTGCATCTTAGCCTGAGCCTCCAACTGAATCTTCTGCATAGCAGTCTGTGCTGCTAGTTCCTGAGACTGCATCTGCTGCATTGCTGCCATCTCCTGCTTCTGCATAGCCATCTTATCCTCACGCTCCTGCTTCTTAACTCTCTTGAGTTTCAACAACTGGTTCGCTAACTTTAGATTCTTAATCTCTCTGATGTCAATTGCATCCTCAAGATTGATGTCTCCCTTAGCCAATGCAACCTGAATGTTCTGCTCAAGTTGTGCCTTCTGCTCCTCGTCTGGAGAAATCTCAATGAAGATGCCAAAGTCGTAGATGTACAAATCCTTAATGTCATTCAATATAGACACGTTGTACTTTCCAATCTTATTTGCAAAGTCATCCTTAAAGTCAGCATACTGCAAGATATCAGCAACACGATACGTAAGTGCCTCAGCAAGTGAACGATAGATAAATAGCCCACTCTCAAGGATGTGTCTAGTAGCTGTATTTGAGTTAAGTGCCGCTAGTTTTTGTACACCAACCAATGCATTTGGATCAGGAGTAGAACCATCTCTTGCTTCGTTCAGTCCAGTTACAGACCGAATCATGTCAAGGTAGTGGTTGTAGTTAGCAATAAGCATCTGAGTCTTAGACGCTCCTGAATTGGATGTCAGCTGCTGGATAGGTACCCTAGCATTGTTGAACTCACCATCCTGAGTGTAACTACGTCCGATAACACTACCAGTCTGAAAGTATAGTCTCAACGCATCCTCAGGGTTGTATGCCGCACCTGTGCCCAAGTCAACCTCATTCAATCCATCAGCATCAATGAAGACACCATCAGGAACTGTACGGGCAATAACCTGCTGTAGCTTTAAGTGAGTCAACTGAATCAAGTCAGCAAAAGGAATCATCCTTCTAACCAACGACTCAATAACACCCTTATACATACGTGGTGCTACTGCAACGTAGTTAGGCAATGCATGCTGAGAAGAAGACTTTGGTCTCACCATGTTCTCAGATAGTTGCCACTTCAATAAGAAGTTGGTACCCATCACCATCACACCATCATACCATACGTCAATGGTCTTCTCAAGCTTTTCAAACTTACCATCCTCCATCATCTCTAGTGGAGGATTAAACTGATCGTCCTTCTCAATTACTCTAGTAGATCCGTTCTCAAGAATCTTCTTCTTATAGACCATCTTCTTTGTGGTCTTATAATTAAAGTACATCAAGGTACAGGTATCTCTATAGAACAAACTGTTCTCGTAAAATCTAGCAGTGTTGTAGTAATCGTACCAGCTCTGAGAGTATTTGGATATTTCATCCAAGTCCTCACGAGTAAGGGTAGGGTCAATCTTCAACAGCTCAGTCATTGGTACAGTCTTAATCTCACCCCAGTAGAAGCAGTCTTGGAAGAATGGGTCCTCGGTGTAGCTATACACCACGTTAGCAGGGTCAACATAAGACACCTGTACGCCAGCCCCTGGCAAGAACTCATGCTTAGCAATACCAATACCTAACACAGTCAAGTCGTAGTCAATACGCTTGCGTGTATCCTGGTAGTGGTTCTCATCAAGGATAGTGTTAATCGCTTCTTCTTCGGCAATCTCAATAGCAGGCTTATACTTAAGCTGCATGTATAATGATAGTTCATCATCAGTCTGAGGCAACTCCTCTGGGTTAGTCACAAATGGATCAACACCAGTTTCATTCTGTATCTTTAGCAACAGATCCTTAGCAAGCATCTGGCTCTCAATCATGTCCTGATACTTACTTCTCTTTGCCTGAGACATTGCATCCTGTGCGTATGCCTTTACCTTAAAGAGTCTATCGCTCATGCCATTGACAACAATGTCAACGAACTTAGGAAGGATAGGTACTGGAGTCCAGTCAAGGTTTAGATAAGATAAGTCACCATCAATGGCCAGCTCATTCTTATATTTCTGAACGGATTGTTCACCTCTCGCGTACAAACGCAGTCGGTTAAACTCACCCCATTGATTATAGTATCTACATTGACTGCCATCCTTTCTGAACCATTCGTACTGAATAGCCTGACCAATTTGAAGGCCATACTCTGGAGTTGCCTTCTCAGCGTCAGATACAAACTGGCTTGGAAATGCAGTTGAAGATATATTAATTACGACATCTTTCATCTAATAATTTGACTTTGATTTCCAGTGTTAGCGTACTTTGCGAAATTAACACTAATTTTCGACTCTTTTTTCTCCGGTAAATATACGTGTTTTTGATTTGCCATTATAGCTAAGCCTGAACTGATTGACGCATCGTGCTTTGTTCTATCATTAATATCAAACTTTGCCCAGTCCTCAAGCGTCCTAGTGAATGGCATAGTGCCTATTTCATCTGATGATCTATACGTGCTGGCTAAATCAAAACCTACAAACTTCTCAATGTAAGACTCAATCGCAGAGGCATGTGACTGCTTCACCTCCTCAGAGGAGTTAGGTATACCACCTAGTTCACGCTCAGTCTTGCTAAGCTTATTTAGCGTTCTATCAGGTCTATTTAATGAGAATGCTCTATAGCCTCTATTCTTAAAGTGATATAATATACGAGCTTTATTGTTCTCTGCAAGCATAGGCATACCATAAAATATACAAGCCATCAAAACTTCCTCAAAAAATATCTCCGCTGTCTGAGGTCTGGCTATGTACTCTAAGAAGAATTGGTTGACAGGAGCATCGTCCATGTGGTACTTAGTCATGCCATGCAATGCACCATTAGATCCACGTCCTCCAACTACTGCTGATATATCATAGGGGTCACACCCAAATGAACCTAGGTGCTCATTGCCAGGATACTTAACTCCATTCCTTATCTGAACATTGTTCTGCATGTGCAATGGTGGTACCCAGCTAATTAAGAACCTGCCCCTAGAGTCAGGTGTCCATATCACCTTGCTGTCCTTGATGCCATCCTTCCAATGAAACGAACCACGTGTCACCATCTGCCCCTCAATACCTGAATCGTTGTAGTCAATCTGCTGGTATATCTTAGTGAGGTTAAAGATAGATGACTTGCTCTCATCACGGAATGCATGTGACTCTGTTCTAGGGAACTGGCGATAGAACTCGTTGAGTGCATCAGCGTCATTCTTTAATGACTCCACCTCAGCCTCCCAGTAGTCTACCGCACCATTCTTTATCATCTGCCCATCAACACCAAGAATAGGAGTAACAGGCTTTCGAACCACAGGCATGCCATACCTATCGATAAAGCCCTCCATGTTCCACTCCATCGGTATAAACAACGCATATAGACCGCTCTTAGTCTGTCCATTGGCGTTTCTAATAAGTACGTTTGAGTCCTCATATAGTTTCTTATAGTTGTCACCACCCTTGCTCAAAGCATTCGATGTAGATCCCATCATGCACTTGCCAATAATCTTACTACCCACCCTAAGACAGGTCTTCGTTACTCGCCAGTTGTTTAGGATGTTGTTAGGCTTCACCCACTTGGCACTCTCATCGTGTGCCAAGAATAAAAGCTTCTCACCATCGTATGAGTTCTCCTCAGTGTTCTTCCAGTCAATGGTGGTATCAAGACCAATTACACTGTCGTCTTCAACAGTGGCCATGTTCTTCTTTGTAATCTTTGATGCAGGTATACGATACGCAAGCTCAGTCTTCGGCTTGTCCATACCGTCCATGATAGGCCTGAAGAAGAAAGGTAGCCTGCTGTTTATAGGTACCACCTTGTCAGTGAACATCTTCTTCGCATCAGCACCAGTCTTTGACAAGATACCAACACGAGAGTCACGAGCAAGAGTTGCTATGTTGACGCACTCTGAGGATGACATGAACGAGAACCCTGAGCGTCTAATCTTTAGGTATATCATACCAAACGAACGTGGGTCTGCCCTGCATGCCTCCCAGAAGATAAAGAATATTCGGTTAGCCTCACGATAGTCTGCGTACCCAACGTCAATGCTAGACCATTGTAGGTACATGTAGTGGGCTCCAGTAATGTAGGTAGGTGTTCCATTATTCATGAACCACATCCCTTCCTCTCGCCTATTAAACTCGCCCTCAATGTAGTCTACCCACCGGTCCTTAAACTCAGTAGGCATCTCGTTCCAATGAAAGATTGACTGAATCTTAGATAGCTCCTTTGGAAGTTCCTCCCTCTCCCAGTACTGCATCGAAGAAGTCTTGCTTCTTTGATAGCACTCCTTAGGAGCAAGCGGCAATGCCACAGTCAAGCCCTGTATGTTGACTATCTCTCCTATCTGCCCAGTTCTAGATATGACCACCATGTCGTACTGCTCGTTGTAGCCGTACAGCCATGACCTTCCGCTATTCTTTTTACTGATAGCGTTCTGTGGGACATGGTCCTTAACGATTCGATATAGACCTTCGCTCTGCAAAACCTTGTTTGGTATCTGTTCTGTTTACTCCCTTATCCAACATCTCAAGAGCCTCACGCTCCGCCTCTATCCTATTGAGAATCTCAAAGGCATCAAAGATGGCTAGCTTCTTTGTAGCAGCCGCATTCTTTAGCCTGTCAGCAGACAGCTCACTCTCATCCTCAGGCTTGATGATGGCCTCCTTAGCCACCTTAATCAACTGCTCAACAGCCTGGTGCCCTGCCTCAATGATTTTTAACTTTATGTCTTTCGGATCTCTCATAGCACCATAGTTATTTGATGGTCAAACATTCTATATAGCTTCTCCCCATCCACATCAAACTCATACTCACTGTCTGGCTTAAAACACACCTTGTCTCCTGCCTTCACACCTTGCGATATTAGATAGGCGTTCGGATAGACCATAGTTCCCATGAGTGGTTCATGGGAAAATGGCTTCATGATGTAACTCTCGATAGCAGGGATTGGCTTGACAAAGCAATATCTTGAATAAGTGTTCCACTTATCCAAGCGTTTATATAGGTAGAACTGGTCAGGCTCAATGAAGAACTTATCGTCTCTAAAAAATGACCTACCGCTCTTTCGTCTGCCCTGAATGTCGTTGTAGAACTTGAACACGTTGTGGTGCACCAGTAGGATATCACCCTGCCGTATAGGACCATCGTATCCATACGGTACCTCAAGCACCTCAGCATATCGGTTTGAGAACTTGTGGTCCTCCTCTGAGGTATTGACAATAAGGTCTATTCCACCAACCTCCTTGGTGTTATTGTATCGCTCACCCTTCACAGGTCTTACGATAAAGTCGAATGGTGACTGCATCAGTAATTTATATTGTATTCAATAGCAATGGGCATGTTGTGGTTGAATTCCTTCCACATCAAAGTCTCATTCTTTTCGTTTCTAATATAAACACGTATTGATCCTAAGTCAATATTAAAAAGGATAGCCTCTATTTCATATGAATCGCCAAGCACCTTCTGCCCTACGATGTAGTGCATTGAGCTACCCTTGTAATCTGGGCCTACCGATATTTTTCTTATGTCCATTTGATTTGATTTAAGTAGGGATGATTAAGGAGTGTACACTATCCCTAACTGCCCTGTACCTGTGATTCTGTACACACGTCCAACAGCAAGGCCACCAGCAATAGCAGCTGCATTATTAGCATATACAGGAACGCTTGGCAGTGGCATAGATAGAATACTTCCAATTGTAAAGTTCTTAGTCTTGTTGCTGTCCTCAGCATCAGTACCAATCAACTTATCATTGTATGATACGCTTCCGTCTGTAGGGTATGAATTAATATTTGCCATGATTATTCTGCGGTTACGGGTGGTTCAGGAGTTGGCTCAGGAGATGGAGGCACTGGTGGTACATAGTCACCTGTGATGGTTAGGTTCAGTTGTTCTGCAACCCAGTCATAAGCATAATCATTTGTCTGCCATGCTTGATATGCGTCTCCAGTCATTGTCAAGTTTCCTTGAGCAAGTTGCTGCCCAACTGTTAAGTCTAAATTCTCAGATAATATCTGATAGTAAAATGTTCCTGAAGTACTTAAGTTATCATTAATGCAATAAGCATTTAGGATAGTTCCTTCATCTTGGGTTCCATTTACCCAAATTAAAACTGGCTCAATTGTTTTCATATTGTTTTTTGTTTATACGTAATTACCTATTAAGTCTACTAATACTCCATTTATTTGTACTCTAACTAATGCGTTTGCTGTAGCGGTTCCAGCTCTAGCGTTTCCTAATCTCCAATCAACAGCTGCTGTCTGCGTACCTGCTGTAAGTGTTCCTGTTCTAAATGCTCCATCTACATATAATCTTGTACCTACGTCCGTTGTCGTTCCAATCAAGACGTTGCCGCCAGAGGTAATGCGCATTCGTTCGGTAGGAGTAAATGAAGCACCTGCTGTTTTAGAAGCTGCACTATCCACAAAGAATCTAATAACTCCATTTAAACTTGAGCCTGTCCCACTAACTGCAATTCCTGCTGCGCCAAAAGACGCAGTTAGTGATGTTACGTATCCACTTGAGCCTAAATTACCATAGAAGTTTGATGATAACCATAAATCACCTGAACTATATTCACTAAATACGTTTGAATAATTTTCCCAAGTGATTCTATTTCCGTATGAGGCTGCTGCTAAATCTAACCTTGCTTGAGGACTACTCGTCCCAATCCCAACGTTGCCGCTGGAGGTTAACCGCATTCGTTCGGTGCCGCTTGAATAAAATTGCAAATTTTCAATTGAGCCAAGTAGTCCAACACCCGTAGACCCTGCTGAATAATCCGACCAACCTAGCAAGTTTCCTGACTGAATTTTTAAATCGCCATTTGACTTGATGCGCATTCGTTCGGTGCCGCCAAAAGGAGTGGTTGCACCCGTATTAAATATAATGTCCCTATTTTCAATAGAGAATTCTAGTCCATTACCTGTGCCTTTATTAACACCAATCCAAGCAGTATCTCCACCAGCACCATCGCTTGTAATTTGCATAGCAGTACCAACGCCACTCGAGGTTGCAATATTGGTATATAAATGCAAAAGCTGACTAGGACTTGATGTTCCAATCCCAACGTTGCCGTTTTCATTAATGCTCATTAAGTTAGTAGCACCATTTACTCTAAATCTTAGGCTTTTTGGACTGCCTACATTATCGTAAAATATTAATGAATTTGTTGAGGTTGTTGTCTCTTGAAATATAAGTTGAGGATAATTTGCAGTTGATGAAGTTATTGAACCTCCAGCCGTCACGCTACTGCTAAAGGTCGCTGCACCTGTGGTATGCGCTATAGTAAGACGGGCTATATTATTAGTTCCTAGTACTATTGATTGTGCAGATTCTGTTACAATACCAAATCCATAAGCAACTCCACCTGTAACAAATAAAGCAGTACCAGCTGAATTATCAGGTCCTATGTAATAATTTCCACCTGAATTAGTAAATCTTTGATATGCTGCATTTGTTCCAGTAGTAGAAGTAATTTGAAACTTGTTTGAAGCATTTGCCGTTGAAACAATTAATGTGTCACTAAACGTACCACCCCCACTAACCTGCAACCTCGCACCATTATCCGTTGTCGTTCCAATCAAGACGTTGCCGCCTGAGGTGATGCGCATCTTTTCACCACTTGCGCCTGTTTCAAATGCCATTACGCCTCTCGTCCATAACGCCAAATCTGTAGTTGCTAAACCAGAAATTGCGTTGCTTCCAAGTGCAACAATGCCATTCATTGTGCCAGATGATTCAAGAGCAAATCTAACACCATTTGCAGCAGTAGAATTTATTACTAACAATCCATTTGTGGGACTACTCGTCCCAATCCCAACGTTGCCGCCTCTAACTAAACTCATAATAGCACTATCAACGCCAATGTCTAATCTTGCTCCTGTAGCACTTCCTGCAGTTGGTATTTTAAAATCAATAATTCCATCTGCTAATGTTCCATTATAATCCTCAAACTGTAATCTTGTAGTTCTTGAGGTTGAGTTTGTATCTCTTAATCTTAAAACTGCTGATACACTTGTTCCATTATCGCCTCTTACTTGTAATGTAGCATTAGGACTCGTCGTCCCAATCCCAACGTTGCCGCTGGAGGTTATTCTGAGTCTCTCGGTGTTGGATGTAAATAAATTAATAGTACCAGTTCCGTATGTTTTTAAATCAAGTGTTTGATTTGTGTTATATGTCTGTAAACTACCTCCAGTACTTGTTGAAGCAATATCTAACCCATAAGTATTATCCGAAAACGATGCGACATTTCCAGCTCCAGCACTTTTTGTAAACGTACTCGCCCCACTAACTTGCAACCTCGCCCCGTTGTCTGTAGTTGTGCCGACTAGGAGGTTGCCGCTGGAGTTAAGTTGCATTTGCTGACTTGCTCCGTCATTTGCAGACCAATAAAAATATCTATTTGCAGAAACTGCATTGTCTTGATACCCAAACCAACCATTACTATTATTGCCATCAGTAAATAGCATTGATATGGAATTTCCAGATATTGTTGCTCCAAGTCTCAGTTGTGCATTTGCAAAATTATTCCAAGAAGCTGGATTGGAAACAACTGTTAATTTTCCATTTGTTGAGGTTGCACCAATACTAACGTTTGTGCCATTATCAAATATCTGGCTATTCCCAATCGTTGTACTTCCTGTAAACTTAGGTAGGTAGTTAGTTGTACCCGTTCCACCAACTGGATTGGCTGGGATGTCGCTAGTAAAAGCCAAAGTACCTGAAGCATCTTGCAACGTGTAGGTTCTATTAGCTACTGAGTTGTTGAACCCAAGAATGAATCCTCCCCTACTTTGAGTGCTTACGAAAATATTATTGACACTATTGAATCCAATAGTATTGAATCCTGTAGTCGAAGCAGTAGTAGCACTCGTGTTCCTTAATATTGTACCATTTGCTGTACCTGCTGCTGCCAATTGCAAAGCAAGTCCTGAGAAGGTCTTCTCTCCTGTAATGGTTTGATTAGTGTCCGTAGTGACATAGTTACCAGCATCCTGCTTTGCATTGAATGTACTCCAATCAGTTGATGAAAGGAATCCGTTTTGAGTAGCAGTAGCCTGTTGAATAGTAATGTTAGGAGTTGTGCCACCACTTGAAGCTAAAGGACTAGAAGCAGTAACAGAAGTGACATAAGTACCAGCAGCTTGATATTGTGGGATGTTTAAAGTAGTACCTACCAACGTAGCCGCTCCGCTTGAGCCAGTTGTTGTAAGCGTTAAAGCGTTTTGTTTTGCATTAAATGTGCTCCAATCAGAACTACTCAATGCGCCTCTATTAACAGCACTTGCAGTAGGTAGATTGAAAGTATGAGTAGCTACAGAACTTGAAATATTAAAGTCAGTTCCACTTGTTCCAGTTTGGAAATATTGTACCTGCTTAGTAAGTCCATTTAATGCAGTTAATCCTGTAGTAAACGTAGTTATAACTTGACATAAATTACTATTCTCAGTATGAAGAGTTATTGTTCTTCCTGAAGTAGAAACGTATATCCTTATAGCCAACCTATCAGTTGCTAGCAATATAGTTTCAGGAACAGCTAATGCGCTAAAGTATGGGTTAACAGTTGTACCAAAAGCAATAAGCTCAGGGTTAGTGCTATTAGATGCAATAAGCGTAAATGTTGTTCCATCATACTTATATAACTCAACATAGAACGTAGGAGTACCCCCACCTGAAGATGCTGAGAAATAAGTCTCAAAGTTCCAGTTCCCTCCAGGAATTAATAACGAATCAGGATCACCAGCATCAGTAATGAACTGAGAAATGTATCCATCAACAGATACACTAAAGTCAGTCCCTGCTCCTAAAATTGGAGTCTTACTCATTTCGTAGTAAGTATTACCACCAAATATTCCTTGATTAACTGAACCATTCAAGTAGTAAGAAACAGACGCGCCACCTCCACCACCTCCACCTGGGAAGTCTGCTAGTGTACCATCACCTCTAATGTATTGAGCAGCAGTACCAGCAGCCGTAACAGCAATTGTTCCACTAGATGTAATAGGGCTATTCGATACATTAAATGCAGCAGGCATAGTTAATCCAACTGAACTTACTGCTCCAATATCAGATAGTATTTGAGCTCCTGTTCTGTACTTGATTAACCCACCATCACTAACAATGAATCTGTCTGTATCTACAGTAGCATTCACAATGCTACTCAAATACAAGTCACCAGTTACCTCAAGCTTGTATCCATTGTCAACTGTTCCTGTTCCAAGAATAAGATTGCCATTAGCAAACATTCTAGATACCTGAGTTCCTCCAATAGACTGAATAATCAATCCATCAGTATAACTATGTATAGTTGACCTTGGAGACCCAAAGTTGTTCATTTGGATGGTGTAAGCGTAAGCTGCACCATTACTATTCGTAAAAACTACAGTACCACCAGTAGCACTATTGTACTGGAAGTTAAACGTATCAGCAGCATAAGACAGTGGACTATTAATCAATGAACTAGCACTACCCCACATAGGCAGCGTATTCGCTGTACCACTGCCACTTACCTTGCTGTTAAATGTATTCCAATCGGTGCTCGACAGATATCCGTCTGTTGAGGCTCCGGACTGCGTTATGCCTATTACTCCTGACACAAATGTCAATGGAGCATTAACTGATATTGCTCCTTGCTTGCTGTTAAATGCATTCCAGTCTGATGCACTTAAATATCCATCCGTAGTCGAACTCGACTGCGTTATGCCAATCGTACCGGAACCAGTAATTGTACCGCCAGTAAGTGGCCCACTAGTTCCCACACTAGTAACTGTACCTACATTCCACGTTCTATTCGCAGTCAAGTCATAGGTTGTACCATTAATCGTTAACGTAGTAGTATTTAATGCACCATCGGTGATGCCATATCCTGCCAAAGTGGTAGGGGTGCCTGTAATCTTGCTCCACCCTAACGAAGCAATCCATGAAGGATTGATATATGACTGGTCTGTACGTACATCACCTACAGTCCACGCTCTATCAGCAGATAAGTTATAGCCAACTCCATTGATTGTAAGCGTTCTAGTAGTAGGAACAGCCCCAACATCACTAGCAGTAAGAACAACTGCACCTACATAACCATTAACACTTACTACGGCATCAGTATTGTCTACCTTCTGCCATGCAGTTCCATTGTAAATAGCCCAGTCCCCAACTTGCCAGTCAGTAATTCCATTCAAGTTGGTGGTACCAGCAACATCAACTACATAGTAGTATCCTTGAGTACCTACTGAACTCTGTAAGAATGGTGTATTAGTAGCTGCATTCCATACCCCTTGGTAGGTTACGCCAGTTGTTAGCCCATTTATCTGGTTCTGAACCTTGCCAAATGCCTGCAATATTGTATCAGTAGATACAATAGTACCTCCAGTTACGTTCAATCCTGTTAATATCTTGCTGATAACAGCGGTATTGTCAAGTGTAACTGTAGCATTTCCTGGACCTGAGCCAGTTGCTTCTCCAGAAAGCTGAGTGATATAGCTTCCCTGAGCCTGATAAACTGGAATGTTTAGTACCTTACCAACATAGGTAGCAGCACCGCTAGTTCCAGTAGTGGTTAGAGAATCAATCGTATTTAAATCCCACGATCTGTTGGCAGACAGGTTATATGTCGTACCATTAATAGTAAGTGTTCTTGTCTGTGGTGTATAAAGAGTGCTGTCTAGGCTACCATCAGCCTTTAAAAATTGACTAGCAGTTCCTCCCCCAACAATAAATCCACCACCTGTAATGTTGAATGAACCTAAGTTCACATTCCCTGTAGCACCTACGTAGGGTACATAGTCTTGCCCAATTAGATTACCAATATCACCTATAGTGAAGTTCTTGGTGTTATTTAAATCATTTACATCTGTACCAATTAACAGGTCGTCAATGGTAGGTATAGAGATAATTGGGTATGTACTTATCTTTGCCATTATGGAAGATTAATATAGGAAGTTTTTCCGTTATTTCTAACAGCCTTTAACTTTTGTTTTCTATTTGCTCCTTTAGCATAGCTTACGTGAACCCAATCTGGATTGGAATCTGTACCGAATTCCCAAATAAGCTGGTCAAAGTCTAACTTATCCTTAATAAAATCAAACACCATCTTATTAGTTACGCCACCCTTGCTTCCATCCATGTCAATGTCAATTGCTTGACCCTTGCAATGCTGAGAGGATGCGCTACCCTTGATAAATGCGTTTAGTTCTTTAGATCTGTAGCCACTGCTAATTAATATAGGAGTATTGAAATGTAGTCTTATAGGTTCGAATACATTTTCAGCAAGCAACTTAAAGTTCTCGATATGCTCAGGAGTTGGATTGTTATTGATTCCGTTTCGTTTTGCAGACTCACTTCTAGTTAACTCTGACAAGTCTAAATGCTCGCTGATTTTCATTTACTTAATTTTTAAGTGAATCTAATCCAATAGAATCTATGGTAATCTTTTTTTTACCCCAGAAATTCTTTTCCTCTTTGATATAAATGGTATCCCTAATGTAAACTATTGTCTTTTCTGCCTTTGCCAACTCAACTGCTTTCTTAGCTACAACAACCTCAGTCTTTAGAGTCTCAATTTTCTTGTCTATCTTCTCAACTAATTGAGTGAACTGCTTGTCAGACTTTGGTAGCGTAACAATAGCCTGCTTGAATAGGCTATCGCTTTTTACAAACAATGTATCTACTACCTGCTCTTCAATTACTTCCTCCTTTTTACCGCAGGCAACTAAAAAAAGCAAGCATAAAATTGCTAGATATTTCATTTTATTTTATTTTACCAAGTTCCTGCAAAGTAGTCAACTTAGCCAAAGACGCTGACAATAAACTATCAGAGCGTTTTAGGTTAAGCGTAGCGTTGTCAATCTTCAATTCCAAAGCATCAATTTTTTGACCTTGCTTTTCAATTTGAGATGTATAATTGATTTTGCCATCTACATAAAGATAACCTATTGCAATAACTACAATAAATAGCATTCCTTTAACTGGTTCCTTTGCAAACTCTGAAAAACTAATTGGTAATGGATTAGCTTTTATTTCTTTTTTCTCAGTCATTTTTTTCTTCTTTATCAAAAGGCTTCTTAAATATCTTTTCGGCTGCGGTAATACCCAAAGCAGCAGCAGATAAAGCGGCTACAGAATATACTAAAGCCTCTGATGGTTCGTTTACTGAATCGTGGTTGGCATACAAGGTGTAGCACAAAGCAACTGATGAGAACACACCGACAAATCTTTTGCTGGATGCTTCTCCGTTTTCGCTAAGAAATCCTTTTGACCAACTAAAAAAACGTTTCATCGTCCTTGTCCTCTATATTTTTTAGGTTTATTTAATGGATTTGAATAGGACTTCTTTGCTTTCCCATTCCTTCTTTTTCCGAAGCTAACCTTTTTTACACTCGCAACTGCCTTTGCCATTCTACTTTAATATTTCAAAAATTACTTTTAAAGCACCAGCCCCAACAAGTGTGACAAGCGCATAAAAATAATTCTTGTATTTCTTTAATTCAGACTTCAACTCATACACCTCTTTCTTCATCGTCCTCAATTCTCCAATCATTCCATTAGAGTCTTTGTCAATAGGATTGCCTGAAAGCAAAGTGTGCATGTCTTTGACAATAGCTTTAACTTCAGCTACGTCATTTTTTAACGCATCCAATTCAGCTGCCATATAATCAAGCCTATTGTTTTCTTGAGGATTCATTTACCAGAGGGCTACAATATTATTGGCTGTTGTAGTACTAGCAAACACTCTAATCACTTGGAAAGTAGTTAGAAATCCGTTTGGTATGTTTTGGAATGTGATGTCATCGCCACCTGCTGTTAATACACGTAGGATTCCACCTGTACCAACATATAATACGCAGCCCTCTACTTCACCATTACCCGGGTTAGGTATATCTACAGTGTCACTTTTAGTGACAACAGCAGCTCTTGATTGTTGTAATTTTTGATATGCCATGTCTTTGTTAATTATTCTTGTTTATATGGAAACGCACGGTTAAGTGCATCACGTCTTTTACCACAGCCACAATCACTTCCGGTTGCTTTGCTTACAGCTTCAGCAACTTTCTTAATCCCTGTAGCCTTGGTTACTTTCTCAATAGTATCTCCTAGACCCTTGCTTTTCATTTCTTTTTCTTTCCGTATTTTTTACGACCTATAGAAGCAACAATGGCATCGGCCCTCTTGGAGCCAATGCCTTGCTTTGATTGAATTTTTTCAGATAGTTTACTGAACTTGCTCATCTTCTTTTTCGGCTTCAATACCTTCAACCCATCCAGCCAAGAACTTAAAGTCCTCAATGCCTTCAGTTGAAAATGTAAACTGATAGAACTCAAAGGTCTCCTCAAGAAGTTTCTTCATGTCCTTTGACATACCCTTGATTCCTTCCTTTGTGAACTTATACTCACCCTTCTCACTCAACTCTAGCACGCCATTCTTATCAGCGAACGCATGATCAAGTCGAATGTCTTCACGCTTCTCGTTGTACTCTTCAAACAAAGGCTTAATCTTTTCAGCAATCTTCTTGATTTTAGCCTCTGCCTTACTTCCTTTTTCAGTCTGAACTAGATTTAAAATCTGAACTAGACTCAATAACTCTGCATTTGTTTTTGTTACTTTCTGTGACATTTGATTTAAATTTTAATGATGAACAAATATAGTTAAACTTTAGAAATTCTTTTACCCATGCCTACTCTACTTTTCTCAGCCTTCTTGGCTGCAAGCTTAGCAGGTGATATTTCACTCTTAGTTTTAGGTGTCTCTGATGACACTCTCTTTGTTGGTCTACAGTACTCATTCTTACCTCCTGCACCACAGGCTTTACCAGTCTTGGTATCCTGCCACTTCTCTTTCTCCCAACGCTTTAGTGATATTCCTGACTCAGTTTTTCTAACTGAACCAGAAGCCTTTCTGCATTTAGCAATGGCCTGTGAAGCCCTAGCAGAGGGAAACATATCATAAGATGCTTTAACCTTTTTGTAGCAAGCGTCTTTCATTTCTTTTTAGATAACACTTTTCGCTTAGCCTCAGCACTTAAATCCATAAAGTGATAAAGGTCTTTGCTAGATTTAGTATGACTTTTACCAGTCATAATTTTTCCATTATGAGCATGCTGGTGTCCAGTCCACTCAACTCCATCCTTCAAATAATGACCTCTACTTTTCCAAGACTCGCTCATCAGTACTTACCTCTTTTACTTTTAGGTGATGATTTAGTAGATCCTCCTGGACCTGCCCATAGGTTCTTGCAAGCCCAGTATCTAGCAGATAGTTTATCTGTCGCAGTACTGCACTTGTGCCTAGCCTTAAATGAAGACCGTGCCGCTGCCGAATAGTTATGACCATAACCCTCAGCACCAAAGTGGATTAGCTTCTCTTGTCCATTAGCACAAGCCTTAACCATCCTCTTCTTGCCGGGCCTGTCAGAGGCAACGACACGATTACATTTCATCTTAGACTTCTCAGCCATTAATACTTCTTTTTCTTAGCGACTGGCTTAAGAGCTTTTTTAGATGCGGCTTTAACAGCTTTCTTAGCTGCTGCCTTCTTCGGTCCACCTAGGACTGCGGCTTTGGGCATACCCATAGCCATCATTTGATCTCCTTTCATTTCTTCTTTGGTTTGTAAGAGGTTGCGGTTTTAACTTTTTGTGTACAGGGTTTCATGACTTTTATGTTTACCTTTGTTTACAAATGTAATAATAAAAATGAAATCAAATCAAAGAGACTACCTCAAATACTGGAAAGTAATACGCACCTACTTCAAAGTAAAGCACAATCTAACCCAAGCGGACATAGATATGCTACTCTTCCTTTACTCAGAAAGGTACTTTAACTTCACCACATTCAAGGAGTATGAAAAACTTTTTACCTGGGATATAGAGCGATTTGAAAAACTAAAGAAGCTAGGATGGATAGAACTATTCTCTACCAAGCAACCAGGCAGACCTGCCATGAGGTCTAAGGCACTGTACTCACTATCCTATAAAGCAAAGCGAATGGTAAACTCTATGTACAAAAAAATAGAGGGAGAAGAAATTCCAGAGACTCTCTGCAATAATCCACTCTTCAAAAAGAATGTCAAGCCATCAGAGAAGCCTTACAAGGAAATGATTAAGATGATGAATAAAGAGATTCGAGAGAATAGGGCTACAGGACAAGAACTACGTCACGTTCCTGAATAATTACACAGTGCTCGTCATTAATAATCATCACGTAGCTGTTGGCTTTATCATAGTACACCTCATCACCAGCCTTAATTGCATTAACCTCAGTACCTGAGTTGATGACTACTCCACGCTTATATCTTAACTGGTTGGTATCTTCTCCAGAAAGCACTAGTCCTGAAGATGTCTTTACTTCCTCATCAACAGTCTTGATGATGATATTCTTTCCTATCGCCTTCATGTGAGCGTTAAAATTAAAATGGTTGCGACAATAGCACCGAATAGGGCTCCAATCAAAAGCCCATCAACAAAGTTCTTTAGGTCTCTTTCGTTTACTGCCATCGTATTATATTTATGTTGCCAATATAGTAAATAGTTGCAAAATAAAAAAAAATGGTAACTTTATGGACAACAAAAAATGTTCTGATGAATCTAAAAAAGGTTAGCAGAAATGTTCATGTCCTTGAACTTAGTAAAGAAGAAACTAAATTAGCACTACTGTCTGACATTCACTGGGACAACCCAAAGTGTGATAGAGATAAGCTAAGGGATCACTTAGACTACTGCTTAAAGCACAATATACCAATACAAATTAATGGTGACTTCTTCTGCCTAATGCAGGGGAAGTACGATCCAAGAAGAAACAAAAAGGATATTCTTCCTGAGCACAACAAAGCAAACTACATTGACGCTGTAATAGAAGATGCAGTAGAATGGTGGGCTCCATACTCACATTTACTAACCGTAATAGGTTATGGTAATCACGAAACGGCAATCATAAAAAACTTAGAGACTGATCCTCTACAAAGATTTGTAGATTTATTAAACTACACCAAAAAGACTAGCGTTCAAACTGGTGGATATGGTGGATGGATAGTATTAAAGTATCATCTTAACGGTAACACTGTGATGAGTAAGAACCTTAAGTACTTCCACGGATCTGGAGGAGGTGGTATAGTTACAAAGGGAGCCATAAACCTTACACGTGCACTGGAAATGTATGAGAACATGGACGTATTTATCATGGGACACATACACGAGAACTCCAGCCGTAACGATGTCAGGGATTCAATCAACTTTAATGTTGGAAAAAAAGTATTTGAGATAGAGCACAAGCAGATTCACCTAGCAATAACAGGCTCATACAAGGAAGAGTACCAAGATGGAGCCTTCGGGTGGCATGTTGAGCGAGGGGCTCCTGTAAAACCTACAGGAGGTAGGATCTTGACTCTATCTGGAAGAGAAGTAAATAGAAAAGACAATAGATATTACGAGTTATTAGTAGACAGTTGCAAGTTTCCAGTATGAATAGGCCAATAAAGTACATAGCAATACACTGTACAGCAACACCACAGACTGCAACAGTGGCTTCAATACAGAGGTATTGGAAGGATAGCTTAGGATGGAGTAGCCCTGGGTACCATTTTCTCATTGAGCCCAATGGAACTACTCATCAACTGCTAGATTTTAACGGTGTTGCCAATGGAGTAAAGGGATTTAACAAGGAATCTGTACACATCAGTTACATTGGAGGTGTAAATAAGAATGGAACACCGGTAGATAACCGTACAGATGCCCAAAAAAAAGCCATATTAGAGTGCATTAACTGTATAATTGATTGGAGTGATAACAAATGCTTGATAATCCAAAGCCATCGTGACTTTCCTAATGTAAAAAAGGCTTGTCCATCCTTCGATGCTAAAGCAGAATACAGAGGAATCGTATGAAAGCAGTATTAGAATTTGATTTGCCAGAGAATAACTGGGAGTTTCAGGCCGCAATTAATGGTAGCAAATACAAAAGTGCTATATGGGACTACGATCAGTGGCTTCGTGCAGAGATGAAGTACGGTGAGTTAGACAAAAAAATATATGAAGCCTACGATACTTGTAGAAAAAAATTAAGAAACATACTTGAAGAAGACAATTTATTTATTGAACAATAATGAAAAAGTTACTTGATGACGAGAGAATACGAATTGCCACAATATCATTTTTGCTTGGCGTTGTTTTAGCTTTTATTATTTACCCAAATCCTGAGGCTGAGACCGTATATAAGTTTACAACCAAAATCGAAACCGATACTGCATACGTTGAGGTGCTAGATACTGTATACGTACCTAAAACTAAAATCAAAACACAAGTTCTTAGGGATACAGTCATTTTAGACAAGAAGGCTAAAATTAGCCTTTTTGAGACTACTTTCCCTTTTGAGTATGGAAGTACTAAGGTTAGTGGAGAAGTCCTCGGAGAGGTCACGAAAATGAGTGCTGTGACAGATTTTAAAATACCTACCATCACCAATACCGTAACTGAGACAAAAACAGAGACTATAATAAAGAAGAGCAAAGGATTATATCTAGGCGCAAACGTAAACTCTTTGTTACAACCAGGTGCAAGCGCATCTTACGTAGACAACAAGTACATCTTCCAGTACCAGTACCAACCATTGCAGCGTGTGCACCAGATTGGGGTGTCAAAGAAGTTATTCTAATTCGGATTTTTTCCGATAACGTTAAAGATATTTGACGTTATATTGTGATTTTTACTACAAAGCGTACCCTATAAGGTACATTATAAAAGAAAATCACATTATAGTATCACTATCGGGTATAATTTGAGAGATAGCACCTTTCGGTTTAAATTATTCCTTTGGCAATCTTTGTTTAATCTTACTTTCAAACTTATCAAATCTAGAGTCGATGTGAGAATTTAAACTCACCAACTCTCGATCAATCCTACTATTCAACTCATTATAGAAATCAGTTGAAACTTTTTCTAAATATTCAAAATTAGACTCAACATTTTTCAATTGAGTACCTACCTTAACAACAATCACAACCCCAATTATCAATAGGACTGTAACTACTCCTAAAACAAAATATACTATTTCCATCTTTCTTTCGTTTAAGAAAGGTACTATCTCTCTGTAGTCAGGACAGGATTCGAACCTGTAAGCATTTACCCATTGTATACACCTGACTTTTTTGCATGAATTTTTAACAAGACTAGGTATCCAATCAAGTCATTCACCACGTCTTCGTCATCCTTATCCAAGCTACCGTTCTTAATACGCTTCAGCTTGTCATCGATGCGTATAAGCAAGCCCTCCTTAGGGGAGAGCTTACTAAACACACCAATAGGTTCAAGGGCTGAGTTGCCGTACTTCTCATTCTTAGAAACAAGCATATCTCTAATCTCATCTAGTATACTGCTGACCTCTTCTTTAAAGCTCATACAGAAGTATCACTACAAGCGCGAATAGCAATGCCAGTCCAACAATGCACAACCACTCCTTAAGCCTGCTGCTCATAAAATGGTTTGAATTTATCACCTTTGAGATACTGACTGCTACGGAACTTGGATCGTCCCTTCTTAACTAGCAGCCCATCCTCAAACAGAATGTAGAACTCATTCTCATCAAACACTTTTGAGGTGGGGAGGTATTCTACCCAACTCTCAACTGTCTTTCGGTTCTCGTCAATTACTCGAATTGCTTGGCCATGGCCAAACGGATTTAGTACCTGCTCCTGTATTTCTTTAATTGGATTACTTGTTTGGATCATCTTTGCTATTTTTTGTTCCGAAATAATAACTGAATATCATAAGTATCAATGTTTTAATCAAATCAAACAAATCCTTATCTTCTTGCTCAGACAGCAATGATACACGAAATGCTATTACTTTATCAATAACATAAACACTAACTAGTGCTGTAAATACAAGTAAGATGAACTTTACTAATACTTCTTTAGTGCTTTCATTAAATGTTTTGTGAACAAAGTATATTGAGAAAATGATAAATATCATCGACACAATAACAGCCAATATCATCACATATTCATTGCTTGATGAGAACATCTCCCTAATAACTACGTGCCATCGTGATGATAGCGTTGGTTGATAGAATAGTTGTAGCTACACTCACTGCATTCTGCAATGCGCTACGTGTTACCTTCAGTGGGTCAATCACACCCATCTTAATCAAGTCACCAGTCTGACCTGTCTTCAGATTGTAGCCATGTCCAACAGGTATGGCCTCCTTGTACACATCACTTGGCTTCAGACCTGCATTCGCAAGGATTTGCTGGAATGGTGCCATCATTGCATTAGATAAGATTTTAACAGCTGCACTGTACTCTACGCTATAGTGGAAGCTGCCAGTTGGCAACAAGGTAGCAGTCTCATCCAATAATGCCTTACCGGCACCAGGTAGGATTCCTTCCTCCAATGCAGACCTTACTGCACATACCGCATCATCAACTCTATCGTACAACTCCTTCTGCTCCAAGTCAGTGTTCCCGCCTACGTAGATTACACCAATTCCTCCCGTAAGGGAGGCGATCCGCTCTAGCAAATGGTCCTTGTCTGACTTACGCTTGGCTGCCTTGTGGGCTTGCCATAACTGAGAAACTCTCTCCTCGACCTTAGCAGTGTCGAGCTTTAAGTCTGATTTAAGTATGATGGTTTTATCTTTGCCAACCACAACTCTAGACGCATGGCCCAGGTCCTCTATACCAATCTGGCTTAGGTCATCCCCAGTCTTCTCGCTGAAGTAGGTAGCCCCTACACTAACCGCCAGGTCCTGCATCAGCTCATGCTGCTTGTATCCAAAGCTTGGTGGCTGCACCACGCACAACTTTAGGTTGTTCTTCATCACGTTAGCAGCAAAGGTGTTCACCACGTTCACATGACATGGTGCCACGACTAGTAGTTTCTTCCCCTCCGAAATGATGGGCTTTAAAATATTTTCTATTTGTAGGATATTCCCAATCTCAATGTCGGCAACCAACACGTGCACGTCCTCAAACACACACTCGTCTCTGCTCTGATCATTGATGAACAGCGGACTCATGTAACCCCTATCAATCTTCAACCCTTGCGTGGTCTCAGCATAGGTGTCAGTTGTTTGTGACCGCTCCACCGTTACGATGCCAGTCTTGCCAACAGCCTTGTACACGTCAGAGATAATCTTCCCAATCTCACGGTCATTGTTCGCTGAGATGGTAGCCACGTCTAGCAGCATCGATGGTGTCACCTTCTTGGCTTTCTTTTTCAACCCATCAATCACCTTCCCACTTAACTCATGAACATTGCGAAGCACCTCAGTGGTATTCATCTCACTAGTGATGTGCTCTAGCCCACCTAACACCAACCCCTCAGTCAATACAATCGCTGTGGTAGTGCCATCACCAGCAGATGTAGCAGTACGCTCTGCCGCCTCCTTCATCATGTTCACCGCCAAGTTCTCAACAGGGTCAATCAAGTCAACAGCCTTAGCGACAGTTACACCATCCTTAGTTACTGTGATACCATGTGTGTGATTAGGACTCTCAATAAGTACCGTGTTACCATAAGGCCCCAACGTACTCTTTACAGCTCCGGCAATCTTCTTGATTCCAGAGATTAACTTCAGTCTGCCCTCCTGGGCGAAGAATAAATCCTTTGGTTCCATTTGATTTAAATTTTACCAAATCTAAAGAGAATTTTTCGAATTTTCAAAATGTCAATTTTATCCTTCCCTATATATATATATATATTTCTATCTCTCTCTTTTTATTTATGAATCTAGAATCAGTTTAAAAATCGACATAATCTATCAGTAAATTGATAATCAATAAGTTACACGACATAAAATCGTACATACCATGTCAGAAAATCTGACATATGGGGTAAAAAGAAAGGGGAACCTTAAAAGTCCCCCTCTCTTGTAAACCCAAAAAACTATCACATGAAGAACATGTCCTTAACAAGTTCGACATTTTTTGCTTTCTGGATACCTAGCGAAACTGCCTCAGAATACATCTCAAGTTTCTTCGCTTTCTTCAGGTCGCTCTTAATCTGAGCAGCCTCTTGGATACCAGTGGTACCTGTAGGACGATTGTTTACCAAACGCCCATTCTTGATTGTTAGTCCATCGTACATGCACAAATATAACTATTTAGATGATATCAGTGTGGGGGTAATAC
>JACCEB011004772.1_pt1 | contig 33967 bp, 34 predicted proteins | sample 7454761 | NCBI WGS metagenome assembly JACCEB01 (sample SAMN15323454, study PRJNA562643) | freshwater metagenome | isolation source: river surface water | place: USA:Blue River Watershed | collected 2017-08-18
ATGTTAATAGCTGTGAAGAACTTAAATGGGGTGGTATTCTAAAAAAAATTATTATAGAAAATGATAAACATTATTTATTATTAGCAAATAAATATAATAATATTACAAGAGTATGTTTTGAATATAATTATTGTTTTTATAGAAATATAGTTACTAGATCTGATAAATTAAGAGAAATATTTATTTCATATTTAGATGAAGATAAATATCCAGTTGATAATTAAAAATTTTTATTATAATATAATATATATAATAATGTCTGGAAGAAATTATAAACTTTTATATAAAAAATATAAAATAAAATATTTAAGATTAAAAGCACAACTCGAAGGCGGTGGTCTTAAAGAAATGGCTGAAGCTGCCAAAAAGAAGGCAGCTGAAGCAGCTGAAGCTATTAAGAAAAAAGCTGCTGAAGCAAAAGAAGCTCTCGAGAAAAACCCTGATTATCAAGCTGCTTTAGCTAAGGCAAAAGAAGCAAAAGCACAGATAGAACAAAAAATATCTGCTGCAAGTGAAAAAGCAGCAGCAGCTGTTATTAAAGTTGGTTCCAAAGCAATGTCAAGTGCTGCTACTATTGGAGCACAAGCAGCATCTGCTGCCACAAACATTGCGGGTTCTGCTGTAGAAATGGCAGGAAAAATTAGCGAAAAAGCAGTAGATACTGCTACTAGATTAGGAAGCACTGCTGTTAGTGCTGCAAGTGCTAGCGCAAATCTTGCTTTAAAAGCAAGTCCTTTAGCTAGAGCTGCAGCATTATCATAATTTATTATTTAATATAAAAAAACATTTCTAATCATTACTAATATGAATAGATTCATTACTAAAAGAATGTCAAATGATAATTATAAAAAGGTTGGAAGAAGTTATCAAGATAATTTAACTCCAGATGAAATTAAAAAAAAATTAGAAGATTATAAATTGGTAAAAGATATAGATGATGTTGGTTTAAATACACATTTGAGATATTTTATGATTGATGAAAAAACTGGGAAAAAACATTTTAGATTAGGTGGATTTCTTACTAAGAATGAAAATGATTATATTGTATTATCTAATGGACAATTAAGCTGGTCCGTGCAAAAAAATAATTCTACTTTTTTCCAAAAACTATCTAATAGTGAAATTAAAGAAGAAGTTGAAAATAAACTAATTAAAAAATATGAAAAAACTATTATTGCTCTAAATAATGAAAATAATAAACTTAAAAATGTTATTAAAAGTATTAAAAAAACTGTTAAAAAATAAAATTTCTATTTAAAAAATATATATAATAATTTTCTTTAATATATTATATATATTATGCCTCATAAAGTTAAAATCAGTGGTTCAAGATCACTTAAAAAAGGAAGCAAAAAAAATAGCAAAAAAAATAGCAAATCAAAACGTAGTTCAAAGCATGCCGGTATGGATTTTACTGCAATCTTAGATGATATGGCTGGTCATAAATCTGCCATGGCCAATATGATGGGACCTGCACAAATGCAAAATCAAATGATGGACCCTAATATGATGATGCAACAAGGTATGCAAATGGACCCTAATATGCAAGCTCAAATGATGGACCCTAACATGATGATGATGGGTAAAAATGCACAAAGTGCTCAAGCATCACAAGAACAAGATATTGACCCACTCCATATTCAATATATTGTTCCACAAAACAAAAACTTAAATATTAATAATTATGGTATCTCATATGAACAATTATTAAGAGGCTCGCAACATAACGGTCTCTCTGATACATTTAATTCATCTCAACATAACACAAATAGTGTTCAACAACAAATGAAACAAATGAAAATCAATTAATCATAGATTTTGAATATAGGTATATTAATTACCTTGTCCATTATATAAGTATCTTTATCCAATTTATTATAATTACCACTATTATCTTTACTTACTTTTCCAATAGGATAATCTAACTGATAATCATATACAGTTCCATTATCTTCGTAAAACCATGCATTTATTACTTCAGAATATGTATTTTCTCCTAATTCTTTAACCACCTTAATCTTTCTTACTTTAACTCTTTTCTTAATTGAATCTAATGCATTCATACCATTATCCATTAAACTATCTGCTTCTATTTCTGGATTATATGCAGGACCTACATTTTTATTAAATAAAGAATCTTCATTGAATTTAAAGCAACTATATCTTGAACCCATCATATTATGATTCTTAAATAATTCACAATCAACTGCTGCTTCTTTTATTGCTTCTATGAATGATATTAATAAATTATTCTTTTTTCTTGATATACTTTCCATAAATTGGTCGCTAGTTTCTAAGTTAATGATTTTACGCTTCATTATTTGTTTATCTGTTTCTGAGGCAGTTGTTACAGATTTATTTTTAAGTGGTGCGGTTCTTATCATTGTGTATCTAAATACATCTACTGTTCTTTCATTTAATGGTAATAATTTATGATGACATTGGCGAATTGCACGACCAATTACTTGTTCAATACGAACTTCATTCCAATATGGTTCCATTATATGAACTTGTCTGCAATTTTGTAAGTTAATACCTTCTGAACCGGCAGGTGAAATCATTATTATTTTTAATATTTCACCATTCTTATTTTCTGGTAAATTAAATAGTTTTTTGTTTTTTTCTCTTAATTCTTTATTTACTCCACCATGAAATTCCATATATCTTAAATTATCTTTCGGTCCTTTCTTTGTCGTTGTGTTGAATTCTTTATCTTCGTCTATACTAATAAATCCAAAAAATGCCAAGTATATTTTAAACATTTGTAAGCCTTCCATCTCAACATAATTACTATAGACTAAAGTTGAACCAGGTGATTTAAGTATATTAAATATTATATTAAGCATTTTTGGACCTAATTTATAAAATTCTGTAAATAGACCAGATTTTTTATCTTTACTATCAACCATTGCTGTAAAGCTCCCGTCGTATTTATTATAAAAAGCCTTTACATCATCTTGCAAAGTATGTTTATTTTCTTTATCTTTTCTTAAAATGTCTTTGAAATAATTAATAGTTGCATTTATAAATTCTTTACATGCTTTAACATACAATGCTATACGCTCGCTTTTTGTTTTTAATGTATCTATTTTTGTTTTATTCTTTCCTTCATCCACTGCATTAGCCACATTATCTTCTAATCTAAACATACCAGGACGGGGACGTTTTTCACCATTTATCTTACTATCTATATTTGGAAAGACAAAGTTACATGCTTGACGCGTATATGAACGATATGTTGACATATCATCTCCTCCCAATTTACCTCTTGAAAATTTCATTCTTGCTTTTTCTTTTTGTTCTTCTATCTGTTCAAAATAATCATACACTTCTTGTTGATATTCACTCATTGCCAAGTGTTTATAATGAACAGTTTTTTTTGCATATTTATCAGGAGTTGCACCAATATAATAACTAACTAAACCCATTATTCTGCGTTGAAATTGATTCTTTTTATTTTCATTTAAACTTTCAAAATTAGTTGAAGAAATATAAATTTGATTAAAAATTGCTTCACTTGATGGGAATGCACCAGGACGCATTAAATTAAATATTAACGCAAATTCATATGGATTATTAACTGCTGGTGTTCCTGATAATAATAATATTCTTGTTTTATTATTATCTCTCTTTTCTTGTTGAATATAATCGTAAATAACTTGCGCACGTTTGCCTTTTTTTGAACTTATGTTACCATATACATTACGTATAAAGTTATGTGCTTCTTCAATAATAAAGATAGATTCTCTGCTACTATCAGCTTGTTTAACTTTCTCCAAGAATTCTCTATCGGCAAAAGGAGAATCATAATGGATGAATTTAATATTTTTCATTTTGTTTTCTCTATCTGGTTCTTTAACCCATTCTGCTAAATCTTTCATCCAAGGGTCTTGTTCTAATGATGCTTTTAATAAGATAAATACATTCCATTTTGGAGTGTAATTATATAAAACATTATAAACATTAATTGCTGTTACTGTTTTACCTGAACCCAAACCATGATATATTAATAAATCACGAAATGGCGAACGATAATTTAAATACTGACCTACAAATTTTTGATAAGTTGTTAATTCTTTTATGAATTTTTCATTACAGGGGTCATCACCTTCTTTTCTTAATATTTCTGGTAATTCATAATCCTTGAAATTTAATAACAACCAAGAAGGAAATAATTTACCATTTATTTCTAAATTCATATTAGTATTTGTATTTTCTCTAATCATATTATATTATATATAAATATATATAATATATATTTAATGGTAAATAAAATACCATCTGAATTTGAAAATCCAGTAGATGTTCAATTATTAAATTTAGTTGATACACAGTTGGATTTTTATAAAAGTTTATGTTTAACTCCCAATATGCTAACAACGTTTTCTTTAATTGCTGGAGTGTATGCAGCTTATTTGATTTATAATGGTGATTTTGTAATTGCTAGTATATTATATATTGTTGCTTATTATTTTGATTGCGCTGATGGGAAATTTGCTCGTAAATTTAATATGATAACTAAATTTGGTGATTATTATGACCATATCAGTGATGTAATAAAATTAATATTAACAGTATATGCATTATATATTACTAATGCTAAATATTTTAGTTATTTAATTATTATTGCACCATTATTAGTGTTATTATTATGCATTCACATGGGATACCAAGAAGTAATTTATGATCAAGATGAGTCTGGCTCACTTAGTGTATTAAAGAAATTAGTTGAAAAAGATAAGAACCCTGAAAGAACAATTCAATATAGTAAATATTTTGGGTGCGGTTCAATCAATTTAATAGTTGCAATTATTATCTTTTTATGGGAAAAAGCTTAGTCTTCATCATCATCATCGTCTGTATCATAATCTTCCTCATTATCAAATGAAACAACAATAGTTGTCTCATTTTTTGTATTGTTATAGATTAACATTTTAAGTTCTTCTTTTTTATAAGTTCTATAAGTTTTGAATGTCTTATGCAATTGCTTATTTACATATTTATTTGGACTTTCTAATTTATCTAACATTTCAGTGATTTTATTCTGGATTTTAGTTGATAGAAATTCTTTATATGTTTCTAATGATGTCTCTATAAAATTTACATGATTAGATATTAATTCTTCTAACACATCATCTTTATGTTTAACTACAAATTTATCTTCTTCCCAAACATATGCGTATTTATTTTTAATATTTTTGATTATTATATTTTTATATTCTGGATGGTCTTTATTAAGATGAACTGTTTTAACTGATTCTTCTAATGATAATAATTTTTTGCTTAATATTTCTAATACCTCTTTTCTGGATAATAATTCAATAATATCTTCATCACCAAAATTTTGTAAATTTACTGTTATGTTATTATTATGATTTCCATTGTTTATAGTTCCATTATTAGTATTATTAATATTCTTCAAATGTTTTGGACTTAATTTATTATTTTTAATTAAATCAATAATTAAATTTTTTAACATATTATTTTCTTTATTTAATTCTTTATAATTTTCTGAAGTGCATTTTTTTTGATGTTGGTATTTTGATTGTCTATTTATATATTCTTTACCGCATTTATTACAAGAAAATGTTTTATTATTTTCCAATTCATCTTCTTTATCTTTTAAATATTCTTGTTTATGTATATTATTATAATGGTTTATTCTTGAATTATTTGTTTTATAATCTTTATTACAATATTTGCAACTGAATTTTTCCATTTATTATATTATTATAATTTACGTTTAAATAAATACAATAGTGAAAAAATGGTAACCATAAAATTATATGTAAAATAGAATTAAATATTCAATAATATTATTGAATATTTAATTGTGTATATGTAAAATAGGATATAATTTAAAAAGTGTAAATATATACTTTTTAATCACCAGGGGGCGTGGACTTTTTTATAAAAGGTTTTACAATCCTATATTCATATATAAAATATTTCTTTATAAAAATACTAAATTTTTTATAAAAAACTATATATTTTTCTAAAAAATAAAAAAATTGATTAAATTAAATAAAGTAATAATTAGTCAATTAATAATGGCAGAAACTATTGATTTCGGTAAATGCATACATACATTTAATGATTATTCTATATATTTATTAGATGATATTCACAAGTTCCTTAAAAGTGTTAAAATCTGGAAAGGATTAAGAACAAAAAATGGCAAGTATTCTGTTGATAATCGCGAAGTAGATGATAAAAAAGTTAATGAAATTTACCAGTGCATTCTTAATAATACTTTATCACCTAGTATCATGCAAATATCTGAAGTTTATGATGTTAAGGAAAGACAATTCTTTTTGCGCTGTTGGGAAGGTCAGCATCGATGGTATGCGTTAAAAAAATATCTTCGTGATGGACATATCAACAATAGGTATAATATTAATCATTTATTCGTGTGCTTTGTATATAGAAATGAAACAGATGAAAGTGTTAGAATTAAGTTTCGTAATTATAACAAAATTACTCCAGTGCCAATTGATTATGATGATAACCTTACGGTTAATTTAGAACTAAAAGTTAGAAGGATTGAATTAACAAAATATTTAGTGGATTATATTAAAGGTCTGTATCCTTCATTACAATCAACATCAGACCGCCCAAGAAAACCAAATTATAATATTGATAATTTAACATTCTTATTAAATAATTATATTAAAGATAATGAATTAGAAAATAAAACATTTAGTTATATGAAAGATTTAATTTCGAATACTAATTTGAAATTAAAAGATTTTTATGAAGAAGAATATAAAGATAAACCATTACCAGCATCAGTAAAAAAAGCATTTGATTATAATTGTTATTTGTTTTTACTTGATGATTTTACTAGTCAAATTACAATTATAAATGAAAGTAGAACTATGATTGAAGTATAATAATATTATTTTATACTGATTATTATATGAGTAAATATACAGTTGCAGTTGGGTATAATCCAGAAACAGATACGTATGAAGGTGAAATACTAATATCGCTTAGCGATAATAATATAAATATAAAAGAATCAAAAATAATTAATGTTACAAATAATATACTAAAATTACATAGTTTAAGTAATACAGGATTTATTTTTTTTATTGTAAGTATCATCGCAATAATAGGAACATTATTAATAAATAAATTTAAAAATGGTATAAATATATCTAATAAAGAAAAAATAATTATATTAATTACTAAAATTGTATTTTTATTATTAACTATTACGACAATTGTTATAAATATTATTACTTTAATTCCAAAAACATTATATAAAAAATATTATTTTGCTTCTGGAACAAATGATTCATTAGATGTTATTGAAAATGTTTATAAAAGTAAAATGGATATAAAAAATGTAGTATTTTTAATATTAAGTATATTATTTGGATTATTCATATTTTATGATTTAATTCACTAATAGCAACCTATCTAATTACAATCCCAATTATCTAACTAATTCACCAGATGTATTATCAAATCTAAAATCAGGTTTCTTACCTGGTTTATCAGTTGGTGTATAGGTAAATTGTATCTTTTTACCTGCTTCACGTTTCTTTTTCTTTTGTAAGAATGATTCTCTAAGTATATCTTTTGGTATGCCAATGCATTTCATTGTAAATTCTTGGAATGGTGATTTATCCAATACATTCAAACCTGCATCAGTTAAATATTTTTCTTGTGCTTTTATCATTCTAACTAACATTGCCCCATATAAATCTACGTTGAATTTATTGTTTCTTACAATTGCAATATTATAATTAATTAAATTATACATAAAAATTAACTGATATGTCCCAAAATTAGTATGTTTCTTTTTTGAGTATCTATATGTTATACAACGTTCATTTGAACCATAAACTCTTAATACTAATTCACCATTAATATAAAACTCTGTTGATTTGTCTAAATATTGATAAAATGGATAATATTTTTTAGTAGTTACATTATATTTCTTCTTTAACACATTCATTATCTTATTTAAATCATTCCCATAATCTGTTGATATTACTTGATAATAATTTTCATCAACTAAATATGTTCCAGGTGCTTTGGCCTTTTTAATAAGTTGATTAAATGCATATTGACCAACAACTATTAAATGTTTCTTAATATCAGAAGCCATAAATATGTTTTTTCTAATATATTTAAGTATTTCCTCTGTTTTTTGTTTATTATTAGTCTTTGAATAATTATTTTCTAATTTATTATATAACATTTTTTCATCTAATGGATAATATTTCATTAATAAATTAAAACGAGTAAATGTTTTCTTTAATCTAAAATAACTTGTCATAGGATCAGTATAAACACGATAAGCATCTATTAACATTAAATGAGGATGAGTCATTCTAACACCAAATACTTCAATAGTTGGACAATTATTAAATATATTAGAAGGCATGTAAGTAATATCACAATAATTTATAAAGTTAGAAAAAATCTTATATGTTTCTTGATGAACACCTTCTTTACCCTCAACATATTTAAAACCTTTATTCTTTAATCTATCACATAAATCAATTGTATCTCCAATTGGGTCTGGACTATAAAATTCAATATCCGCTAAATCAGTTTCTTTGTAAAAAGCATCTTTTTTATTTTTAGCTAAAATTAAACTATTTTGCGCATATCCACCATAAATTATTCTTTTTTTATCTTGAACAAACTTTAATATTTCATCACGAACTTTATTTATTTCTTCTAAAGTTGGTTCATAAGTTGTTAATTTTATTAACGATGCTTCTTCCTCTAAACGATCTAAATTTTTTAATATAACTTCTTCATCTAATTGTCTATGCATATAATATATATTATATAAATAATATATATTATAATAATTATTCAAATAATTTCGAATATCCTGTATTCATTTATTATCATAGAGTCTATTCGAATAACTTCGAATAGCCTGTTGATATTTGTGGTGGAACATATTTTTCATGAAAAGCTTCCCAGTTTAAATTATTATCATTTTCAAGTTCATTCATTAGTTCATATTTATTATAAAACATTTCTGGGATTTCAAAATTTTCATTTGTTTCTCTAATTTTTTTAAATCTATTATATAATTCTATATCTACACTATATACTCTCTTACTTTCTTCTAATTTTTCTTTTTTTCTTTTTAATTCAAATAATGAGTTTTGAATATCTACCTTTTCTTTGAGTTCTTCTTCACGTTTCTTTTTACTTTCAGGTGATAATTCAACAGTATTTTGTTTGGTAGATGATTTAGTATTATTCTTATGAATAGAATTATCACTTGCTGTGGTAAATGGTTCGGAATCAACTTCGTATTCTGTAAATTCAGAGAATTCTTGATGTTCATATTCACCCTCAGTTATTGTATTTTCAAAAAAACTTTTAATACTCATTTTTTCTCTAGTTACTAATCCATGATTAATTAAACCAGTCATCATTAGTTGGCATTTATCGTGTTCTGTAAATAAACCTAATAATTTTGTTCCATTAAACAAAGCATGAAGCATTATAACTAATTATATTATTTATTTAAATATTATAATAATAATTAATATAATGAAAATAATTGCTTGGAATATAAATGGTATGAGATCTCATATGAATAAAAAAGATTTATTTGATTTAATTGAATCTCAAAACCCTACTATTATTTGTTTTGGTGAAACTAAATTAAGTTGTGATTATTCATCTCACAAATTAGAACAAGATATGATAGAAAAAGTAAAAGGTTATAAATATAGATATTATAGCACATGTGGTGCTGATGGTTCAGAGCGTAGAGGTGGATATAGTGGAACTGCAATTTATTCTAAAAAGAAACCAGTTAATGTTAAATATGGGTTATATGATTATGATAATGAGGGTAGAGTAATAACATTAGAATTTAGAAAATTCTTTTTAGTTCATGTTTATACACCAAATTCTGGAATGGCATTGGCTAGATTAGACTATAGAATAAATACATGGGATAAAGCATTTAAAAAATATTTAGTGCATTTACAAAAAGAAAAACCAATCATTGTATGTGGGGATTTAAATGTCGCTAATGAGGAGATAGATTTAAAGAATCCAAAAACAAATCATAAAACAGCTGGTTTTACAGATGAAGAAAGAGAAAGTTTTAAGGAAATTTTAAAAGATGCTAAATTAGTTGATACATATAGACACAAATATCCAGATAAAATAGAATATAGTTTTTGGTCATATCGTATGAATGCGCGTGCTAAGAATGTAGGTTGGAGAATAGATTACTTCTTAGTATCAGAAAGAATTATAAATAAGGTTAAAAAATCAAAAATATTAACAGATGTCAAAGGAAGCGATCATGCTCCTGTTAAATTAAACATTACGTTTAAAGAAATATAATTAATTATAATTAATGGAGAAACTAAAACAAAATATGATTAACATTTATTATAATAATTTAGAGTCACATGCAAAAAAACATAAAATTGATATTAATTTACCAAAAAAAGTTGTTAATGTGGATTATGATGATAATACATTTACTCCTACATTAACTGAAGAACCAGCTACAGAAACAAATGTTGATGATTTCATGTATAAAAAACCATGGAATAAATTAAATATAATTCATAAGATTATAAAGATGAAAGAATTTGTAAATGAATTAAAAATAGAAGATACAGAAATGAAGAAACATTTGAAAAATCAATTGGTTACAATGTTAAAAAATAAAAAATTAACAAAGAAAAGTGATGTCGATTATGATTCTGTAAATGGTAAAATAATTACAGTTCATTCGTTACAGTGTAAAAATAACACATATAATTTACAATAAATATTCATAAGAATATTCAAATTTGCAGTATGCAAATTTGAATTTGAATTAGAATTATAATATTAATTATATAATAATAATTAATATTATGTCAATAGACTATACAATAATATTTGATGATTTATTTTCATTTAGAATTCAATATCAAGATTATATAAACGAGGAATATATTATAATAAATAAATTAAAAAATAAATTAATTGATTATGGAATAGAAGAGAGTGAATTAAATAATGTTTTATTTAATTTTTATAATTATTTTGATATTCCAATTACTATGAGTCAAATAGAAAACGTTCCTTTATATTCTCCATATAGCTTACATTATCATGAAGAGTCATTTAATGAAGATTCTGATAATGAAACAGATATTTTTGAAGGAATTGAAAATGAACCAATATATTATAGCACAATAATATATACACATGATATGAATACCGAAGGTAACTTAGGTCCTATAAATAATTTATTTAATTTATTATTTAATAATCAAGCAGCAGAATACGAAGATGTTGTTGTTACAACAGATATAAATAGTTTGAATAATTTACCAATATGTAAAATAACAAATGATATGCAAATAATATGTTCAATATGTCAAGAAGAAATGAATGAAAATGAAGAATATATAAACATAGAATGCAAACATATTTTTCATAGGAATTGTTTAAGCACATATTTAACAAATTATAATCATATTTGTCCAACATGTAGAAAAGAAATAGGAACTCCAAGATATAATTAGGTATAAATTAACTTTAGTTATAATAATGTAGTTAAATATGGGATACCTGATATATCATCTGGTTTAATTATAACATTAATACCATAATTTTTTTCAATAAATTGTAATTCTTTACGATGATTAATAATAGTTATATTTTTATTTTGAATATTCATCATATTTGTATATGATAATATCCATTTTAGTAATCTATCTATTAAATTTATAACTAATACGTTTATTGAATGAATTGTTTCGAATAGGTCAAAATTATCATAAAAATATATTACAAAATAATTTGGTTTTTTATTTTTATCTTTTGGTATAATTTGATCCATTAAATATTTAATGGCATGATGTGGATATATAGAAATTATATTTATATAATCATATTTTTTATATAATTCTATAAATATCTCTCTATATTTTTGCAAAAGTGCTGGATTTTTTACTATTTCATGAATTGCTCTTTCCATGTTATTTATATTTTTAACAAATTTTATTGGCACTATACAATCATAAAATTCTAAAAATAATACTTTTTCTTGTGTTAAGTTACTTGAGTCTAATTGACTTATTAATTTATCAATTATTTTTTTATGATTTTCAACTAAAGGTAATTTAGTTTCTTGTGATATTTCTTGTGGAATCGTTGATTTACGTATTTCAAGTTCTTGTTTAGTTCTTTCAAGTTCTAACAGTTTCTTTCTTTCTGATTCTCTTTGCCTCATTTCTTCAAGTTTAACTTTATAATCTATTTTTTCTGGTTTTATTACTACTGGAGCATCTTCCCAAAATATTTTATTTATTTCTATAATTTTAGGTTCAGTATCATATAACTGTCCAATAACACCATTTATTTGTAAAATGGGTTTTGAAAAATCAACAAAAGTATATTTAGAAATATCTTTATATTTTGTTTCAATTATAATATCTTTCTTGCTACCTTTGTCAATAAATGTAACTATATTACCTGATTCTATTTTAAAGAAAATAAAATGTTTAATAAACTCTTCTGACATGTTATCTAAAAATCCTGGATAAAAACAATTAATTCTTAAAAATTTAGTAGGGTCTAATTTTCCAGGACCAGCAAAAGGATTAAATACTTTTATGACTGGGTCTCCTTTATAATAAGTTATTATATGAGCTAAGTCTAATAATAATACATTTAGTTTAAATTCAATATCTTTTTTAATAATTTCTAATGTTAAATTTTTGTTATAAAATATTTCATTTGTATGATAACCATAAATATTAGATTCATTAAAATCACTATCAAAATGTATAAATCTAATTTCTTCATTTGAATATCCCGCTTTATTTAATACCGAAACTATATTATTAACAAATAATTGTAATTTATTTGATTTTGAACCACTATTTCCAAAATATGCAAAACCAGTTGTATAGACGACAAATTTTGGTTTTTTTTCTGAAGGCGGAGGAGTTGGTTCTTGTGATATTATTAAGCTTTTTTCTATTACTATATCTCTTTCCATATATTTTAGTGCTTCATTTGGTATAAATGGTCCTATTTGCGTTTTTTCATCTTCTCTTAATTTATTATATAAATCAATGGCTAATCTTATAAAACCATTTAAACCTACACGATTACCATCAGATTTAGGATTTAATTGAACTTCTTTTAATTTGTCATTAATTTGTTGAATTTTTGTTCTTAATTTTTGTATAATAGGTTCTGCTGCTGCTGATGCTGCTGCTGATGATGCTGCTGCTGATGCTGCTGCTGGTGTTATTCTAGGAAATTCTATTTCAATACCACGACTGTGATTATATTGTGATAATTCTTGATATCGTAAAAATGGTAAAATAGATGGATGTTGTCTTATTTTTTTATATAAAAATGTAACACCTAATTTTGACATATCAGTCGGTGCCATATTAATGTCTGGAGGTGACATACGTGAATCATTTAATATAAGTTGTCTATTATTTTCATCAAAATTTATATAATAATAATGTCCTCCTCCAACCCCGCCGGTTTTCATAATACATCCTCTCAATCTAAATATTTCATTAGATATTGTAATATCTTGGTCTATACGTATGTTTTCATTTTGAACATAACGTCTTGTTAAAGATATTATATAATAAGATGTTTCGCGAAAATGATCTAATTTATGATATACATTATTATAATATTTTGTTCCACATGAATCTAAACGTTGTTCTTCTTGTGGAACCCATGATTGATATCTATTTATACATTCTTGAATAGACCTACCATTTAAAGGTAGGTCTAAACTATTTGCATAATTTTTCCATACTGGTTCTCTTGTCCCTAATTCTGGTTTATCATAATTTACATAATATATTAAATTAACTTCATTATTAACAATATATTGTTCACTATTTATACATTTATGAATACTAATATCATTAAAGGATATCGTTTTTAATAAATTAAACATAGAAGATAATATTGGATTTTGTATTATTTCTTCAAATGTAAATAGATTTATTATACTGTTTATAGGACTACACAATCTTAAAAATACACTTCCTGCAGAGTCTTGTGCGTTTCTCTCAAGAAAAAATAATTCTAAGAATCTGTCATATATATTAATACCAGAAATATTTTCCATATTAATATTTATAGTTCCATGTGCAAGTAAAATAAATAGTATTTGAACTATAATTAATTTCATATAATCATTATGATTATCTCGCGATATTAATATTATACTTCCTAATTGACTTAAATCGGTATATATATAAAAATGTCTTATTTCATCTATCTGATATAAAAATTGTAAAGCTGCATTTATATAACAAGAATTACCACAATTTCTTAATGTTCCATATAATAATTCTGTAGGTATTGTATGTCTCGTATGTGTAAATAAACTTTGTAAAAATTCAATAATACCCTCATCTGATACGATTCGTCCTTTTGGAGGTGACACGTCTCTCAATGATGCAGCTTTTGCAGCAGCCATTGCTTTATCGTCATCTCTATATCTGTTAGTCATATATATTATATTATATAAATAATAATTACTATATTTATTAATATGATGTTATCATCTAAATATGAAGAAATAGGTATTGTTGTATGTGGTCCAGTTGATGCAGGTAAATCATCATTAGTTGGTGTTCTAACTACTGGTGAATTAGATGATGGAAAAGGAAAAGCAAGAAAAACTGTATTTCATCATCATCATGAAGTAGAATCTGGTAGAACAAGTGCTATATCTCAAAATGTAATTAAATATGAACAAACAAATGAAAATAAATTAATATTAATGAATACGAATAATGCTTTGCGTATGAATAGAAAATTTGACCCTAAAACAGTAGCTATACTAAACACAAATTCATCTAATGATAAGGAGGTTAAAGTTGTTTCATTGATTGATTTAGCAGGACATGAGAAATATTTAAAAACAACAGTATATGGAATAACAGGTATGTTTCCAGATAGAGGTATTGTTGTTATTGGTGCAAATACAGGAGTTACTAAATTAACAAAAGAACACATTGGATTAATGATATGTATTAAAATTCCATTTATGATAATTATAACAAAAATAGATATGGCACCTGAAAATATATATAAAGAATTACAAGATACACTAAAGAAATTATTACACAGAAATGCATCAAATAAAACCTTATATTATATTGATAATAATTCTGATGAAACAACAAATAATTATATTAGTATGATAAAAAATCCAGATATTATTCCAGTAATGACAGTATCAAACAAGGATGGTTTTAATATAAATAATCTTCATAAAATTATTTATAGTATTCCTCCAAGAGATAAATTTGCTTCTCAGCCATCAAATGGAACATTAATATATATTGATGGTAGATTTACAGTTCCAGGTATTGGTTTAGTTGTAAGTGGAATGATTAAAGATGGAATAATTAAAGTTAAACAAAAAATGTTTATGGGACCTTATGGTGGAGAATTTGTTCCAGTTATTATACGTTCTATTCATAATAATTTAAGAGAAGATGTTCAAGAAATTGGACCTAATGTTCAAGGTTGTTTTGCCATTAAATTTATTGATACAATTATACCAAGAGAAAATATCAAAAAAGGTTTTGTTTTAATTGATAATATTGATAAATGGAAGAAAAATTTTGTAAGAAAATTTATTGCTAGAGTTAAAATTCTTCATCACTCATCAGCTATTGAAAATGGTTATTGTCCAGTTGTTCATTGCGGTCCAATTAAACAATCTGCATATATGAGATTATTAAATGATACAACTGATTATAAATCATCTTTGAAGACAGGTGATTCTTCAATAGTAGAATTTACTTTCACTAGACATTCTGAATTAATTGAGGAAAACATGGTGTTATTCTTCAGGGATGGTTCTACTAAAGGAGTTGGCGAAGTTGTATCTATATAAATCCTAATTCCAATATAGATAACCCGGTTAATACAAATGGGTATATTGCAATCCCAACACTGTTAGCGAATATTAAAATTTCTAATAATTGATTTTAATAATTTAATTCCATTGATTATAACTAAATGACTATTAGTGTATCCATTTTTAATAGCATTATCTATATTTTCAGAAGTATCATCATAAAAATATATTTCAGATTTATTACCATTCGTATATTTTTTAGCAATTCTATTTAATATACGAGTTTTTTTATTAGGCCAGTCATTTGATATTATTTCATCAGGATTACGAGCTCCATATATTTTATCAACATGAATATGACATTTGTGTAAGTATTCTATAATTTCACTTTGTAGTCCTCTTGTATTAATCATAATATGAGAAACATTATGTTTTTTCTTTAATAGTCTAAAATATTTATTATATTTATAAACTGTTTCTTCGTCTATTAATGGTAAATTATTTGATATGGGATAACCTTTACTATGACTATTAATCAAAGTTAAATCAAAATCAAATACTAGTATCATTATAATTGGGTAGATTTCATAACATAAAATTATTAAGGAAAAAATCAATAATGATTTATAATATTTGAAAAAAAATATATAGGTTTTTTAAAATAAAATCTAATATATTTTATATAATGTCGCGTAGCGAAGATTACACTGATGTATTTACAAACACAGAATATGTCGATTCAAGCGAACAATCAGAATCAGATGATTCAAAAACAATTTCTCATCACGAGAATCATCATCAAGATCGTCATAAAGAACATAAAAATAAGCAAGAATCCAAACCTAAATTGAATGATAATGAACTAAATATGTTTTATGCAGAAAATAGTGCATTAAATAAAGAGCTTAAACCATTTAATTTAATTTATATTAAAGGTGATAGAGGACAAACTGGAGAAAGAGGGCCTAAAGGAGATCCAGGACATCCTGGTTTTCCTGGTCTTCAAGGTAAAGTTGGAAAGAGAGGAGAAAAAGGAGAAAGAGGACCAAGAGGCCCTCCTGGCCCAGAAGGACCTCAAGGTAAAAGAGGAAAAGATGGAAATACATTTGTATGGAAAGGACCTTGGGATGAAGATGAAACTTATCATCCGTATGATATTGTTTATTATAATGGGTCTTCCTATATAGCAATTACATGTAATAAATCAAATCCAGAATCTAATACTGTTGATTGGAATATAATGGCATTAGGAGGAGTTCCTGGTCCAGCTGGGCCTATAGGACCCACTGGTCCTGGAGGAGAAAAAGGTGATATAGGACCTGGAGGCCCTCCTGGTGCTCAGGGTCCTCCTGGTGCTCAGGGTCCTCCTGGTCCTCCTGGTGCTCAGGGTCCTACTGGTGCTCCTGGTGATCAAGGTCCTCCTGGTCCTACTGGTCCTCCTGGTCCTACTGGTCCTCCTGGTGATCAAGGTCCTCCTGGTCCTACTGGTCCTCCTGGTGATCAGGGAGAAAGCGGTGAAGCGGTAGAAAATAAAAATGATAATAAACCTCAAATATGAATCGCAACAGGATTGGTAACAGATACCCAATCCGAAACACCAACTACTATAGACAATACTGTAATTAATTTTCCAAGAAAAATAATTCCACAAAAAATACAAACAAATAGACCCCAACCTAAAAAACCTATATCTACACAACGACGTAAAATATATACACGAAAATAATATACACCCTATAATTATAGGAACCTTCTATAATACATGCTAGAAATTATAATAATACATGCTAGAAATTATAATAATACATGCTAGAAATTATAATAATACACTCTAGAAATAACTCTGAACATCTATTTAAACACACACAAACATTTAAATAAATTTTCATCCACCAACAAATTAAATTTATATTTTGTTTCATTAATTAAACTTTCATATATATTAAATTTATTTATTATATTTGTTTGAATATCTAGAGGTACGTTCTTAATCTCTAAATTCTCCAAACAATTTTTGCTAAGATTTATGGTATTTGTAATACATGAAAATTTATTTAATTTTGATTCATTATGTTTTAAAATTATATATAAACACTCTGGAATATAATTTTTAATATTATTTATAAAATAAACATTATTATTATTTGCATCTTTTATGTCATAATTAAAGACTGCACCAGCTGTTTTACTGTTTCTTTGAATACAGTATTTTGTAGTATCATCTGGCATATTGTCAATTGAACATATTTCTTTTAACTTAATAAATTCTGCATTATCGGTTACTATATCTAAATATATTTTTTTTAAATCTTCCAGTTTATTAATTGTTTGATTATGATTAGTAATTTGATTATTTAATTTATCATAATACTCTATTATATAATTCTGAATATTAATTGGTGGTAGTTGAAAATCCGTTTCTAATAAATTATTAATATCTAATTTTTTTAATTTACCCTTAGTATAGGAACTAATTGTAGGGCCTATAACATAATAAAAGTAATATACAATATATTTTTCTAATATGTCATTATGTTTAACTTTAATTGTATAACAATCATTTTGTTTGTGTTCTTTTTGAATGGTAATTTTTTGATTATTATCATAATACATTGGTATTATAACCTTTTCTTGATTAATTTCCATATTATCCTTATATTCTATAATATCAATTATATCATTTAATTTATAGTTGCATAGTTCTTTCTTAATATTCATTGTAATTGTAAGATATTTTTCATAATATAAATTATAATTCTTTTGAACTATATTTGCATACTCTATTTCAAATATTTTGGCCGAGTCTTCATTTTCTATATTAAATTGTTCAAATATTATTTTCTTTGTAATTCCTGTATTTTCAAAATATAATATTGATGTGTTATCTAAATTAATAATTCTTGTCACATTAAAATTTTTAATTAAAAGCTCTCTTGTTTTAACATGTTGAACAGAATCATTATTTAATAATGTATTAGGAACCATTAATACCGCTTTTCCATCCCTCTTTAAACTCATCATTATTAATTGTAAAATTAAAGGTTCTGATTTAGTCCCTCTAATTTTTAATTGTTTTATTTTATCACAACATTCTGCGTGTATAATATTTTTTAATCCTTGGGGAAAATTACATAAAATTAAATCATAATTTTTATTAATAATATTTTTGTGTAAATAATCTTGATGTTTATATTTAAATGGTTTTGAATGGTTTATATCATAATCAAGTTGGGACATTTTAATATTTTCTTCAAATAAATCATAAATATCAATATTTAAATCCGGAAGTTTAAAGATACTATTAAATTCTCCATATAAAGATGATAATAATAAAACATCTTTACTATTAATAGCTTTACTATTAATATCAATACTATTAAGAATATAATTTATATATTTATAATTTAAAATATTATAAGTTAGGTTTTTAAAATTATAATTGGTTAAAATATACTTTATTATATTATCACTGTTCAATATTTTAGAAATAGTTTCTCTATCAATATCATAATTAATATCATTATTATATTTGTCTATATTGGTATTCATATTCATTTTGTTTTTTTGGACTAAGCACATTTCTAATATATTAGTTATAATTTCTTCATTTTCTATATTAGATTTAGTTAATGAATTAATATATTTCTGTAAAATTACCATATTATAAATATATATAATTACTTTTTATAATAATAATATTAGTTTAATAAAAAACACATATAAATAATTTAAAAAAAATATATAGCATTTTTTTATTCATTGTAAAAAAATTTTAAAAAAAATATATAGTTTTTTTGAAATTAATATTCTACATTATATTATATAATGTCTCGTGGAGAAAAACCCCGTCATCGTAAATCATCATCCTCATCATCCTCTGACTCAGAAGACTACCATCGCAAAAGACACTCGCGTCGTCATTCATCATCATCTTCTTCATCATCTGAATCTGATATCGAAGTTCATGTTGTAGTTGATAAACACAAAAATAAACACCATCGTGAAACATCACCACGCCGTTGTTCTGAACCACGCAAATGCTCAAAGAAAGATAGTAAGAAGAATTCTAAGAAGAATTCTAAGAAAGGAAGTAAGAAAAATTCTAAGAAGAATTCTAAAAAATGCTCTCGCAGAAGTTCAACATCAAGTCGTGGTTCTCACAAAGATAAATGCAGTTTTGATGAAATCTATAAATACTATAAGTGCCGTCTCTTAACTGATGATGAATTAATGGCAAGTGGTTCATCTGCTTATATAAGCACCAATAGTGATACAGGAAATGCAATCGCTTTGAATAATTCAGTTAAAGCAGACCAAATCCAAGTTCAACATAATATAGATTATCCAGTTATCGGATCACCATATTTTGTTAGAGAAGATGGTATTTATATTTTATTCTTTGTAATTAACTCTGACCAAGCAGTTCAATTTGCTATCTTTGTTAATGGTTTATCTCAAGATTTAACACGTTATGGTAATAATAGTGGTGGTGGTCAATTAGTCTTACGTGCTATGTTACCACTTAAGAAAGATGATGTTATAGTTATGCGTAATAGTGAATCATCTACCTCATTAGTAACATCTGACTTGTTTGTTGGTGGATTACAAAGTGGTAATGATGCAACATTTCTTATTATGAAGATTGCTCCATTACATCCACCAAAATGCGGTGAATGGAAAGATGATTGTATATCTAAAAAGAAACAATATTTATTCAAGAAATTAATGGAAAAGATGTTATTAGATAAAGATCTTATGTTACAAGGTTTTAATGTTCATGGAACATTCTTTAATAAAAATACTCAAGTAGTTTCAACTGAATCAAATGTTGTTTATGATCAATTAAAAGAAGTTAATGGATTAACTTGGAGTGCATCTAATCCTGATCAAGTAGTTGTTAGTGAAGATGGTATCTATAAGATATTCTTTATTGCTACAACTGGAACTCAAGCTCAATTTGCTATTGCTATTAATGGTGTTCCACTTGACCATAGTATTCAAGGAACAAATAAAGGTGCTGGTCAAGTATCTTGTCGTATTTTAGTTCAATTAAATAAGAATGATGTTGTTACTGTTAAGAATCATACTTCAGCTAATGGTAGTATTGTATTAACTGAGAAAGCAGGTGGTAATGCAGCTGCATTATCTGCCTTATTAACAATATTTAAAATATCACCCGTAAGAAATGGACCAGTAGAATGCTGCAAATTAAATAAATATCATAAGAAATGCTATTTGCAATTTAAAGAATATTTATTACACAAGAAATGCTTACAAATAGCAGGCTCTACAGCTTACTTTGCAGTTACAAATGATACACGCCAAAAATTAGATACCAATGAGAGAACTATGTTCTGGATGAATAATGTTTTAATGCAAAATGTTAATCATATTCAAGGTGTAAGAACATTTACTATTCAAGAAGACGGTGTATATGATGTATTTGCCGATGTTTCTTTTAATGAACCAGCTCAATTAACATTATTTGTTAATGGATCACCAGATCTTGATACAGTATGTGGTAGAGATTCAGGTGCAGCTCGTTTATTAGTAAGACAATTTATTTCACTTCGTAAAGGTGATGTATTAACTGTTAGAAGCTATGATCCAACTGCAATTTCACTTCATACAATGGTTAATGCAGGAGGTAATTTACTTGGACAAAATGCTGTCTTTATGGCATTTAAATTATCACCAATAATTGAATGCCCAGTTATTTGCGAACCACCAAAGAAAGAAGATAAAAAACCAAAGAAAAATTGATAGGGCGATATAAAAACAAGTTTTTTATATCTCTCCCTATTAACAGTTATAATGCAAATAATGAAGTCTAGACTTCATTATTTTCATGGGAAAAATTGATAATTAATATATAAGAAAATAATATAAATTATAATAATTATGATTTATATTACTTGTCCTACTTGCGGTTATTTTATTGGTTCAAAAGCAATTGAATATGATACAAAGAAAGCAGAAATTTGTGCTAATAATCAATTGTCTGAACAACAACAAGCAGAAGAAATTCAAAAACTATTAAAAAGTTTAAAAATTCGTCGTTATTGTTGTCGTATGCGTGTTATGACAACTAAAGATATTGTTCAAGATATTATTCCTGCTGAAAATTAATTTAAAAAAATATAGTAAATTATATGTCTGGTGTTTCAAATTTATCTGATAAAGTAGGTATTCCTCTTAATGTTTTATCTATCTTGTTTATTGTGATATTCGTAGTTATATTTTTTACTTTAAGACACATTACTATATTAAAATGGATTTTATTTATATTAGCGATAGTTCTTAACTTTGGCAGTTTAATTAATAATTTTAAAGATTTAATTAATGCAATTAAAAATAAAGAAAAGCCTGTTGCAAAAATTATATTAAGTATTGTTAATTTATTAGGTATAGTAGGACCTGTATTATTAGTTAAATTTATTATTTAGATTTGGCTAACTTATGAAAAAATTGTATTTGTTTTATGTGATATTAAAAACATCCACGCCTACTCAAAGGTTATGCAAAATAAAAATTGATTTATACTATATATAGAAATAATTTTATTAATAGTAATGGAAACTATTAATACAATTATTAAATTGGTTAATCAAAAATGTTCAGGAAATAATAATATTAGTATAACTAAAGAAGACTATTATAAATTAATTCAAGATGTTTATGAGGAATATTTAAAAACACCGACAAAGGAAGGCACTGTTGATATTCCTTATTATTTAGTTAATGATATAGTTAGTCGAATGGCTAATATTAGTATTACTATGACTAATAGTATTGATGATTTTAATTTCCGTCAATGGGATAAACTATTAAAGATTGATGAAATTAATATAAATAAATCAAAGACTATTATTAAAATTCCAAAGAAAAGTCAAAAGATTCAAGACCAATTTACCATGTTATATAACACTCCTCAGCCAGAGCAACGCACCAAAGAATGGTTTGATTATCGTTATAATCGTATTACAGCTTCTGATACAGCAACTGCGATTGATTGTAATCCATATGAATCAGTTGAAAGTTTCATTTGCAAGAAATGTGATCCTAATTTTCCATTTTTAGACAATGATTTTGTTTTCCATGGTAAGAAATATGAGCAGATTGCAACATCTCTTTATGAACATCTTTATAATTCAAAAGTTACAGAATTCGGTTGTGTTCCAAGTGAAAAACACAAATTCCTTGGAGCTTCGCCAGATGGTATTTCATCATTATCTACTTTAGACTATAAATATAATCCTAAATTAGGATACATGTTAGAAATTAAATGTCCTTTCGTTCGTGAAATTACAAACAAAGGTGCAATTGCAGGTGATATTTGTCCTTATTATTATTATTGTCAAGTTCAACAACAATTAGAATGTTGTGAATTAGAGTTTTGTGATTTTATTCAATGTGCTTTGGTTGAATATCCTAATCGTGAAGAATATCTTAAAGATGTAAATCATAAATTTGTTATTACTGAAGGAACAGATGGTAGTTTAATGGATGAAGATAAGGCTCCGCAAATTATGAGTAAAGGTATGTTATTGCAATTTCTTCCAAAAGTATATGAACCTAAATTTGATGGTGATAAACATCATTATAAAGGATTTTATATTTACCCACCACGTTTAACAATGACAGAACATCAGTATAATGATTGGATTTTAGAGAAGATTAGCACCTGGCGTGACGAATACCCAGATATAGCAGATACTCATTACTTTGATCGAGTATTATATTGGAAGATTAATAATGCACATACTGTAACAATTCCACGTGATCGTGATTGGTTTGCTAATATTTTTCCAGTATTACAAGAGACATGGAGTAAAGTTTGTTATTATCGAGAACATATGGATGAACTTCCAAATGTTCAGGAGATTGCTGATAAACGTAAAGCTTTTTGGCGATACAAAACAGAATTTGAAGTTAATAATTTTGAACCAGGTAGTTTATTTTTGAATGATGGTGGAAAACCAACAGTTAAAAAGACAAATAAAACTGGAAATTATAATTATAAGAAAACTAATTCTAAACCTTTAGTTAAAAAACAGTCAGATAATTGTGATTTCATTGATGATTAAATATTTTTTTATTGTGGTTTATTGGCACGATTTACTTCTGGTCCTGGTTTTAAATCAGATGATGGGCGTGGTGGTGTTTTAAGGTCAGATGATGGACGTGGTGGAGATCCAGGTCCCATTAAAGTATAACCTGCCTCATCTGTAGGATAACCTCCTTTGTGGCTACGTTTAGTGCGTCTCATTGTTTTACGTTTTGTTAAACGTTTAGATCTTTTTTTGGAACCTCCGCCTACCTTTTTACCACGTTTAGACATTTTTTTAGACATTTTTTTAGACATTTTTTTAGACATTTTTTTAGACATTTTTTTAGACATTTTTTTAGACATTTTTTTAGATCTACGATTTCCAGCGGTCTTACCTTTGCTTCCCCAGGAACCTCCAGATAAACTAACTGACTTTCCGTCCATATAATAATTAGTAGATTTATATTTTAATTAATATAAAATAATATTATTAATATATAATAATATTATGAATACAGAAGATTTAGAAGATATCATTAAAATCTTAATTGATTTATTCCACAATGAAGGAACACCATTTGATGAATTAAAACGTAAAGTTGCAGAACATCATTATTGTTTAACTTGTAAGAAACATTTCAATAGATGCAAATGCGATAATTCACCATCACCTACAAATTCAGATGTATCAGATTCCGATGATTCATCAGATTCTGATAATTTGAGTGTATCATCATCAGAAGTAGATGATAATTATTCTTCGTCGCCAGATGAAGAGGATAATTAACTAGGTATAGGGGCTGCATCTATAAAACTATTAATTTTACTTCTAAAACCACCTGCATCTCTCATAATAAGATAGTGAGTTTTTTTTGCAATGTTTTCTTTAATTTTTTTTTCGTGCCTCCAATTTCAATTAAACTTGATGGATCTGGTTTTCCACCTGGACCGTGACCAAGAGCCATCATAATTGTTTGTAAATGTCTTGAATTTGGAACCTGACAATTATTAAATTGAAATGCTGCTTGTGCATCTGGTAGTGAAACCAATCTAATTAAATCTGGCATATTTTTTGCTTTAGATACTTCTGCTGTTAAGTATCTGTTTGCTTCTTTACAGTTGTAATAGGATTACCACCTCTTAAACTACGTTTTGTTTTTGTGTTTTAGAGACACGACGACGTGATCCACCACTCATACGCTTAGATGTTTTTTTAGAAACCTTACGACCACCGTTTTTCTTTTTAGAGACACGACGACGAGCACCGCCACTCATTTTTCTTTTAGAAACATGCTTAGATTTTCTCTTTGAATGGCGTTTAGATGTGTGTTTTGATGATTTGCTATTTATAGTCTTGTTTTTTGAGCGACGTTTAGCTCCGCCATATAAATTTGAAGATTTAGACGAATCCATATATAAATATACTTATATAAATACTTAAAGATTTTTTAAATAAAAAAATTGATTAAAAATAAATTTAAAATATAATATACTTATTAAATGTCAATAGAAGAGTATAATGAAGAACTTACTAAAATTAAGCATTTTCATGCTTACTTAACAACTATTCTTGAAACTGGATATATGAATGAAATTGAAGATTTAAAATCATTAACAAATCAACTTGATAATATTAATTTTGTTTCATCTAATAATCTAAATGCAGATTTTATAGATGAAAATATGGAATTAAATCAAAATGATAGTGATTATGATTGTATTCCATTTTTACATAATAATAATTTATCATCTAATTCATCTTCTGAATCACCATCCTCAAGTGATACAGAAGACGAAATATTTCATAATTATAAATCACCTAATATTGATAAAGAACTAGAAAAGATAAATAGATTTATTAATACAAATGATATATATCAACAATGTGGGAATATATCATTATATAAAGCAAATGGATTTGATTATATTAATAATATGAAAAAATTTATATTAGATTCATTTATTTATTAAATTAAAAAGTATAAGTTTAATTTTTAATTTAATAAAAATATTTAAAAAATTTGTCTTTAAATATTTTATTAAATTAAAAATCTAAATATTAATATATATGGAATCCTCCAAACTAGTTAGTTTAGACGGTGGTGCTCGTCGCCGTCGTTCATCTAAGAAATCATCTAAGAAATCATCAAAACGTATGAGTGGCGGAGCTCGCCGTCGTCGCTCATCCAAAAAATCATCTAAGAAATCATCTAAAAAATCATCTAAAAAATCATCTAAGAAATCATCTAAGAAATCATCAAAACGTATGAGTGGCGGAGCTCGCCGTCGTCGTTCATCCAAAAAATCATCTAAGAAATCATCTAAGAAATCATCTAAGAAATCATCAAAACGTATGAGTGGTGGAGCTCGCCGTCGTCGCTCATCCAAAAAATCATCTAAGAAATCATCTAAGAAATCATCAAAACGCATGAATGGTGGTGCTAAACGTCGTTCAAAACGCAGTTCAAAACGTAGTTCAAAATCAAAGCGTATGAGCGGTGGTGATACACAACCACCTATCACAAATGAACTTCCTAAGCCAAATGTTTCTAATATAATTCCACAAGGTCAAGTAATTTCAAATAATACTCAATCTAGCTTAACACAAGAAAAAATGCCATTAGAATCACTTGACCGTGGTAGTACTGGTAGTTTAAGCAGACCTAGACCTGATCCTAAATTCCAAAGATATTAAATATGTTATAAATAATTTATCTATAAGTTATTAATATTATGACAACACATCAAATAAGTAATAATATTAATAAAATGTTTCAAGATATATTTATAGAAAAGGTTCATCCATTTTTTAGTGATATTAAAAAAGTTTTAGAAGTAAAAAAAGAATATAATGAAAAAATAAAAAATGCAATATATAATGATTGCAAGTATAAAGAACAATCAAATATTATTAATATAGAATCAATTAAAATAGAAGAAACCAAGTATGAAGAATTAGATATTAATGATATGAATAAATTATTAAAAGAAATTAACAATGTATTAAATTATAATAAAATATTAAATTTAGTATCATATATGTCTCAATTTATTATAAAATCTAATACAGCGCCGCAGGCAGAGAAAAAATTATATGAAAAAATATCCAAACAAAAGAGTATTAATGTTATGATTATTGGTTCTGGCCCAGTTGGATTATTTCTTGCTTGTTATTTGAATATTTATTATAATATGTCCAGTATAAATTTTTCTAGCGCTTCGCGCAACAAAGAACAAAGCGCATCATATAATATTATTAATATTATTATGTATGATAGCAGAATAGAAAAACCCGGATTTAGAAAACCTTATAATAGACAAAGATTATTTTCAACTAATTCTAAATATTTAAACATGATTATTCCTAAATTATTCTGTTGGAAAGATGTTAATAAAGATTATATTATGGTTAATATTTTCATTTTGGAATATATATTATTTACTATTGCAAATAGCTATAATATACCTATTATTTATGAAGATTATAGTTGGGATGATTATAAAGATATTATTGATAAAGGTAAATTTGAAGTTGTTTTTAATTGCACTGGTGGAAGATTAACTCATAATGCTATTAAAATAACTAAAAAAGATACAGAATGGTTAGATAATATTAAATTATCTGGAATGGGTCGCCAATTAAAAATTGATATTGATAAAAATTTAGTATTATTAGAAAATAATAGTAAGCATATTGATAATTATTTTTATGGTTCTGTTATTTTACATTATAAAGAAAATAAAGGATTAATTTTTTATAAAAATATAGATATTGATATTAATAATAAACACGATTTAGTTTATTTAAATAAGTATAAAGATAAATATTATAAATATGAAGATTCTGTTGAAATAATTAAAGGAATAAAAGATGATATGAATAGAAATTTATTATGTTCATTATTAACTAATGAATATAAAGATTATATTGTTGAATTTGATGTATGGGGTGTTTATATGAGACATGGAATTAAAATATCTGATGTATTTAAAATAAATAACAGAGATGTTTTATTTATAGGAGCAGGTGATACGATATTTCATAGTCACTTTATAGTAGGTTCAGGTTTAAATAGATTATTCGATTTTACTGTTAAATGCGCAAATATGTTGGATAGAATAAAAAATTGATATAATTAATTATTAATAATTATTATTAAATAATTATTAATAAATGATTGAAATAAATAATACAAATATTGATATTAATGTATTAAAAAATACTCCAAATATTAAGAAAAAACCAATTAAAATAAATGATAATTTATTAAAAAAATATTTAAATATGGTTAATGATAGTTATAATATTTATCTTCATGAAAATCCAATTGAATGGACACCAGTAAAATTATGTCAAGCAATTTATTATTTATTACGCATGCAAGATGAATTTTGGTTAGTAAAATATACAAACTATAATGGTTTAGAATATTTTTATGTTTGCAGTATTCAAGATTTATTAATTAGTAGGATTAATTATTTAATTAATTTTGATACAAGATCACCTGAATATTTAATTAATATGTATGTGCATTATTTAAAACATAATGTAAATGGAGCTTATTATTATTTATGCACTACCAATGATAATAATTATAAATATGATAATTATATTATTAGATGGAATAATAAGATTGAATATGTTCAATTAGTTTATTAGAGTTATATTATTTTATTAATAAGCCAATGAAGTATGATTATTAAATATTTTCAATAAATTATAACAATATGCAAATATACGAATGTTACCAGTTTTAAAGTAACTCAAGTAATTTGCACTAGTATTGTTATTTTTTCCAAGTGATACTATTAAATCTTTTGAATTTACATAGCCTAAATTAATTGTTCCAGATGGTTGAGTGTCTGTTGGATGTAAAGCAAATGTATATACATTCACACCATCAGGAGGACTATTGGTAAAATAGTAATATGGTTGTAAGTAGTTATAAAAGAAACCATCTCTTTCTTGAAATCTGTTTTTACCATTTAATTCAAATGATGATGAAATTACTGGATTATCAGTTCTATTTATAAAGTTAGCATAATTGAATCTATCTATTATACTATAAGTATGAATATTTATAAAGTTTAATTGTTGAATTGTATTATTAGAGTCTGCTCTAAATTCATCATTTGTTGTTGACATATCTTCATAAGTTATAGTATTTTGTGTTAAAATAACATTATCAATTGTAGCTTTGGCTATCATTTCACCATTTATATTTTCTGCAAATAATAATATACCATTTACTTTATTTGCTAAACTATCAAATATACTATTTCCACCTACAATTTTAGCTGGAACTTGACCAATATTAACATATCCAGTTCCTAAATTTATTATTGGATTATTAGGGTCGCTTGCATCTAGGCCAACACGAGTAATTAACCATACTAATTTTGCAAAATTATTTCGCGCTGTTTCCCAATTATTATCAGCTGCCCAAACCATAAATTGATTTCTTTCTAAATATTTATTTAATTGAACATACCATACTAAATATTTAGTTGGTTTATCAAAGATTAAATTAATTTTTGTAGTAGTTGATACTATTGTGTCTGACATGTCTTGAACTACTTCTATTAAATATTCATGATTGTTATGTTCAAATAAACTCTTTTCAGTTGGTTCTAAATAAATATAGTCTACTAATAAATAACCAGATGTAATTGTTGGTAATTCAGTTGGTAAAGTATCTCCATAATAATTAATTAAATCTGATGCATCTCTAAATTTAACAGTTACTTGGAAGTTATCTTTCGTTGCACAAACAGGGAAAACAGATGTGCTATTTTTTGCTGTCCAGAATTCTAATGGAATGAATAATTGATAACCATCGTGAGAATAATCTATAGTTTTTAATGTACTAACATTACCAATCATAATATCATAATTATCATTCTGACTTTTATCTTTATTCATACGCTGATAAATATCTACCCAATCATTATGCTGAATATCAATATCACTTTGACCAATAGATATTCTTATACTATCTATCATTGCATGACCGATTCTATCAACATAACCCCATTTATAAGTTGAAGTTAATGGTTCCAAATTAACAACCAAAACAATTCGTGATATTAAATCACCTGATTTTTCTAAAGTGGCTGTTGTAGTTGAACCAAAACTAACAGAACCACCGTCAAAAGCAATTTGAACAGTTTCTGTTGAGAAATTAGTATATCTCAAATAATTTTTTTTAAATAAAGTTATTTCTGGATTACCAGTTAAATATACATCTTGAGAACTTAAAGATGCAAGTTGTAATAAAGCTCCGCTCATTAGTATAACTTATATAAATAACTTTATATAAATACTTTAATTAAAAATTGATTAATATAAATTTTATTAAAAATATTTATATTTAAATGCCAATAATTATAACTATATCACATAATAATAATTATGAATGGTGTGATAAAATTGTAAAAAATATATTTACTAATGATTATGAAATATTTTATAATGGTCAAATTCAAGGAAATCAAGACCATAAATTATTATCTGCTATTGAAAATAATGATATATTTAAAGTTTATTATAGAAATGAATTAAATAAACCATTTATATATTTAGGAGAAACAAATATAAGTAAAATTATTAAACATAGAATAAATCCAATTAATACAGTTTCTAATCCAGATAATAGATTATTAATACATTTAATTATTAAAAATGAAAATGTGTCTAATATAAATATTCCTGATAATAATTTTAATGGTTCTGGTAAATATAAAAAAGATGTATTTGTTCATGCAAATATTCCTCTTAATTCAAACACAAATTTAGGTTTTTATTTTATTTAAAATTTATAGGCCAAATCAATATTCCCATCTTTTATTTTCAAAACATTATAACTTGATGCGAATATATGAATATATCCATTTTCATAAGTTGTTATATTCATAACGGCTGTTTTTAAATGTCTAAAATTAATAAATCCAGATGGTTCTAATTCATTAGGGTATAGACAAAATGAATATGTATTTATACCAATGTCTGGATAGCATTGATTATGTTGATATGGTTGAACATAATTGAAATATCTATAATCGCGTGCACCTGATGAAAATACATCTTTTGTATTAAATTTAAATTGAACTTTTTGAACCATAGAAGTATTATTATTAGAATTAGTTAAATCTGTGAATTTATCACCGGTTCTTTTTGTATTATAAACAATCCATTGTAATTCTTTGCATGGTAGGCTAAATGGTAGTCTAATTGTTTTAGTTCCAGTAACAACTAAATTTCTTTCTAAATGTTGGGTTACATCAATTAGATATTCTAATTCATTTTGCACAAATAATCTATTTTCTGTTGTTTCTAAAAAGATATAATCACCCCATAAACTTACTTCACTTATATCTCCAGAAGGCATAATACCTGTTTGTATGCAATTTTCTTTCTTTTCAAAAAAGAACTTTAATGTTATATCTTGATTATTTCTTATTGAGTTTAATGGTAAAGATAAACCTAAATGTTTACTAAAAAAGAATGGGATGGGTATTATTAATTTATTAGGAACATTACAAGGAAGTCCATCTGAAAAACCATCATTCATTGTATTACCTACCATTTTATTTAATATTTGTTTCATATCATTATTATGAGTTAATTCTGCCCAAATATGCAACCAAACTCCATAAATTCTATCTATTAATTTTTTACCAATATATAATTCTACACGATTTATTAAATTAAATCCAACTCTATTAGTCCAATAACTATCAACTAAATTAATATCATATGGTAAAGTAACTTCTAAATATAGTTTTGATATTAAATCACCTTGACGCCTAATAATTACAGTATTATTTGTGTTAAATCCTGGGATATCTGTGAATAGAATTTGTATTGATTCTATTGAAAAATCTGTATGACGTTTATATACGTTTTTAAAAAAAGTAATTTGTGGGTCACCTAATATTATTAAATCTTCTGACCCAAATGATACTAATTGGACTAATGCACCACGTCCCAATAAATCTCCTGACATATTAAATTACATTATATTTTATTCTCTATATAAAACAATTATCATTTCGTTTTGTCTTATTAAGTATTTGAGTGCAATAGATTGTAGATACTGTAATAATATAAAATACCATTAAGGTTAATATAAAACTATAATACATACAGTTATTAAATGTATAATTCGTTGGTTCGTGGTGAATAGGCATCGCATTAGCTGAGACTAATAGGAATAGCATAGGAATCATTATTATAAATTAAGTTTATATAATACTGATTATTTTTATCAAATTTTATCAATATAGAAAAGGTCTTAAAATCTAAGATTTGTGTATTTTAGCAGTAAAATATATTTTTATAAAGTAAACATGTTTATAATTAGATGGATAAAATCTAAGTAATCTGGCTTCTAGGCTCACTATACAGTGCTCACTATACAGTTAATATATTATTATTTTCTTCATTTAGTGAATCGACCATGTCATTTGCGGCTTTAAGTTTATCAAGCAATGGGATTTTATTGGACTTGCTGCTTATCCACGGCTTGGTTAGCTTTGGATGCTTTTCAATCTTGAAGAATTCGCGGGAACAGTTATTATCCTTGCCATATTTTTCACTGTAATATACGACATATTTTTTCATCATTGAATTAGTTAGACCTTCTGGGAGTGGTTTTGCATTGTGCTTACGTTCGCGTCGTTCTCCATCGGCGGATTTTGTATTTGCCTGTTGCTCTTCACGAGTGGCGATGCGGAGATTGTTGAAACAGTTATTAAGTGGATTTTGGTCAATATGGTCAACACTAATGGTCATTGTTCCTTTACCATTTCCATAACATCCAGTAATAACTTGGTGAATGAATAAACTACATGTTCCATGAATATAACGATTACTGTGCTTAAACCATGTAATTTTATCACCATTATAATTATCTTTTTCAAATGCTCTAATTTTTTTTAGAGAATCTTTATCAAGAATACATATAGAATTAGGTTCACAATACATTAGATATATAATTTTATCATCATCTTGTATTTTCCAAATTCTATTTTTTTCAAATCCCGCATTAACACCATATTGATTAACGTGTCCTTTTTTTATTTTAATCACATTCATTGTTTCTTTTATTTTAGATTCAATATCATTTATTCTTTTAATATTTAAATCTTTTGCAGATAAAATACCTTCGGCATCATCATAATTAGATTCATTTACTTTGTTATTTTCTGATATTTTAATAATACGTGATTTTCCAAAATTTTTAATAACACTTACAATATTTATAGATGTTTTATTAAATCGCGATTTAATTGATTCATTAATATAATACCATGTTGAATTATAATTATTATCTGTATTAAATTTTTGTAACAATAAATATTCATTTTCATATAATTTAATTAATACATCTTTTTCGCAATACATTAAATAATATATTTCATTATTATCATTTATTTTCCATAATGGATTATATATCTGTTTTTTTGAAATATGACCTTGAATATATTTTTCAATATTATATTTTCCTTCTACATAATTATGAGCAGAATGTTTAATATAAGAAATTATTACATTTTCATCTTTCAAATTAAATTTATTACCATCCTTAAATGTAAATTCAATAAATTTACCAAATAAAAATTCAGTAATTTGACAAATTATTCTAGGATTACCTGAAATTATATAGTAAGGATATTCGTATGTATCATCATAATACCAATTTTTAATATCAATTATTTTTGTAAGTTGTTCGCATGTAACAGTTATAGAACATTTATTGATTGATAGTTCTATAGTATCATTTGAGAGAAATTTAGTTTTCATATTATTATTCATTAAATAATAATACGAATATATCTTTAAATCAATATTTCCTATCCACCCATTAATTTGAATACGCGAGCCCACCCATACCAGATGCGACTCTGAATACGTTGTATGAGAAGGCATAGACGTTAAGGTCGAGGTTACCAGTGTTGGCGGCGACTGGTGTGATGTCGAGGTTAACGTTATCAATGCGTGATAAGTTGCATGAGCCTGATGGTTGGTGTTCAGCTGGTTTAAGAGCGAATGA
>JACCEB011720728.1_pt1 | contig 33944 bp, 40 predicted proteins | sample 7454761 | NCBI WGS metagenome assembly JACCEB01 (sample SAMN15323454, study PRJNA562643) | freshwater metagenome | isolation source: river surface water | place: USA:Blue River Watershed | collected 2017-08-18
ATCATGTGTAAACTGTAAACATTATATACCATCCTTAATATCTGATGAATTACCAAAGTGTAAGTTTTTTGGATACAAAGATATAACAACAAAAATAATCATAAATCATTATACAAACATTTGCAGAGATAGCAATGACATGTGTGGAAAAGAAGCACATTATTTTAGACAAACCCAATTAAATAACTCAAAAATGTAAAGATAATAGATATGTCTATTATCTTAAAAATTATACAGGTCTTCTAGTAGTAACAAGATTGTCTGTAGCTTTTGGATTGCCATTACCATCACCTTTTTCCCTCTCTTTTTGCATAGCCATAGCTGCTGCCATAAGATCGTTACCTTTACCTGTAGATGGAGCAGTTGATGTTTTCATATGTTTAGAAAAGTCTCTATTTGGCTCTTCTGTATCTGGAAAGGAAGTCATATCATAACCTCCCGGACCAGATCTTATTCCAACCGGAGGTCTAGCTACTTGTTCATTATCAGAATCATTAGCATCTTCAGTATCATGCTCCATAGACTCATCAGAGTCCTGTAGATCATCTATAGAAGTAGAGTTACTCTTACTTTGTTTAACTTGCTTATTAGACTGCTTTTTAGGTTGATGCTTAGGTTGCTTAGACTGTTTTTGTTGTCTTGATTGTCTTGATTGTCTTGTTTGTTTAGGAGGTTCATAGTCATCATCGTCACTAGACTCAGAAGTATTTTGTTGCTGAAGTTGTAGTTGTTGCTGGAGCTGTAGCTGCTGCTGGAGCTGCTGTTGCTGTAGTTGTTGTTGAAGTTGGAGCTGTTGTTGAGATGGCTGTGGCAATGGTGGAGGAGGTGGAGGAGGTGGAGGAGCTAGTTTACTAATCGTCTCATCTATCCAGTGAAAAGCTCTAGATCCTTCGTATTTTTCTACTCCACCATTTCTATAAACATTTAGTATACATGGCACAGTAGATACATCTATTTTGTTTGCGGTTAGAATCTGTTCTCTTATGTCTTCGTTATCGATACAAACTAGAGTAAGTCCAACTGAACTGTTAAGATCAATAGGAGATGTTTGTATTAGAGATAGAAGCTTATTTGATAGTTGCGAATATTTGCTATACAAAAGTACACAAAGATGATGTTCCATTTTTAATGAAGTGGAATATTGTTTTAAATGATAATCTTTGTATTAGTAAAATGGAATACGCAACAAACATTTCTGATGATATTTGTGACTCAAACTACATGAGGTTTGTTGGATACAAAGAAGATAACCCATGTATTCGTAAATATTTTGATGTAAGTACTGTTAGAACTATATCAAAAAAAGTTACCGAACTATTACAAGGTGTAGATCCACAAAATAGACCAATTATAGTTCCAGATAATACAATATGTAGTGTTATGAGTGAGATATACAACTCGTTTAGACCTGCTACAGGAGATATATACTCTCGTTATATTGTTCCTTCAGGAAGTAGTACAGAAAGTTATGTACAGGTTATGATTGACCAAGTAATTGAAGTAATAACATCAAATGTTAGAAATAGTCTAGAAATGGATGAAAACAATAGAAAGTTATCTGTTTGGACAACTGTATATGGAGATTTCAACGAGCATGGTTTACGTCAATACGCTCCAATCAAGACATTAGTCAAACGTCCTCATACATTCCAGTTTAACATGAACTATTAATTACTATCATAATACAATTTAAGTATTATAATAACTATTATAAATGTCCACACAAATTTTTATTCCACAACTAGATAAATCTACAACTATAGATAACGTTATTGATATCATACAGTTTGAGTATAGTATAGGAAAAATTAAGTCAGTACATATAAGCAGTACACCAAACGATAATAAACATGTAAACGTGTATATTAAGTTACATCTTAACATCAAAAATTCTATCTCTCAGCACCTACTCAAGTATAATAACTATAGTATTCCAGTTTTAAAATACTCTGATTATGAAGATAGAACGTATAAGATGTGGCAACTAATTAAAATTTGATTTTTATATGAAATTTCTATATAAAAATATATCCTATCATGTCTATACAGAGCTTACATAGTGATTTAAGTATACAGAATATGTCTTACGTAGACCTTACATACAAGTGGATGACTCAACATAAATTCACTGAGTTCCATAACGTTGACTTGGAATCAGAAAACTCTCTGTTATTTGGTAAACCACAGGGATCTAAGTCTGCGTTTACGTTTGGAGTTGCCTTGATGTGCCTTCTACAACAGAAGTCAGTCATTTTTATAGTACGTAACTACACACAAGACGTAGAACACATGAAAGCAAAACTTGACAGATTCGCTAAAGAGCATAAAAAAGCCATGAGTGAATATGGTTTTACTAACACACCAAGTATAGGAGTAGTTGACGCTGCTAAGATGTCACTCGAGAAGAAAGCAGATGGTACTTTCAATGTTAGAGACTATGATGACGTAAAGGAAGCACTACATGGTAGAAACATGAAAATGGTAATAGCTCTAGCAAATGGAGTACAACTAAAAGCTATTAATATGATACTAGATCAAATAGAAAAATCACAAGAGTTACAAGAGTCACAAGAGTCACAAGAGTCACAAGAGTCACAAGAGTCACAAGACAAAACAAGATTAGTAGTTCTCACAGATGAAGCAGACGCAGTAGGATACTCGAAACTGAAGATACCAGAACCAGAAAAACACAAGACTATTGAATATAGTATTCTTAGGTCACGATGCTCTCAGTCTTTTGAGATCAGTGCTACAGTGTGGGATATACTAGCTGGTAATGAAGGACTAACTAATAGCAACATTGTATATATTCGCCCTCCTCCAACATATAAAGGAATACGAGATGGAGTTCAATTTATTGAACTTGCTTACCAAATTGAACGCTATAATCCTATGAGAACTTGTTTATTTGAAGAAGATCCAAACTTAATTCAAGTATATGAAGAATTGATGGAAACACCAATATATAAAAAAGATAGATATAACTGTGCTATAGATCATCCTATTATTGTTATGCATAAGACTAAGTGGTTTATACATCATCATCAACTGTTTTTTGACTTGTTTAAGACAAATGCAATGTACTCAAAAGTCTGGACTGTGTTAATGGAATGCGATAAGGGACTATATCTCTACTCAGATACTCTAAGAGGCAAAACAATTAGAATCGATAGTGTTGTAATAAATGACCCTTCACTTACTGGTGAATTCATGTTTGGTAAGCGTATAATTATACCACAACTTTTACAGTGGTTTATTGATAATGGAGGAGCTGAACGCTTTCCATACATTGTAATTAAGTCTGGTGGTTTCTCTGGTAGAAGTCGAAGCTATGTAAGCACAGATGGAACATGGCACTTAACTCATCAGTATTATGGTGGTAACACAACTATTCCAGCAATGATTCAAGCACAACGTATTCTACATGATCGTCCTGATTCTATTCCACTTATAGAGTACGCTCCAAAACAAACTATACAGAACTTACTAAAGGGTGATATGATGCAGGATGAACAAATTGAACGTTTGTTAAAGATGAAAGATTTAAAGCTGTATACGCATGTTCAACTTGGAGAAGAAAAATGGACTGTAGAGAAAGTACCAAGTGCAAGACTATGCTGTGCTAACAATATAAATACATTTAGAATTGAAAGCGAACAGAAGGTAAAAGGTGAAGATGGTGGTTGGGATATTGAATATTACACAGATGCTCTACATGATATTTCTAGACTAGAAAATGTTGAAGAAGATACAGAGAGTGAGAATGAAAGTGAGGGTGAGTCAAGTGGTGATATTGATAATGAATATAAGTATACAGTAATTGATGCTGATAAGTTTAAGAAAGGAACAAATGTATATGAGATGATCAAACATATTGAGTTGTGTATAATAAATGATGGTATGATTGGACAGAAAATCCCTATTGACTTGATAAACAAAAAGTTACAGGAAAATGTCTACTGGAACAGTAGAACACTAGATAATATTCGTGGTATTATCTGGACAACTGTACGTAAAAATAAGAACTTGATAAGAACTAACAAAGAACTGTCTAACACTTTATTGTACTGGAATGAAGGAAGTACACCATATGTAAAGTTAAACTGTGATAGTAAATAACTATATACTCTATGTCTTTATTTATACATGTAAATAAAGAGATTATTACTATCTTCTAGATTCTAGGTTTAGTAGTCTTTGATTAAAATTGTTGTTATATGGTTGTTGCAGATTATAATTTCTAGTAACTTCAGACCATAAGATACCTAGTTGGCTATTTGTACTACTTAGTTGTGTGGCGAAAGTATCAGAATCTACTGTTCGACTTAGACGTTGATTTATAGCATTCAAACTACCCTCAATATTGCTTAATGTTTGTTCATGTCTTGTTAACCAGTTATTAATATTAGTTATACTTCTATTTAATTCTTCTGCTCTATTGTCAATACGAGTTTCTATGTTTGATACACGATTATTAATTGACTCTATTTCTACTATTTTTTGATATAGTTGGGCTACTTGTTGCTTTATTTGCTCTATATTCATAGTTTCAATCTGACGATTTTGATTAACAACACGATTATTTAGGTTTCCAATACTATTTTTTATATCTTCAATACTAACTAGAGATTTTTTCAACATTTCTGTTAGATCTACTTGTTCACCAGTACTTCTCCATGGTACTTTAATGTTATTTGCTGATATACTATTAGTTTTGATATCACCACTAGTTAGTGTGTTTAAAACACATAGATTATCATGGTCACAAAGAGGTCCACTTGGTAACAATGGAAAAGGTTGTTTAGGTTGAAGTTGATTAGGTTGAAGTTGATTAGGTTGAGGTAACAACTTACTCTTACTATAAGACATTTATCGTAACAAACATATTAATAAAATATAATAAATAACTATACACTTTATGTCTTTATTTATACATGTAAATAAAGAGTTTATAATGTTTTTAAATTCTTAACACTTGCTCACAGCGTCTTAACCTACCTTCTACTGCAATATTTATTCTATCCTGGTTCGCCTGGTTAGTAGCAATAGTTTGTGTGTTTCTCTGTACCTGAGTAACAATAGAAGTTATTGTCGCCTCTTGTGCGTCAATTCTCTGAGATAGCTGTTGGATAATCTGCGATCGTACTGCTTGTATTTGAGCTGATGTGTAGGACTGATAACCCTGAGTAATTGAGTCCAAAGATTCCTGCATGGTGTTCCGAAGACTGTTTATCTGACTAGATACTTGTTGAACACTTCTTGCTGCTCCTTCCGCTGTTTGCACAGCCATACGTATATCCTGATCATGTTGTTGTGCCATCTGTAGTATCATGGGTATCTGTTGTATAGCAGTTAAGTTAGAATATAGTAGGTCTACCTTATCTTGAGTGCTTCGAAAACTACGTACTACCTGTAAATCTTGTTGTAATCTTTGTTCTAGAGCTGGAATACTCTGAAGTAATGGTTCTAATCGTTGTAAACGTCCCATAGTTTCACTTTGTAAAGCTGTTAGTTTACCTCTTATGTCTGGAACTGTATCTCTTAAGTTTTCAACAATTGACTTAAGCTGATTCATTGCACTAACTAACTCTAACTGTTCACCAGGAGATGCACCAGGAACTCTAATACTATTCGCTGACATACTTCTTGTTGTTATATCATTACTTGTGTGACTAACAGTTTTCAATTTGCATAGGTCAGTTGTTTCACATGCAAGACTGTTTGGCCTCAACGGAGGAGGCATATTTGGTCTTAATTTTCCAAAATTGGTAGATGACATCATTTTAAGAAAAGAAAAGAAAAAAAAATTCTTTTATAAAACCAATGACTAGTTATCACGGAGGAAAACAGAGAATCGGTCTAGAAATAGCAGAAAATATTCACTTAGTTAGTACTATTATTCAAAGTAATACAAAATTTAAGTTAAAAGGATACTGTGAACCCTTTTGTGGTATGTTAGGAGTATATAAACATATTCCATCTTTATTTTATGATCAGAAGCTAAAGTATAAGGCCGGTGATACTAATGAATCTGTTATTAAGATGTGGCAGTCTGCACAAAAAGGATGGAAACCACCTACGAGTTCATCTGAAGAAGAATACAATCGTCTTAAAGTAGCTAAAAGTTCTGCTCTTAAAGGCTTTGTTGGACATCAGTTTAGTTTCGGTGGACAGTTTTTTAATGGTTACGCACCAAAGTACGGAAAGACAAAAGATTCTACAAAAGCTAGTAATTCAGTCATAGATATATCTAAAAAACTAAAAGATGTTGACTTTAACTGTGGACCTTATACACAATTTTCTAATGTAAAAGGTTATATCATATACTGTGATCCTCCATATGAAAATACTATAAGTAGATACTATAAAAATGACAAAGATGATATGCTAACATTTAATCAAGAAAAGTTCTGGGATTGGTGTAGACGTATGTCACAACATAATATAGTTTTTATTTCAAGTTATGATGCTCCTAGTGACTTTATAAAGATAATGGAGTCATCTCATAAACTAACTGGTATAGCAGCAGGTGATAACGATAAGAATAGAATAGAAAAACTGTTTATATATAAACAACCATAAATAACTATACTATTTTAATACTGATAAGATGTATTAAAATATGTTCTTGTATTAGTCTTCGTCAACAAAGTAAGTATACTTTACATTATCATAGTCTTTGAAAATATGAACAGGCATTTCTGAATGCAATACAGATGAAAAATAGTTTATACACGCATCTCCACCTTCACCACCATGATTTTTTACTATTATATCAATCTCAACATCTGTATACCTACTATACATATTTTTTGTAACTTCCTTTACTGTATTACCTAGATCACGTGGTGTTAGCTCTTCATTAACTACTTTTGTGAAAAAGTTGTTAACATATATATACTCTCGTGAGATTTTTATACGCAAAGTGGTATCTTCTAGTGATATATTCTGTATACTAGAACTTAGTATACTTTCTTCATTCTCTACATGAGCAAACCTAAAAAGTGAAGAAACACTTTTTTTGGTTTTAACAACTGTATTAGACTTAGGAACACTTTTAAGTGTTCTATCACAATACCCATTACAATTATAATCTAAACAAAAGTAACAAAGACTAGCTCGCCCAGTTTCAGCAACTTTTTTCTTATAATAAAGTATTCTTGAACGTTCTTGTTGCGTCTTATTAGCATGACAAGTTGGACATAGAGCAGTTAAGTTTGGTCTAGAGTCATCAGATGATATAGAATGTGGTATTATATGATCGATTTGATAGGAAGAAGGAAGTAAGATAGAACAACTAGAACATTTATACTGTTGTTCATAAGCAACTTGTTTTTTTAATGTTTCGGATACTTTTCTCGAGTTCATAGTTCATAAGAACTTGTTTACTACATATAGTATACTAGTCTTTAGCTCATAATAAATTTATACATGATCGAAAAACTTATTATGTGCTACATTATCTGCTTCCCAGCAAATCCTATCGCCATGTAAGTGATAACGACATATAGGTTTATTGTTAGCACTCAATAAAACACTACTAGAAGCGAAATCAAACGTTGCAAAGTGATAAAAGTTCTTCATATGAGTAGAGTCAAAACGTAATGAACACTCACCTTTATTTTCTAGTTCTGACTTACAAATATACATATCATGTTCTTCAATAGTTTCACGAATAACATTTAGATTAAAGCCATCATTTATACTCTCATCATCATTTAACTTAAGTTTCTTATAGTTTCTACGAGTCCATACATGTATATGTCTAGTATCTGGTTCAACAATACACATAAAATTATCAACATATACTTGAGGTTTCTTACCAAACATCTTTCTACGATTGATTAAGTATCCACAATTACTTTCCAAGTTATTTAGATTGTCTATGTATGTTTTATTCATCTTCGTTTAGTTAGTTTCTACTAGGTTTTAGACCTAGTTTAACCATTATTGACTTATTTTAAGTCAGTAATTTAATGTTTTATGTGAACTAATATTATTTCTAGTTTATTAGTCTTTGACAGTTTGAACTCATACTATTACTTGATAAACTATCAAGTCTATCAAGTCTATCACAGAAAGACTCCTCAGAAGTTGGACCATGTCTATACTTTTTCTCACTTGGCTGAAAATAAGACAATAAATTATCTAGAAATTTCCTCAGACAATTTTTAGAATCTTCTTGACTGTCATCACTACCATCATAAGAGTTAGTATATCTAGATGTTTTTAGAATACTTTGCATATTACAACTATAATACACATATTTAACACAAAAAATCATTTTCAATTATGATCATGGTATATCTAGTCTTGGAAGAGATAGTATCTCTCTTAAGTCATCTAATGATAATTCGTATAGATAAGTATACGCATAAGATCTAAGAACCATTTCAGGTGAGAAATCTTTGTTATCATTTAGAGTATCCTCATAATGGTTATTGTCATAACACTTTTGATCAAAGTAACTCATTTTATTCTCTGAATCAAAGTAAAAGAGTTCTGATACGTTTCCTTGTTTAAAAGACTTGTAGTGTCCTTCAGGTGAATAGTCACCTGTACCCTCGTACCATTCAACTATATCAAAACCACTTTCCCAGTTATTTACAGCAGAAAACTTAAAATCATTTTCTAAATAGTATTCAAACTTTTGATCATCAGTTTTTTCACACCATTTTTTACCATTATCATCCTCTTCCCAAACAAATACAAAACATAGATAACTATTAACAATACTTTTGAGTCTATTCATTCTTTTTATATACTTAACATATGTTTATACAAAGTTTGTATCATCACGTCTTATCTTTCTTGCTAGAGCAATATCTTTGGGCATAAGCTTTATACGATCAGCATGAACAACTATATTGTTTGCATCTCTAAGCAACTCTACTACATAACTCTCAGTAGCATGTTGTAAAAGTAGTAAACCATTCTTAGATAAACGAAACTCTGGCATTAAACGTAAACCTGTCGATACTTCTCTAACTACACGACTGAATGTTTCAATAGGTATGTTCAAGCAACCAGAATTTTTCTGATAATATCTAATCTCTCTAAGAGCTTTATTTCCTCTATTTTGTTTACGTTTACTACGTTTTTTCTTTGTTTCTTCAATAGGTTGTGCATCTGTGATCGGTATAAATAGCTCAGGTGGTGGTTGAACACTAATAATAGATTGTGAACTAGGAATGGAGCTAGGTACAGAGCTAGGAACGGAGCTAGGCATAGAGCTAGGTATAGAGCTAGATATGGAACTAGGATTGGAAACATACTTAGAACTAGTTCTAGAGCTAGTTTTAGGTATAGGAGATGGAGAAAATGCTGGAGACTGTGCAATATCAACTTTTACATTCTCAAGTATAAGTTTAGTCTTATCCTTAGATTTAGTCTTATCTTTAGTCTTAGATTTAGACTTAGATTTGTAAACTTTACAAGAGTTTTCTAATGGATTATTAGACCACATTTTTTCTGGTAAAGATGCGGATATCATAGCCTCATTTAGTGTCTTTTTATTCTTGTTAATAGCATATATCATAGTCTCTCTTAAAATTGGTTCTAACCAATTTCTAATTACTCCTCTCATTTCTTCATATGTAAGGCTAGATAGTTCTTTTACACCTGCTACATATGCTAAACGTTTTATAGATGGGTCAGGAATATAATAGTTTTTAGGCATATTTGTATATTCTAAAGAAAATATTTTCTTTGTAATATACAAACATGAATACTGGAAAACCTCTTGTTAATTTTGAGTCTTATATACCAAAAATACTAAAAGAGTTTGGTAACAACAAAATGCGCATTTCTTCGAACGCAAAGTCACAACTAAACTCTTTCATGAACTGTCTTGCTGCTTGTATTGCAGAAAAAGCATCATTTATTACTAATTCAAGTATGACAAATAGTTCAGCCCAAATAGAACAACAGAATGCTAAGAAAAATCATACTATTACTTTACAAAATATTACTTCAACATGCCAAATCGTGTTAGGACCAATTCTAAGTAATTATGGAACTGCAAACGCTAAAAAAGCTATAAACTCATACATCAGAAATAAAAGTTCTGGAACTAAACTAGAAAAAATATCTAGAAATAAAAAGGCAAAACTAAATGTATCTATTTCTAAGACAGAAACTATCTTAAGAATGTATCATTGTGGTAATATAGCAGAAGTAGCTCCTATTTATCTTGCAGCTACTTTAGAATATATTATAGCTGAAATTGTAGAGTTGTCTCTTAATCGAGCTAGAGATTCTGGAAGATCTACTATATCTTCTAGAGACTTATTTGTTGCTATTAAAAATGATAGTGACTTGGATAGTTTAATAAAAAGAACTAATTGGAGTATAGTTGGTGGAGGTGTTCTACAACACATACATATGCAACTATTACCAAAAAAGAAAAAATAAAGTAGAAACATCTAGTTTAACTTGTAGAAAATGAATAACTGACTACTTTCTATACAAAGATAGCTACTAACGATACTCAATATTATTAAGATACTTTAATCATAAAAAAATTCAGGCTTAAGAACATGGTTACAATAAGAAAAACAAACATGTCTGCTATTTTGAAGAAACTTAACACTCTCGTCGCTGATACTCTTGGATCTGAGGTTGGTGACATTGACGCTACCTGGGTCAGCAATGCTGACGTACAGAAGCAACTCAAGTCCTTGCTTTCTGGTAAGCAGTTGGGACGTGGTAAGAAGGATCCCAACGCTCCTAAGCGTGGAAAGTCCGCTTACCTATTCTTCTGCGCTGCGAACAGGGATTCCGTAAAGTCTGCTCTTGGTGCCGATGCTAAGGCTACTGATATTACGAAGGAGCTTGGAGTTCGCTGGAACAAGTTGAAGGAGTCTTCTAAGCCTGCTGATAAGAAGGCTCTTGCCAGCTTCGAGTCTGAGGCTCAGAAGGATAAGGATCGTTATGATGGAGAGAAGGCTGAGTATGTCCCTGTTGACGTTGATGAGTCTGACTCGAAGCGTCGTGGAGGAAAGGCTAAGAAGGAGGGACCTAAGCGTGCTAAGAGTGCTTACCTATACTTCTGCGATGCCCACCGTGATGAGGTAAAGTCTAAGCACCCTGAGTTCAAGGCAACTGAGATCACTTCTGAGCTCGGACGTATGTGGAACCTATTGAAGGATGACAAGTCCCGTCAGAGTGAGCTAGCTAAGTATAGCTCTCTTGCTGATGCTGACAAGGCTAGGTACGAGAGCGAGAAGAGTGGTGGAGTCCAGGCTACTCCTAAGGCTGCTAAGCAGGCGAAGGCCAAGACTACTAAGGTAGTTGAGAAGGTTGAGAAGGCTAAGGCTCCTAAGAAGAAGCAGGAGAAGGTCGTTGAGCAAGTTGTTGAGGAAGAGCTTGTAGAGGAGGAGGTTAAGGCTCCTGTCAAGTCCAAGTCTTCTAAGAAGTCGGCTTCCAAGAAGCGTAAGTAAATATAAGTAAACATGAGTAAATATGATATTATTTATACAGTCTAACAGTATAAATATAATAAAATTGATTTTTTTGTAATAAAAATCTTAACAATTTTAACAAGAAATATGAGCATGTCTAATAATGTTGTTATGGAAGAAGTTATTGATCAGATTGTAAACATACAAGTAACTGAAAATACTCAACCTCCTACTCCACCCACTACTCCTATACATCCTATAGAGTCTATAGAGCCTATTCAACTCAGTCAAAGTAGTGAGACTAGTGAATATAGTTCTACTGAACAAGTCGAAGTAACTCATGTTCTTGGACATAGAGTTAGTCTTATGAAGACATATCAGTTTCAGCTAGAGTTTGCTGATAAAACAGTGGAGTGGGTTAATGATGATAAATGTATGTGTGAAGACATCATAGGAAAGTACTTGAGATATAAGTCTATCAATACTGCTTATCTATTTTGTCGTGTTAGTAGACCAGAACAAGCAACTCCATTCAACTTCTCCCTACAAGCACAAGAACATGAACTTCGTAAGTTTGTAGAAAAGCTAAGAACCGATGGAAAAAAATATGATAGGATCAGAGTATACTCTATTGCTACTTCTGGATATAAAAAACTACCAGAAGTTCTTCGTCGTATTGGTTACAGTACTCATCAAGGAGATGCAATCTGTGTTTGGAGATGTGATCGTTTGAGTAGAAACATTGTAGACTCTCTTGACTTTATTGAAAGTATACACAAACGTGGAGTTATGTTCTATTCTTACAACGAAAATATCAACTACAAAGATAACAAGATTCGTTTTATACAGGCTATCGTCGATGCTAATAAGGAGGCAATGATTATAGGAGAGCGTGTAAAGCTATCTAACAACTTTAAGAGACTACGTGGTGATGAAAAGATCGGAAGTCTTCCATATGGAAAAAAGTATGAGAAACAACAAACACGTAAAATAGTAGTTGATAATGAAGAGGAACAAAACATTATTCATCGTATCAAGTCAAGTAAACTAAAAGCTTCTGTACTAGCCTCTCAACTAAATGCAGAAGGTATTATGAAAAAGAACAAAAAATGGAACACACAGATGATATATAGAATTAAACGCAGTTAATAAAATGACTTATATCTTATACATAAAGTATAAACCAATAACTATAAAAAAATCTAATCAGATTTTTCTATAAAGAACTTTTTACAACTTTGGTGGTCTCTGATCACAAGAAATGCCACTGTTAATACCAGAATGTGGAACACATACAGTATGCCATGTATCATTTATACATTCATTTCTGCAGCAACGATCAATATTTTGACTATTTTCATATGTTTCACTAACTATTTCACCTGTGGTTTGATCCATACATCTTATACCAGGATATCCATTATAACATATAGGTGTGCACATTATATTATCAGTTTGCTGCCCCCCAGGAGGAGGAAGTTGATCTGGTGTCTCAGGTTCTGGTAAATCTATAGATAAATCACGTCTAGGTCTAGGTACTTTTAAACAACATGCAAGCTTAGCTACATGTTGCTGTTCTGTCTCGTTCGACTTTCTAGTAAGATCTGTGCAATCAAAACTTGAACATTTAGATAGTACTGGATTCTGTTCTAGTACATTAGCAACACTACTGATATATTTAAGCTTATCAATAACAGATAAGACATTTCGAGCTTGTTCATCAGATAAATTTAAGTCTATAACTCCAACTTTTCCGTTTTGTCCAGAACCTAAACCAGAACCTGAACCAGAACTCTCTATCACTAGATTATTAACCTGTCCTTTAGAAAATTTATCTAACATCGTAAGACCATTAGCCGAATTCTGTAACTGCGGAGCAGTAAGATTATTTCTATCTTGTTCAGTACCAAAACCAAATATAGCTAATATAAATATAATAACAATCAACCATACTGGAAGACTTGGTTTTACACATTTATAAACATCTCTACCATACTCATCTTGTTCAACTACACATTGTTCTTGATCAATACACATTGGTATACACGTAGTTTGACCATAATTATAACCTTCAACACTAGTCAATAACTTGTTATTTTTATCAAATAAGTAGGATACTCCATTAATGTACATAACTTTGACAGCTTTTGGATTTTTTCGCATTGCCATTGTATTTTTATCTATCAGATTTTTGAGTGTTTTATTGATAGTTATAGTAGCAGGTTTTGAAACTAGTACAGACTTGTAGGTTCTAAGAACTTTAGTTGAGTCAATACTATTCATAGAACTTAGAGAAGATAAATCTTGAGTATCATAAGCTTCAGGCTCATCCTCATCCTTATCTTGTCTAACTTTCTTGAGTATTAGTATTATAGCTATAATGACTAAGATACTAACTACTAAAAATATACCAAACTTTTTCATACTTTTATTCATTAACATTTTATATATAAAAATATTTAAAGATTTTTATACTATTTTTATGTTGTAAACATTATGTGTACTTTCATTGTTTATCTTGATAAAGTATAACAAAATAAAATTAATTTTCAAGTTTTACGTTTATATAAACTTATAACTATTATATAAATAATGTCGAATGAGATTGGAGTAATAAGTAAACTTACAGGTACCTTTTACGCATTTCCAGATAAAATGAATGACGAAACTGTAGGTTCTATGTTATCTCATCTAGGCCTATCTTCTTCTGAAGAAACAAATAGACGTCTAGAAATGGAAAAGCTTGAACGTAAACTAAAGTATCAAGAACGTCAACAAAATATCAAGAAACTTGTTTCTAGATCAAGAGATAAACCATTATATACTTTGTTAAGTGAAAAAACATTCGAAGAACATGTTAAAATGCATAAGGATACAAAGGATACATTAGACATAAATGAAACTCCTTCTGAAGACTATAACGATGATGTATGGTCATTAAGTGACGATGATGACGAAATTGTAAACTATTGTCCTTGTTTTGTCTGTAGACCACTCTTATACAGCTCATCTAACCATAACAAATGGAAGAAGGAGAAGGAAGAAAGACAAAAAGTTATGATTGAGGAGTATAAACAAGAACTAGAAAATATAAAAGAAAATAAGAGAAAAAAGCTTGAAAGAGACCTACAAAGAGATCTAATAAAGAAACAACAAGAAGAACTAACAAAGATACAGAAAGTTAAGTATATGAGAGAAAATGAAATTTTACCATCTGGATGGAAGATTAGAACTTCAACAACCTTTCCTGGAAAAAGATACTATTATAACACAAGCACTGGAAGTAGACTATGGGAAACATTAGAAAAAGAGTCTTTTGGTTGGACAGTTGATGAACTTGGATGCGTTCGTGACATATATACAGAACTTAAGTAATTTTATTTTTACTATCAAGTAGTAAAAATGAACCAAACATTAGATATACAATGTACTAATATGTGGAATCCAATTAAAGACTTTATACCTAAAAGTTCTTTAAGCAAAGCATGCACTACAAATACAGCAGATTTATGTTCTAGTTTAGATAGTAGTCTAAAAGATATTTTTCCTGTAGAAATAAGTAAACTACTAGTTGACTTATGCCCAAATACATGGAATAGCTGTAAATCTACAGTTTGCGAAGGTAGTCAATCAGTATTAACTTTATCATGTGAAGAAATTAATAGACTTTTTACTACACTTATGCAATCCAAAGAAGTATTAGAACTGTTAAACTCACAACTTGCACCAGACTTTGTTGTTACTAACTTCAAACCATGCCAGGTAGTTCAAGTCTTAACAAGTATGGGCATAGATGTTTTAACTATATTCACAGATGAACTAGTACAACAACTTAAAGCACGTGGTTTACAATTAAAACAGTCTGATTACGTAACAATAGTATCTTGTGCATGCCCAGAAGCACTAAAAGAACAAACAATGAACTGTAATAATTTAGTACAAGTTACAGCCGATATACTAGATCAACCTTACGTACAGAAAAAGTTGAAAGAAATGTCTAATATAGAGATTACGTCTAGTACAAAGTGTGATATACTACAACAAATCTCTGATACAGGTGTTAATCTAGAAGACTTCATATATACTCAACTTGCTAAAAAAATAGGAAATAGCAAGAACCTTCCTTCTAAAGATAAAATTAAACAAGCTATTAACTGTATATGCCCTGAACTAAAATCTTATAACAAACCAGAACCAACTCCAAACAATAACAAAGTTACATATAACAAACTTAATATAGCAGTTTTATCTATAATAACTTTTGTAGTTATGTTTATATTATTTACTTTCATACTACTTTTTATAAATGCAAAGTTATCCAAGAAGTTGAAGATTTTGCTACTTCTAATAGTTGTTAGCATTGCTGGGATACTACTAATGATACAGTTAAATCCAAAATGCTTATTTAAGTATTGTATAACATCTGGAGATGACTGGGTGCCAGTAGATGGAACTTTTAGCGGAAGTAAACAAACATTATCAACTACTGTAGACATAAACATGACAATTGACATGTCTAATAAAGTAATATTAAATACATTTAAATGTGAAGGAGACTTATGTCCATACAATAATCTTCTTGATAAGTGTTCAGATCATACTCTTATAATAGGTAACGAAAAGTCTGTTTATGGGTATGAACTAATAGGAGAGTGTATAGATGAACTATACAAAATACAAAATAATGGTAAACAAGTAATCTTTGGTGTATGGCTTGTACAACAAGATAATCAACTTACAATAAACATTGGTCTTGATGTTCCACCAGTTGGAAAAACATTCATTACTATACCTTTAGTAAAAAATGTGTAATTTTATTATATAACTTTTAGCACTTTTTCTTAGTTTGTAGTCCATGATTATTTATTGTTTGCTCGAGAATTCCAATCTTACTTACAACATCGCTATGAACAGTTATAGTTTTTTCACTCTCTTCAATATTTACTCGTTTCCAAACACATACAAAGTCAAACCATGGTTCAGGTTTATATAGTATATGAAATGTTTCAACTACTTTTACAGGAAAAATCTGTTCATTTGATACTTGTTTACCAGACCAGTATGCTAGTGATTGCCCAGCATCTGAATAGAATCTCCAGTTATCACCTGGATAACAATGATATGGTCCAGCTGTTGGAGCATTTATGTAGATATAACCAGTTGGCTTTATAATTCTAGTCATTTCTCTAAATGTTAGCCAAAAACATGGATCGTGTTCAAAACAAGAAGTAGATACAATTAAGTCGACAGAACCATCTTCAAATGGTAGCTTCTCTCCTGGAGGAACAACAATGTCAACTGATGGGTCTTTTTCCATATCAACACAAATAAATTTCATACCCTTTGATTCAAAAAAAGAACGTAAAGAACCATTTACATTTCGTCCTCCTATGTCAACAACTATTCCATTGTCAATTCCATATGCCTCTGAAAAAGACTGTCCAGCTATTAGTGATGTGTAGTGCATATTATTATATTAATTATACTATAGTCTTTAGATGATAAACAATCATGTCATACAATCTATAACAGCTGCTCATTTACCAACTTTGCAAAATCATGTGTTTTCTTAATGAAAAGTATATCAATTTGCATGTTAAATCCACCTATATAATGATTTTCTAGAAAGTCATATGGAATGAATCCTATAGACTCCATAAATACTATATGATCTTTAAAACTTGGTACATCTTGATTATAAGTACCAAATAAAGGTACTTCCAAAACAATAAAGTCAGTTTTATGTAAAATAGATGTTGCACCTTTTAGAATTGGTATCTCAGCACCTTGACAATCAATTTTTATGAATAAGTTACTATACTTATCAAAGTAATCTTTATTAGCTTCTATAATTGTATCTAAAGTAATAGTTTCACGTTTTTTAACTTCGCAGTTACTAAACCACTTTGTCTTTTCCCTAAAAAGAGAGTCTCCAGTGTTTTTCATCTCATACCAGTCACGATATTCGTTCTTGTCACTTAACACTACATTAAAAACGTTAGTAAAAGATTTAAGTTCATTATAGTCAATAGCTTCAAACAGAAAATATTCAGAGTTATCATATATCTGCTTCATACTTCTTGTCCAATTACCATGATATGCTCCTATATCAAAAACTGCATCAGGAACATAACCATGCATCTTTAGTAGTTTAAGTTTATCAAACATTATTTCTATATTTATACCATCCTTTTAACTAACTTTCAACTAACTTTCAACTAGGTTTTAGTGGACTTTCTATAAAGTTCTGTACATCTTTCCAAGGTATTATAGGATTATTATGAGAACCATCAAGCTGTATATGATGCGTACATAACTGTAGCAACTCTGATATAGTCATATATGGTATAACTTCATCAGTTGGACTATGCATAACAAGACTCTTACCTTTATAACCATTCAAGTATGCAGAAGTATCAAATTCTGGAAAGAACGATGCAAAGTAACTTAGAATAGGATACTTATGCTTTATAAGGACTTTCATGTTAGGTAATGGAGCTTCTAAAATTAAAGTTTGTATAGAATACCTTCTTGCAGCATATGTTGCTACAGGTCCACCAAGAGACTCACCATATAAAATAATGTTTTCAGGACTATAACTTTCTCTTAAAAATGCAACCATCGAAGATGTATCATCATATAATGTTTGTTCACTTGGTATACCAGTACTTTTACCATAACCTGAATAATCAAATGCTAAAACCGAATATCCCATATTTCGTAACGCAATCATCTTTTGCTCCTTGTAAGATATATTGCCAGCATTACCATGACATAGAAGTATAATCTTAGTAGACTCTGGATACTCTAAAAGCCAACCATGTAAGTTATTATGCCTAATAGTTTTATATGTCTCTTTTGTTGACATAAAATGAGAAGATGGTCTAAAGTAAACAAATCTTTTTACCAATAAAATACACATAACTAATGCTGCTGTCATAGTCAATATAACTTTTAATAGTGTTTCATATAACGTATTATCAACCATTTTTTTCATATACAAGATATATTTTTAAGTAGACTAGAATGTTTATATTAGCACATACATACAACCTAAACCACAGAATAAATGGAAGAAACTATGATATTGAATATGTTTACTATTACACCAGTCTATACTAGAAAAATAGTTACTATAATAAGCAAATAGACGTATAGCACAAAGAATGAATACGAAAGTTGCTATTTCTTTTAAAGTTGGACGTTGTAAACAAAAATAGATAATAAAAAGTACTAAAGAAATTCTAACTAGTGTTCTATCTAGTATATGAACGTATGAGTTTTTTACTGGATTATACCAGAATAGTATAGAAAGTATAACATTTAAACAAAGAACAGAAATCATCATGTATGAAAGTATAGAGTTAATAGTAGACATATGTTTATTCTGTTGTAACCTATATAAAATGTAAGCTAAAGGTATAATAAAAATTAAGCTGGATAAACATAGTGTATAGTTACTTTTCCACATTTATATCTAACAAATATAAATTATGATTGATATTACATAGTATACTTTCTCTCCTTCTTTTTTCTCATTAAGTTATCCATTTTGTATTCATAGTCTTCAATAGTATATGCTGGAATAATAGTATATCTATATCTATCAATCTCAGCATATGAACATGTACCCACAAATGACTTTATTACATAAGTCATGTTTATACCAAGATAATAGTCCAAAAACTTATACAGAAACTGAAACATTTATTCTATATACTGGTTTTCTAGTAGTTAAATAGATATAAAAAAATAAAAGTATATTATAAGGAATGCAACAAGATAAACTAGTATTAATTAGATATGATAGTATCTTACATACAGAATTCAGAAATGCAGAATTTGTTACAAAGTTGATTGATAGTTCATCTAACAAGAATAAAGAGTATTCAATTGGTGGATGCATAGAAATACAAAGACCTTTCAAGTTTATTAGACAAACTTTATACGGAAAAGAAAGTACTGTACAAAATCTATACAATAACATCAAGAAAGATAATAGACATACTATAATTAACTCTTATATAACAGAAATTCATACATTACCTAGCCAAGAATTTGGTATGGTATGGTTAGATCGAGAGAAGGGAGTTAACTATGTTATTATAGACACACTAGAACATTTTACATTGCCTCCAATTGATAAAAAACCAAATTCACATAAAAGAAGAGAAAGTATTATTGGGCTTCAACCAAAAATTTCTACATAACTTATTTTTATAATACATTTATGTAAAGAGTTATGAATAGACCATATTTAATATCTGGTGAAACATTAAAAACAGTAAGTCAAGGTGCATTAGGTGCCATGACATTTGGAGCGTATCATCAGTATACAACCAATAAAATTATGGAATTAAATAATGAAAAGGTTGAAATACAGCATCGATACTTTATGGACAAACTAGAATCCCAGCACAAAAAAGAAATGCAGGAGATGGAGCATAAACAGCTTATTCTAAATAAAAAACTAGATAACATAGAAAAACTTGTTATAGAACGTCAGTCTAAATGGATATGGTCATAGTAACCTACTTTATTTATGTTTAATTACATAAATAAAACAACAAACTTTAAAATCTAGGTACATTTGGTCTAACTGTACCATACTGTGATCCATCTCCACTTCCACCCCCTCCTCCACCGCCGCCGCCACCTCCTCCACCACTAGGAGGATTATTACAGTCATACATTGTACCATTACGCATAAAACAAGGTTGTGACTGACTACAAGGTACTCCTAGATTCTCTTGTGATAAGTAATCAGAAGACCAGACATCACCAGGTATAGACCTAAAATCATCTTGTTTAGTTCCACACTTCTTATGCCATGTGTTTTCTATACATTCAGATACACAACAACGATTATCACCTCTTACAACACTACGTGTTCCATCCTCTTGAATAATAACCTCATTATTTTTATTACAATAGGTAGCAACTACAGGACTTACACCTGGAATCATACCACCTGGAACTCTACTGGGAGGTGCTAATGGTAAGTTTGGTTTAGGTAATGGTTTAATATTTGGTTTAAGTTTTCTATAGTCAGTCTCGTCTGGAGAACGTAGACAACACAAAAGTCTTGATTTATGTTGAAGTTCTGTCTCATTACCTTGACGTTCAATACAGCAATTACCACAATCACGACGTGTAGGACATCCCATACCAGTTCTTCTCGTAGGACTTGTGTCAAAAATATTAGCTATTTGATCTGTTATTCTTGTAACTTGATCAGCTGCACTACCACTTTCAGATACAATTGCCTTTAACATACTACTTTGAGTTTCAATAGTTGGAGTATTTGGAGATGGTCTATAATCTGGGTTTGGCATTGTTAACCAAGATGAACACCAATCCCAAAAGTCATTCCAAGCATCTCCAAACCACTCTGCTAGATCTACAAGTAAATCACCTATCCATAAAACAATATCTACAATAAGTTCAAATATAAAAACAACAGCATATATAAGTAAGGCAATAATTCCTACAATTAGAGAAATAATATGTCTATATGTACAAAATATTACTCCTTGTACTATAATATATGGAAGACCAGACCAACTATCAACACTACTGTCCATTATTCCTACTGTACTTAGTAAAGTACTAACTAAAACACTATTAGCGCATTGACATAACTGAAGATCTACTTTAGCGACACAGAATGATGATGTACAAATTCCACCGCCAACTAGAGGAGATGCATCACTATTGAGACACCAATCTCCTTCTCTTTGGCAGTTACCATAACCTACATCATGATCATAACAACAACTATCTAGAGGATCACAAGGGCCACCTGTCTTTTGCTCAGCTGCAGAAACAGATTTTGTTGGTCCACAAAAGTTTCCATATGAAAATGGTCCATTCCATTCACATTTCTTATCTGTACCTTCATCTGGAGTATCAGATAATCCCCAGTCAAATTTCTCTTTGATATTTTCTTTATTATATTTCATAGAAACATTCTTTATAATCTCCTCTCTACTCTTAAAGACTTTGCTTAAACGTTCATTAACTTTCATACATTCTTTGTTTTTAGAACAAAGATTTGTCTTATATGATTGATCATTTGCTTTCATACCAAGATAGTATAAGGATGTGTATTCTTTACTTTTAGGATCTACACCACGAGTGAAAAGTTTAGTGTAATCATGCTTTTTGAAGATAGGAATCTTATTGATTATCTTACGTATTTTATCTATTTCAACTTGCATCTCTTGTGGTTTAACCTTATCACCTGGTTTAACATTAGGATACTTCTCGCTTAGTTTTATTAGTTTATCAATGCGTCCATTTAACATCTCAAAGACTTTCTGTACTAAAATCGTCTTATTGTTAGTAAGTTCATCATTAAACATATTACTTTGTGGGAAAACAGTATTCATACCCTTTGTGTTAGAAAGCTGTATAAGACTAGTTATTTTATTGTATGTATCAGTAGATACTTGTTGTTTTGGAGATACTTTTATAGGTAACTTCATAGGTAACTTCATAGGAGCTTTTGTAGCTTGTTTACTAGCGATAAACTTCTCTGTATATTTACACCTATATATAAAGTATATAAAAATACCAAACAATACAATAGATACTGCAACTAAACATGTTGTTGACATATTATTCTTTTTAGCCATTTATATAGTCTAAATATTTTAAATGTTTAAAGATTTACCAACACAAACTATACAATGAAAGTAACATCTTATGACAATATACTAATACTACGATTTAATGGAAACAAAAAGAATATGAATGAAGTATTAGATCCTATTTCTAACGTGTATGAAGGTGTTATTTACAATAGAGAAGGTCATAACTTTCCTTCTAACATGATACCAGCTTCTCATCAACTCTCAAAGTATAAGAATAATCATAAATATGTCATAGGTATATATAATAGTTCTAGTATTCAACATGAACTATTACATGCAAAATACTATATAGACAGTAACTATAGAGAAAAAGTCATAAAAGAATGGAATGAGATGGAGCCAGTCAAAAAACAACACATCACAAAGTTCTTAAAGAAAATGGGTTATGGAGATAATGTCATAATAGATGAGTATCAAGCATATAGATATACAGAAAAACCAAACTTCTTTGGAATAAAACTATAGTATCCAAATAAATTTGATATTTATATGTAAACTTATACTATATACTGAAATACACATAACTACTCATAACTACTCATAACTACTCATGACTACATTATCAGCAAAACTATTAGAAGGTGTTATTCTAGAGTATAACATTGATCTAATTAATCATATAGAAGACTTAATAATTGTAAACAATCAAGTTACTGGTGAACCTTATCTGAAACCTTCTTATAACATACAACCATGTGCAAACGTTATAACGTTTTTCGAGTACTACTTTCATCGTGATGAATACGATATTCTATCACCAATAGAACACTACCTAAGTAGAATCAAGTAATATGCAAAAATAAAATTGAATTATGTTTACTTATCATATATTATAAGTAAATATTAAGAATGTCAACCAAAAACGAAAATACTACAAAGGAATCTGTGAATATCTATCTCCATTCACCTGAGGTAAAAGATGGAGTACTTTCTGGTTCATCCTCATATGAGAGATATATTATTCTAATGAATGACTCTCTACAGCTTGAAAACAAAAAGAATTCCAGTATGATTACAGAACTAGAGACAAAAGTAGAAGAGTTGGAGGATGAGCTTGGAACTTCTGAAGTTAGAAACAACAACATCAAAGGACTATTGAAAAACTTTCATGAGATGAACAAGTGGCACTCAGAGCTAGATCTACAAAAGTCAAATATACTATCTAAAATTCAGATTAACATGACTCAATACAAACAAAAGGCAACTAAACATGTTCGTATATTTGAAGCAGCACTTCTAGTAGTATTAGGACTTGTATACGAAAACTATAATATGTACGATTTTGTATCTATGTTCCTTCTATTGTCTATCGTTGTTTCATTTCAAGAATCTTTACTTCTTAATCTTCAGCTTCCAGTATGCACAGATGAGAATAAGAGGATTAATGAACTAAAAGAAGATATTCTTAAAACTACTAAAGCTCAGGATTATATTCATGAGTTTATTGATCAACTTTGATATAATAAAAGATTTTTATCTCTACTATCACTAAAATGACACCTCAGTATCGTGAAAGTAGTTTTGTTAGACCTAACTACGAATATAATAAACTTAATCCAGTAAAGCAAGGTTGTCCAGGTCAATGTACATGCAATTTTGGAACTCGTACAAGTTATGACGAGTTACAACGTTCATGGGTATCAAAAGGACAGAAAGACATTAAATTTCCAACAGTTAAGGTTATACCTGGATGGAAATAAACTTGTATAACATTTTTATAGTCTTTTTTAGAGTATAAAAATCAAATAGTTACATAATAACTATATCGAGTATTTATCAACAACATTCTGTAGAATCTTGTTACTTTTTATCTTTTTCATTTTTATGCTTTCAAGTAGTTTAACAGAACTTGTAGGTTTACATAACATTACTTCAGCTGGAAATGTATGTCCAGAACGCTGTATCATCACGTCAGCTTTGTAACCATCAAATCCCTGATCACATAACCAATTAGAAATTATAAGATCTTTATTTGTCACACTATTACGTAGTAATCGTTTTAAATGAATAGGTTTGGTTTCTTTAGGTGGTACTAACTCACCTGTATAAAAAGATCTGATTAGATCGTATATTGTTTGTTCTATTTTAACTTTCTTATTGTTACCATGTGTATACACGATATCTTTATCTTCAAATGTTTGTTTTAAAACATTATTAGCATTTGGTAAGCTATCTAGCTTAAATAGTGCTAGATCATGCTTTACTTTATAAACATTTAAATATCCATCTTTTGTTACTGGAAGATACATATTTGCTACATCAATATCAAGAGCATAGTAAGTAGCCCAATCCTTTTCATCTGGTATTGTTTTTGTACCTCTATATAGAATAGTACCTTTTGGTATAAAACTATATTCCCATTTTCCTATCTCTTTTTGAACTATTTTAGCTATATCTTGCTTACCTACATTCTTAGTTAGACAATAGCTTGAGGCTGCAATGAATAGTTTCTTAGTATAGTTATCCATTTTATGTAGATGTGTAGGATCTTTTGTTTTACAGAACTGTTTCAAATGTTCACTCATACTTTATTATTAGGAATATTTAAAGTAGTAAATATAGAATTAACTACTAACATTATCCAGTACAAGTTTAACTCCAACCATTTGTCTATAACAATCTTGTAAAGCATTGTGTTTATCTATACTTGGAAGATGAGACTTATTTATACCACCAATATCAAAAATAGTTCTACAGTCTCTAGTATTCCAAAACTCCCAAGGTACTTTCAAGTTACATCTGTTATAAGCTTCTCCAAGAATTGTACAATCAAAGTCTGGAGATTGAGCCCATATATACCTACAATTACCAAACCAACTAGAAAACTCTTCTAATGCCTGTCGAAGACAAATACGATCTGGATTATCTAACGCTTCATACCTTACTTTCTTATCTTGTTGTTTCCACCACTCTATCGTTTTATCATCTGCTATGAGACCAGCCTTATTACAGCTATCAATAGTTATTCTCTTATAAAAAGTATTTAACTTATCCAAAGGAAGTGAAGGACCTTTACGAGAGAACTTTATAGCTCCTATAACTAATATAATAGCATTTGGACGAGTACTCAGAGTTTCAAGATCTAACATACAATCAATATCAGAAGTTGACATTTATACTATACTTTTACAACCTATAAGTAACCTATAAGTAACCTATACAAAAATACTAAGAAATGGTTCAAGAAATAAGACATTATATCCTAAAACTTCTGTTGATATCAAACCAATAGTATACTTCAAACTAACATCTTTTTCACAAAGCTCTCCATTCTCTACTTTAGTGCGTTCTATACGTTCTATATGCTCTACTTTAGGATCTAGTTTACTCTCTACTTTAGAATCTACTTTAGTACGTTCTATATGCTCTACTTTACGCTCTACTTTACGCTCTACTTTAGTATTTACTCTACACTCACTTTTACTTAAACAACATCCAACCATCTCATAGGACCACAATGGTATATTAGACATTTTTTATTGTAGATATGAAGCCTCTTAAATACAAGAAAGTATTTGAAAACAAAAAATAAAATCTTGATCAGAAATAAATAAATGTCTTCTTATAATCGCGAATCTATCTCGGCTGTTAGTGGAAACTCCAGCTCTTACGCCAGTCTCTCTAACTACAACTCTGGATCGACTGCCATGGCTATTCCAGTTCCCGCTGGAACTGTTTCTGGATCTTACATTGTTCCTGCTTATGGTTCGATTGGATACAATGCACTTACGCACGGCGGCAACGCTGGCTCTGGATACAACACCATTGGCCCTGCTTACAGGTCGGATGGCGGAGACTGCAACCAGCAGTATGTTAGAAAACTTTGCCAGTAAATAAAATATAAGTTCCAATACAAATATTTGTATTAGAATATTTTTGTTGTTATTATAACAAATGGCAATATCAATGTCAATGACAACCTTTATGGTAATTGTCTTCATAATAGGACTTTTACTAACTGGACAAAGTTTCAAACTAGCTGAAACTTCTATTAAATGTAAAGAAGAAGTACAAAGAGCTATACGAGGTTTAATAGTACTTAGTGTTATGATGTTATCTTGTTCAGCAACATACATGATATCCAACTGTAACACATCTCTATCAAATAACACTATTGGAACATTTTTCATAGCTCTTATGCTAACACTTGGTATCGTAATAACCACACTATCGTCTATTATTCATGGAAACTGTGTAGAATCTAGAAGTGATACCGTTGGCCTAATAGTTGTTGGAACTTTGACAATATTCTTTACTGGAACGTTCTTAGGATACTCAATGTATAGCTCTTCGTCGGGATCTAACCTTAAAAGTGGTTTCTGAGGTGCAAAGGTTGTTTAATAAGACTAAACAAGGCTAAACAAGACTAAATAACTAACATAAACAAGAAAAATGACGAACTATATAACAATAGATAGTTTATAGATCTGACATTCTTGTTAAAAACATACATTTTATTTGATATCAAATAAAATCTTAACTCCATATCAACGATACTGCGCAACGCATGACTTATTTAACATAACAGACATCTTATCACGATCAGCATACTTTCTAAGATACTCTGGGTAGCATGGAAATACAGTAGAGCAAGCTGTTTCGAAACAATGATTCGGATATGAATGTTCCTTATATATCACTGGTACAGTAAGATCATAACATTTATCTTCTCTGAATCTCCATCCAGCTTCTCTTTCAGCAACTGTAGGCTCACTTCTTGTAGGAACTCCACGATACCATCTTGTATATGGAAATGAATCATAGTCTGTTGAAACACCTACAGCCTGTCTTTCAGTTGCAAGATATGGAGAAGAACTTTTCTTTCTATTTATTTGGTCTCTTATAAAGTCTACATTAGACCTATTTACTTCATATGTATGCAATGTTGCCATTTACTATATGTAAGTTTATATTTTATTTTACTTAAATAAATGCCGAAATGTCCTTCTGACAAAATTCTGAACCCAAAGACAGACAGATGTGTACTAAAATCTGGAAAAATAGGAAAAGAACTCGTTCATTTTCAACGTAAATCTACGAAACGTAAACCAACTGAAAGTAAACCCTCTGAACATAAACCAGAGGCTAAAGAATGCGCTTCAGACAAAATTCTAAACCCAAAAACAGGTAAATGCGTTCTAAGGTCTGGTAAGATTGGTCAAGAAATACTTAAGAGTATACAACACAAACCAACAGGAGATAAACCCATACAAAGTAAGAAAGAGATTAAAGAATGTGCTTCGGACAAAGTTCTAAACCCAAAAACAGGTAAATGTGTCCTAAAATCTGGAAAGATTGGTCAGGAAATACTTAAGAATAAACCAGGTGTAGAACAGAAACCTGTAGAATACAAACCTATAGAACAGAAACCTGTAGAACAGAAACTTATACAAAGTAAGAAAGAGACTAAACCTATTGATGACGAGTATATAGCCAATGCTATTAAAAACAATACATGGTTTATAATCACCGAAGAAGGTTGCAGTTACTGTAAACAAGCAAAAAGTCTTCTAGAAAAAAATAACTTTAAATATGAACAACTTGTAGCTACTCAATATAATTACCACTATATATACGATATTAAGAGTAAATATGGAATAGAATTTTTGGTATTCCCAATTGTATTTCACAATGGTTTATTCATTGGTGGACTTATGGACTTAATAGATAAAGTACACGAATATAAAAAGGATAAACTAAAACTAACTTCTGAACTATATATGACTAAAAAAGAACTAGCAAAGGAAACAAAGTTTAAAGGGACAGCATGGTATGAATTAGTCGGTTTACTATACTTACATAACAAGTACAAGAATGCGTGTATTGTAATATCTAAAAACATAAGTCAGTATAAAAAGTCTTTAAAAACAGTTCCAAGTAAGACGGTAAACTTTATGAATACTGGGATAGAATGGAAAGAATCACGTTCTGAGTTTACAGTACCAGACGGCTTATGGAAGGCTATCAAGGATTGTTTAAAATCCGATATTGACTTTATTGTAGTTCCATTTGGATTTCAATGTGCAAATGGCACTGGACATGCAAACATATTAATATACGATAAAAGAACACAAGAACTAGAAAGATTTGAACCAAATGGAGTTGTTTTAAGTAATCCTTGTTATCCTATAGGAATAGATGACCAAATAAAAGACTTATTTAACAAAAATGGTAAAGGTATGGTAAAAAGTATGTATGGACCTATAGACTTTTGCCCATATTTAGGTTTTCAGAGAATACAAGCTGCAGAGATATCTGAGAAAAAAGAAACCGATCCTACTGGATTTTGCGCTGCTTGGTCATGGTGGTATGCTGATGTTCGCCTATCAAATCCAAACAAGACACGACATGAAGTTATCGAACTAGCTTTAAATAAACTAAAATCTAATCCAGAATCATTTACTAGTTACATCAGATCATATGCAGACTTTTTGGTAAAAGCTGGAGAGAAATTGTTAAAGTCTGAAGATCCAGTTAAAGTATTCAAAGAATTACTAAAAAAACCTTAAGTTTATCAGTATATTATTGATACTATCAATAATATGAGTTATATCAGTTATATCAGTTAATTTAAAGATTGATAACCTTTTCTTAAAATTATTATAATGAGCAGTAAAAACTTGAGTGATCCTAATGTAGCAAGACCTCCTCCTAAATGTAAAGAAGGTCCTTATGTATCTAACGGAGCTAATGACCTTTTTGACAACCCAATGGTACAAGCTGCGATGAACGCTATGACTGACGAACAAAAAGAAAAGTACAGAATAATTGGTGAACATCTATATGGAAACATTAACTTTGAAGATGAACAATCTATTAATAACATGCCTCCTGCTATGGCAGAAGCTGTTGCATACATAGAAAAACAAATTGTTTCTGGTCTACATCCATCGATGTTAGAAGAGAACGAGAAACACTTACTAAATGACGCTTATGGAGATAAATGGTATACTAAGTGGGGATACGTTGAGGATGATCTAACAGACATCATAACTATTCACCCTAAGTTATGTTAAGTTATGTTAAGTTGTGTTAAGTTATAGTGAGTATGCTTCACTCTTAGCTAAAGTATCTACAAACTCATTATAAACACAACCATTATGTGCTTTAACCCATTTCCATATAATTTTTACATTCTTACTGTTCATATCATACTTCTCCCACAAATCTAAATTAGCTTTTCTCTTCCACTTTCCACTCGCACAATTCATTGTCAACTGACTATCAGTATAAATTTCATATTCATTTCCTTGTATGAAATTTAACGCTTCTATAACAGCTGTTAGTTCCATACGATTATTTGTCGTGTTGGCCTCACAACCACAACATGACCATTGTTCTCCGTTCTCAATCACTGTAAATGCCCAGCCACCACGTCCACCAGTAGTAGTAGTTCCTGGTATCAATATACACGAACCATCAGTATATATCTTAGGAATATCAGTCATAATTATCTATACTAAGTTTATCGTTAATAATAACATAAATTTCAATTTGAAAAAATTAATCAAAAACAAATACGAAAAATAACAGTAATATGCCTATATCAGAAGACTATGCATGGAATATACTCGGAGATCACTTTAAGAGAAAAGGCTTTGTTCATCATCAGACAGAGTCATTTGACAACTTTATTAACGTTGGTATAGCAAAAATTATCACAGAAGAACCCGACATTTTAATCACATGTAAAGATACTGATAAAGACAGAAAGTTTAACAGCTACAGAGTATCATTCTCTGATGTATACGTCCCTAATCCTACAGTTATCGAGGAATCTCGTGAAATGAGACAGTTTTTCCCTTCTGAAGCACGTATCAGGGATCTAAGTTATGACTCACCTATATATGCTTCAGTTACAGAGACGATAGAAGTTGAAGGTGAACAGCCAAAAATAACAGTACACAAGAGAGTCATTTTGGGACGTATTCCTATAATGCTTAGAAGCTCTAAGTGCTATCTCACTAACATGACACCACTAGAAAGAATAAAAGCAGGAGAGTGTGAGTTCGACGAAGGAGGATATTTTATAGTAAAAGGAAAGGAACGTGTTTTGATCGGACAAATTCGTGGCATTTATAACGTAACTATAGTACTTGAACAGAAGCCTGGTGACAAAAATAGTTTCATAGCAGAAATGCGTAGTATGTCTGATGAGACTGCACATTCAGTTCTTATTCAAGCTATTATGAGCGCAGATAAACGCTCTTTACTATTCCAGCTACCCTATGTTAAAGATCCAGTTCCTATTGGAATTATTTTCAGAGCTATGGGATACAAACAAAAAGACTTCAGAAATTTAATTGGTCTTAAATGCGACAAAGTCGATAAGTACGTGCGTTTGATCATAAATGACTCTGCATTTGTAGAGGATACCGATGGGTTTGGTTATTATTCTGAACATTCATCAACTAAAAACGCTTCAAAGGAATGGTCTTCTCTAAGTGAACAGGAAAAAGATATCTGGAGAACTAAGTCAACACAAGATAATGCTTTAAAATACATTGGAAGCCATAGTATTCATCAGATCAAAGAAAGCGAACGACTAGACTACGGAAAACAAGTCATTGAAAGAGAAATCTTTCCACACATGGGTACAACATCTTCGATACAAGAAAAAGCATACTTACTTGCACACATGGTAAACAAGTTGATCGCCACAAGTCTAGGAATGCGTAAACCAGATGACAGAGACAATTACATAAACAAGAGAGTCGAATCTCCTGGAATCCTATGCCACGAACTGTTTAGACAGCTATTCAAAAAGTATATAAGCGCTATAACATTTGCTATTGAAAAACGAAAACAACTCCCAGATGCTATTTCTATCATACCACGACAAATGGAGATCACAAAAGGATTTATTCACTGTTTTGGTACTGGTAATTGGGGTGTTCCAAAAAACTCATATGTACGTCAAGGTGTTGCTCAGATTCTTTCCAGACTATCATTCGGAGCAACATTATCTAACCTAAGACGTATATCTATTCCTATAGGAAAAGAGTCTAAAAACGCTGCAATCAGACAGATCAATCCATCACAAATTATGTACATTTGCCCAGCTGAAGTACCAGAAGGAGCTTCGATTGGTATTGTTTTGAACTTGTCACTTCTTACTCGTATATCTCAACGCACACCCACTATCATTGTAAAAGAAGTTGTTGAGACATGTAAAAATATAACACTATTTTCTAACTGTGATGAAGAAAATGAAGACGCTAAAGTCTTTCTAAATGGTATCCTTCTCGGAATCACATCATCTCCTTACTCTCTACTAACAGAACTTAGGCAACTTCGTAAAGCAAAAATACTTCCATGGGACGTATCTTTTAGCTATGAAGATGTCGACGAGGAGTTTCACATCTATTCTGACGATGGAAGACTTCTAAGACCAGTTTTTACACTTGAGGATGGTAAACTACTAATAAAAGAAGAAGATGGAACTAATTGGGATGAACTAGTAGAAAAAGGACTCATAACTTATATTGATAGTATGGAAGCAAACCAAGCTGTGATAGCTTTTAACGAGTCCGAACTAGAAAAGTATAAAAATGACTACTGTGAAATAGCTCCAGCAATGATGCTAGGTGTAATGGCAAACATTATTCCTTTCCCTGATCACTCACAAGCTCCAAGAAACTGCTACCAATCATCAATGGGTAAGCAAGCTATGAGTATGTTTGCACTTTCTCATCTTGTTAGAGCAGATACCGTTGTACATGTTCTAAATACACCTCAGAAACCTCTTGTATCTACAAGAGCATCTGATATGATGGGTTTTAATGACATGCCATCTGGAATCAACTGTATAGTAGCGGTCGCATGTTACACAGGGTATAACCAAGAAGATTCAGTTATCTTAAATCATTCAGCTGTACAACGTGGTCTATTTTGGGCTACAACTTATCGTACTCATACTGAAGAAGAGAAGAAACAAGGTTACACTGCTGATAGAATTTCTGTTCCTCCGCTAAACAAAAGAAGAGGAGATGTTAACTATGGCTTATTAGATGAAAATGGAATTGTTCGTCTTAGACATCCGAGATGGACTGACTCAAATGGAAAAGTTCATGGAGGAGGAGCTGTTTATGTACAGAAAGGAGATGTTATAATTGGAAAAGTGTCAGTTCATTCTGACAAATCAGGAAACGAAGAACTTAGCGACTGCTCTCTAGTTATTAAAAAAGGAGAAGAAGGTTATGTTGATCGTATTTTTACATCTGTAACTCCTAATGGTTATAAACTAATTAAAGTTGTTATTAGAAAAGTTAGGATACCAGAAATAGGTGATAAGTTTGCATCTAGGGCTGCTCAAAAAGGTACTGTTGGAATGGTTTATAGCCAAGAGAACATGCCATTTACTTGTGAAGGTATCACACCAGACATTATCATTAACCCACACTGTATACCAAGTCGTATGACAATCAACCAACTTATGGAAAGTGTACTTGGTAAATCATCAGTTTTTGAAGGTAAATTTGGAGATGCAACTCCATTCACAAGTTCTAGCGTAGATATAGCTGAATCACTTTGTGATCGTCTAGGAATGCAAGGATACAACCGATGTGGAAACGAAATACTATATAATGGAATGACTGGAGAAACACTAGGATCTTTTTTTATTGGTCCTGTCTATTATCAGCGTTTAAAACATCTAGTTTCAGACAAGATGCACGCTCGTGCTACTGGACCTGTCACAACACTTACAAGACAACCTCTTGAAGGACGTTCTAGAGAAGGTGGACTTAGATTTGGAGAAATGGAACGTGATTGTCAGATTGCTCATGGTGCATCGAAATTCCTTCAAGAACGTCTATTCGAACAGTCAGATAAGTATTCAGTTACTATATGTCGTAATTGTGGTAATTTTGCAACAAATACTCAAGAATGTAAGGCTTGTGAGACTGATAGAGTTGCAAATGTAAAACTACCATATGTAAGCAAACTTTTGATCCAAGAGTTAAATGCTATGATGTTAAAAACAGAAATTACCGCTAAAAACTAAAACATATTGCTATATTTGTATTATAAAAATGATAACTATATTATCATTTTTCAGGACCTGGTAGAGTAGTTGCGCAAGTAGAATGATAAGATTTTTAGTTCTAAATTTTCTCCATTAAGAGGTGCAGCTCAATTGCGCAAACATTTTCACAAAACTTTATTTTCTCATTATTAATAAAAATGAAATCTGCTATAAAATCTAAGTCGTCTCGTAAACCGAGAGCGAACAAGTCGTTAACTGTTTCTGAACTACAGAAGTTAGCCAAATCTAGCGGCGTTAAGTATTCTGGACTCAAGAAGTCCAGTCTTCAGTCTAAACTCAGGAAGGCTGGAGTCAGCGTCAAGTCGAAGAGCATGAAGAAGTCTCGCAAGTCCCCTTCCAAGAAGTCCCGCAAGTCGCCTAAGAAGTCCGCCAAGGCTTCCAAGAAGGCTTCCAAGGCTTCCAAGAAGTCTGCCAAGTCTCGCAAGTCTCGTAAGTCCCCTTCCAAGAAGTCCCGCAAGTCGCCTAAGAAGTCCGCCAAGGCTTCCAAGAAGTCTACCAAGTCTCGCAAGTCTCCTTCCAAGAAGTCCAAGGCTTCTAAGAGCATGAAGAAGTCTCGCAAGTCTCCTTCCAAGAAGTCTCGCAAGTCCAAGGCTTCCAAGAAGTCTAAGGCTTCCAAGAAGTCTAAGGCTTCCAAGAAGTCTAAGGCTTCCAAGAAGTCCAAGGCTTCTAAGAGCATGAAGAAGTCTCGCAAGTCTCCGTCCAAGAAGAGCAGAAAGCCATGCAAGTCTGGAAAGTCTCGTAGCAGAATTACGGGATACTGCCGTACGCCTCCTTCCAAGAAGTCTAAGAAGTCTAGAGCGTCCAGAAAGTCTGCTTCTCGTAAGTCTCCTTCCAAGAAGA
>JACCEB012097352.1_pt1 | contig 33891 bp, 35 predicted proteins | sample 7454761 | NCBI WGS metagenome assembly JACCEB01 (sample SAMN15323454, study PRJNA562643) | freshwater metagenome | isolation source: river surface water | place: USA:Blue River Watershed | collected 2017-08-18
CGGGTGCAAAACCAGCCACGGTTGCCCTTTGAGTTGGCGGACGACTACTTGCGGGGTCTGGGTCTGTGGATGCTGCAACTGGCTTGGGCCCACATCGCCCCCCGGCTCGGTGACTTGCCCGAGCCCGAACGAGCACGCTGGCGCTCGGCTCACCAGGCACTGCGTCGCTGGGTATTGCCCGAGTGGGACATGCGTGTGGGCATCATGCGCACCGCCCTGGTCGGCACTGAGGTGGCAGCATGAGCGCACGCGACCCGCTGATCGACACCAGTTACCTGGAATCCCTGCTGGGCTATAACGCACGCCGCGCCTCGTTGGTCATCATTGAACAGTTCGTGCGCGAGATGGCCGAATTTGATTTGCGGCCCGTGGATTTTTCGGTCTTGTCGGTCATCCATCACAACCCGGGCGTGACATCGCGCCAGTTGTGCGCTGCGCTGGCCATCTTGCCCCCGAACCTGGTTGGCTTGGTACGCCGCCTGGAAAAGCGTGGGCTGATCCAGCGCCAGCCGCATCCCCAGGATGGTCGTGCAGTCGGGCTCTACCCCACCGAGAGCGGGCGCATCCTGATGCAACAGGCCGAGGCACGGGCCACGGCACTGGAGCGCCGGGTGGCGCAAAGCCTGAGCGAACAGGAGCAGGACCAGTTGATCGGCTTGTTGCAACGGGTCTACCTGGCCCCCTGAGCCAAGCGGGCTCAGAGCACCATCCCGCCGTCGATGTGCAAACTTTGCCCGGTGATGCCCCGGGCGGCATCCGAGCCCAGATAAACCGCCATCTCGGCGATTTCATCCGCTTGCATCAAGCGACCCAAAGGCACCCGGGCCAACATGGCTCGAACAAACTCATCGACCGAGGCGCCTGCCGCCTGAGCCGCCTGGGCCTTGAGCTCATCGATCATGTCGGTTTGGACAAATCCCGGGCAGATGGCGTTGACGGTGACCTGGTGCGCACTGGCTTCGAGCGCCACACAACGGGTCAATCCCACCACGGCATGTTTGCTGGTGTTGTACGCACTCTGATTGCGCGAGCCCCACTTGCCGGCGGTGGATGCGATGTTGACAATGGCTCCGCTGCGCCGCGATTGCATGGGCGGCAAACAGGCCTGCATGAAATGCAAGACACCAAACAGATTGACATCGAGCAGGCGCTGAAAATCTTGCGGGCTGTGATCCAAAAACGGCGCCGCATGGTAGATGCCGGCATTGTTGACCAACACATCGATCTGGCCCCAGCGCGCCAACACACGTTGCACGGCAGCCTGCGCCTGATCGGCACGCGCCACGTCGGCGCCGATGCACAACACGCGATCAGCAGGCCAGCCCAGCTCTGCGCACAGGGCCTCCAGCCGATCTTCTCGCGTGGCGATCAAGGCCACCCGGGCGCCTTCGCGCAAATAAGCCTGAGCCACGGCGCGACCGATGCCACGGCTGGCCCCCGTGACGAGGGTGATGCGATCCTTCAAACGGGTCATGGGAGTCTCCTTCAGGATGGGGGTGAACGCCTGGACCGGGCCAACCAAGGGCCCAACAGCAAAGGCGCGAAATACATGGGTATCTGAACAATGGCGACATACAACGCGAACCAGCTGCCGGCGGTGCCCGCGGTGACCACCAGCAACAAGCCCATGTTGCGATTCCCCGTCAGCAAAGCGGCCGTGTAGGCCGTGTTCAAGCCGGCCCAGCGGCACAACGCGTGCCCGACCGCGTGCCAGAGCACGACCGAAGCACAGGCGGCGCCCAGCAAACGCAGCGCCAAAGGGGTATCTTGCAGCAACACATCTTGTACGCCCTCCATGACCGCGACGGCAAAAATCACCAACATGACGACGTTCCAGCCTGCGAGTTCGGCATCGCGCGACTTCAACCAATCGACTCCGAGCCAGCGCCGCAATCCGGCGGCGATGACGAACGGCAGCACCACCAGCGCCAACACCCGCCCAAAAAACGGCCAAAGCTCAACCTCGATCCCGTACTGAGGCAGGACACCGGCCACGATCACGGTCAGGGTGAGGGGCAAACCCAGGGTCGCCCAGACCGTCGTGACCATGCACAAACTGGCCTCCAAGCCCAGAAACATGGCAAACGCCGCAGCCGATCCGATGGGCGGACCTGCAGCTTGCAAGACCAGCAAGACCACCCAGGCGTCGGGCACTTGCAACAAGTTGCACAGCCCAGAGACCCACAAGGGTGATATCAAGGTCAGCCACAAAGTCAGTGCCAACGGCCATAAGGGACGGCGGACCCAGCCCCACATGCGCCCCCAGTCCATGCGCAGCAGCGCAGCCACCAAAGTGCCCACCACGGCAGGCGCCAACAGGGGTCGCGCGGCGCTGGCCAGGTCGGGCCACAAAATGCCCACGAACACGCCGGCAGGCAAAGCCCATCGGGCCTGATGGCCCAACCAGCGCAATGCGGCGGTCACTTCTTCTCGATTTTGGCGCGGGCAATCACATCGGCCCAGCGGCGGATATCGGCCTGCAAAATCTCACCCACTTGCTCCGGGGTGCTGCCTTGGGCGTACAGGCTGAGTTCGCTTAGCTTGGACTTGACATCGGGCATGGCCAAAATGGTTTGCAACTCGCGGTTCAGTCGCATGACCACATCGCGCGGGGTCTTGGCCGGCACCGACAAACCGTTCCAGGAAGACACATTGAACTGGGCCAGGCTGCCACCCGCCTCGCGCACGGCCGGCACATCGGGCAAGGCGGCTCCGCGTTTGTCGCTGAGCACGGCCACCGGTCGCAAAGCCCCCGACTTGATCTGGCCCATGACAGGGCCGAGGATCTCCACCATGGCGTCCAGGTTGCCCCCACGCAAAGCCGTGATGACTGGCGGCGTGCCATTGAAAGGCACGATCTGGGCTTGCAGGCCTGCGGTGCTCAAAAACACCTCGGCGGCCAAATGTTGGGTGGTGCCCACCTGGGGCGTTCCGATGTTGAGCTTGCCCGGGTTGGATCGGGCGTATTCGAGCAAGTCGTTCAGGGTCTTGAAGCGCCCGCCTTCTGCGACGCACAGAACCAAGTCGAAATTGGCCAGCTTGGAGACTGGACTGAAGTCGCGCACGGTGTCAAAAGGCAAACTTTTGAACAGCGAGGCACTGACGGCGGTGCCGCTGGAGATCAACAGCAATGTGTGACCATCGGGCTCGGCCTTGGCCACCATCTCGCCGGCCACGATGCCCCCGGCGCTGGGCTTGTTGTCGATCACCACCGGCTGACCCAAGGCCTCGGAGAGTTTTTGGCCCACGGTGCGCGCAGTGATGTCGGCCGCGCCACCGGCGGCGTTGGGCACCACAATCTTGATCGGTTTGCCGGGAAACGCTGCACTCTGCGCCCAGGCCAGGGGGGTGGACAGCAAAGGGACTGCGGCCATGAGTTGACGACGACGCAAATTCATGAAAACTCCAGAAATAAAAAAGTCAGTTGTCGGGGCGGTCAGACCAAAGCAGGCCACCGGTAGCCCAATCGTGTTTTTTGATGTCGGTGAAGATGATTTCCACCGATTCGGGCTTGGAGCCCAAGGTCTTGACGGTGGCCTCGGTCAGGGCCTTGGCAAAGGCACGCTTTTGCTCCAGCGTGCGACCCTCAAAAAGTTCGACATGAATGGTCGGCATGATGTCTCCGGTTCAGGGTTGAATGGCCGCGTGCATCAGGTTGCAGACCTGATCCATGCGAACAGAATGCCAAGGCTCGCCCACCCTGGCGTTGGTGATATAGGCAAAAGACAGCCCGGTGCTGGGATCGGCCCAACAATAACTGGTGCCGACGCCACCGTGGCCGAAAGTGAGTGGGTGCGCCAGCGAGCCCAAACCCCGGATGCCAGGGGTATGCCCCCGCAAATGCGGCCCCAGCCCGCGGTGCATGGGCATGCCCATGAACTCGTCCACACGGTCCCCGGTGTAGTTGCGGATGGCGTATTCGAGGGTTCGGGGTGAAATCAGTTGCACCTCACCCAAACGCCCCCCTTGGAGCATCATTTGATACAACGCCACCATGCCACGGGCGGTGCCGTAGGCACCCGCTCCCGGCACGCCAGCCAGCTGCCAGGCCCGGTCGGTGTTTTCAGGTCGGAGTTGCAACGCACCCACCTGACCCGCGACCGGTTCATACAAATAAGACATGCGCGGCAACTGGCTTTCGGGCAGACCCAAAAACAGCTCTTCGTGCAGGCCCAAAGGAAGCAAAACTTCGTCATGAACCAAGGCGCGGAAATCTCGCCCGGTGACCACCTCGGCCACCATGGCCAGGGTCCAGTGGGCGGTTTGGCCGTGATAGCTGACCTTGCTGCCTGGTGTCCACTCGGGGATGAAGTCGCACACCGCCTGGCGCACGGCGGCGTGATCGTGCAACACCGCCGGAGGAACTTCCCGTCCCGGATAGCCGGCCTGATGGGTGATGACTTGCAACAAGGTGATGTCTTGCTTGCCGTGCGCCGCAAATTCGGGCAGGTGATCGGCCACCCGGTCGGTGAACCGCAGCAAGCCGCGCTCGTGCAACAGCCACATCAGCACCGCCATGATCACTTTGGTGTTGGAGTACAAGAGCCAAAGGGTGTCGGGACGGGTAGGAACCGGGGTGTCGTCGGGCCCGCCAGCGGTGCCCATGCGGGCTTGACCAAAACTCATGTCCAGCACCAAGCGCCCCTGATGGGCCAGGGCGATCTGGGCTCCAGGGTAGCGACGCTCGGCGATGTGTTGATCAATGAGATCGTACAGGCGCTGCAAAGCGTCAACGCGAACGGGCGCTTCGGTGATGTCTCCTACGGGCAAGGGCCTGCTCATCTCAGCCTCCGACTTTCATCATGATTTTGCCAATGTGCTGTGAGGATTCCATGAGGGCATGGGCCTGGGCGGCTTCGCTGAGGTCAAACACCTTGTAGATATAGGGTTTGACCTGACCCCCGGCCAACAGGGGCCAGACCTGCTGTTGCAAAGCGCTGGCGATGCTGGCCTTGTCAGCGGTGCTGCGTGGGCGCAATGTCGAGCCGGTGAAGGTCAACCGCCGAGCCATGAGAGAAACCCAGTCGACCTCTACTTTGGAGGGCTGCAAAAAGGCGATCTGGACCAGACGACCATCCAGGGCCAACATGCGCAGGTTGCGTTGGATGTAAGGCCCCCCCACCATGTCCAGGATGAGGTTGACCCCTTGTTTGTCGGTGGCTTGCAGCACCACATCGACGAAATCGCTGGTTTTGTAATTGATCGCATGGTCGGCACCGGCGGCGCGGCAGGCTTGCGCCTTGTCGTCGCTGCCTACGGTACAAAACACCTCGGCACCCCAGGCGTGAGCCAGCTGAATGGCGGTCAGGCCGATGCCCGACGAGCCACCATGGACCAGGAACTTCTCACCTTTTTGCAAGCGACCACGCTCGAAGACATTGGTCCAGACGGTGAAGAAGTTTTCGGGCAAAGCTGCGGCCTGCAAGAGATCGCAACCGGTCGGGATGGGCAAGGCCTGCCCCTCGGGCACACAACAGTACTCGGCATAACCGCCGCCGTTGGCCAATGCACACAGGCGGTCGCCCAGTTTCCAGCGCGTCACGCCGGCGCCCAGCGCCACCACTTCGCCCGAAATCTCCAGGCCCATGATGGGGGAAGCCCCCGGAGGGGGCGGGTAGCGTCCGCTGCGCTGGATGCAATCGGGGCGGTTGACTCCTGCGTAGGCGACCTTGACCAACACCTCGCCAGCGGCGGGGTTCGGCACCGGACACTGGCTCATGTGGATGACCTCGGGGCCGCCGCCGCTGCCATGCGCTGCGAATTTCATCTGGGTGGGCAAACTCATGTGACTCCCTGGGAATTTCAAATACGACAGAATATACGACTGTTTGCTGCCTCAAGGCACGCCCGCCAGCGACAACCGTTTGGGCCGAGTCAACTTTTTTTGAAAGAATTTCCATGAGTTTCAACCCGAGTACGCACCCCTGGGGTCAATGGTCTCTGAACAGCGCCCACACCCAAGTCTCACGAGAGTGGGCATTCGATTCATTTGCCGAGGCCATGGGCTTCATCAACCAAGTGGCCGATTGGGCTCATGCCCAGGACCACCACCCTGAAATCACCAATGTATACAACCGTGTGAAATTGGTCTTGTCCAGTCACGATGTGGGCGGGCTGACCGAGCGCGATGCCCGCCTGGCTCAGGCCATCGAAGCCCTGGGTCAGCCCCCGGTCACGGCTGCCCAGACCTCACCCGCACCGCATTTGCGCTGTTTCGTGCCCTACCCCAAGGTACTGGTGTCACACCAAGGCACCGGCCCTCTGGCGGGCCTGACTTTTGCTGCCAAAGACCTTTTTGATGTTGTCGGCTACCCCACCGGCGGAGGTCAACCCCTGGTGCTGGCTCGCTCAGGCATCAAGCAGCGCCATGCGGTCACGGTGCAAAAACTGCTCGACGCCGGTGCGCGTTTCATCGGCAAAACCGTGACCGACGAACTGGCCTTCTCGATGAACGGCCAGAACGCGCACTTCGGCAGCCCGATCAATGGCGCCGCACCCGACCGGATCACGGGCGGTTCGTCCTCCGGCTCGGCCTCTGCGGTTTCCAACGGCGTTTGTGACTTTGCGCTGGGCACCGATACGGGTGGCTCGGTGCGAGCACCGGCCAACCACTGCGGCTTGTATGGTTTGCGACCCAGCCATGGCCGTGTCAGCCTGGAGGGCAGTCTCGACTTGGCTCCCTCGTTCGACACCTGTGGCTGGTTCACCCGCGATGCCGCGACGTATGCCCGCGTGGCCGATGTGTTGTTGGGTGCCGATGCCCACCCGCTGCCCGACAAGGTGCGGCTGATTCGCCCGAATGAAATCTGGAATCTGCTCGATGGCGAGGTGATCTCGGCCCTGCAACCGGCGGTCCAGCGGATCACCGAACGCTACGGCGCTGCGCAAGCGCTGGATGGGTTTTTTGGCGACTTCGATGAGCTTTATTGGGCCTTCCGTTACATCCAGGGTCGCGAGGCTTGGGCGGTGGACGGTGACCTCATCAGCCGTTACCACCCCCCGCTGGGGGCCGGGGTCAAGGAACGTTTTGAATGGTCACGCCAAGTCACCGATGAGCAAGTGACCCGCTCGTGGGAGATCCGGCGCCGCCTGACGCAGCGCCTGAACGAGTTGCTGGGCGATGACGGGGTGCTGCTGATGCCCACCATGCCCGATGTGGCCCCCCTGATCAGCCAACCTGAGTCCGAGCTGGAAAACTACCGCAACAACGCCATCCGCATGCTTTGTATTTCGGGTCTGACGGGCCTGCCCCAAATCAGCCTGCCCCTGTCCAGCCGACTGGGCGCGCCCTTGGGAATTTCACTCTTGGCCCCGGCTGGGCGCGACCGCAGTTTGGTGCGCATGGCCGAGGCGCTGGCCTGATCAAACTGAGAAGTTCGAGCTTGGGCGGGGTGCCCGGTCATTTGCTAGAATATGGTCATGACTAGAGACGGCAAAACCCAGATCAGCAGCGATGGCTTGCGTTACAAATCCCGCACCGGCGGTTCTCCCTTCGGTGAGCGCGGCCAAACCGGAGCCACCATGAGCTGTTTCAAGTGCGGCGTTCACAAGCCCCGCGCTTACGGCTCTTACAAGCGGCTGGCCGGCAGCCTGATGTTTGCCTGCTACGACTGCTACCCCCCCAAAGACAAAGACGCCAAGGCCGGCGATCAGGCCGAAGCGAAAACGTCTTAATCCTTCGTTGCGCAGCCATTCTTTTTACTGAGCGTCTGATCAGCAGACGCCGATGTGACTCGCTTTTTTTGTTCCTCGGGCTTACCATCGTCCCACGCCTTCCGACCTGGAGGCAGGAACAGAGCAACCCTAGACGAGGAGATGGGACATGGCGAGCTGGAAAGACATCCGCGTATTGAGCAAAAAGGACATGGACAAGCGCATCGCGCGCTTTGCCCAACTGAAGGGATCCGATGGCGGTCTGCCTGACAGCCCGCTGCCGGAATGCAAGCGCACCCTTTACGCCGTGATCGGTTTCGCCCCGCCCAAAAAGGGCAACAAAGCCACCACCTCGCCGGTGGGAGACAACGCCGCCATGATGCCGGCCATTGCCATCGCCGAAGGCTTTAACCTGGGCTATGCCAAAGCCAAACCCGGTTGTGGTCCGCTGATGCACAACCATGACACCAACGAAACCTTCATCCCCATGACGGGCACGTGGCGCTGCGAGTGGAACGAAGGCAAAAAGAAGTTGTACGCCGACCTCAAGCCTTACGATGTGATCTCCTTCCCGCCGGGGGTGGCGCGCCGCTTCATGAACGTGACCCGTGGTGCCCCCCATGAAGAGCATTTGTTGATGTTCGTGATCGGTGGCAACCAGCCACGCGCAGAATTCACCCCGTTGGCCATGCAGCGTTGCCGGGAATTCGCCGAACAGCAAGCCCACGCCACAGCGGTCAGCGCCCCATCGAGCGCCCGCCCTGCCAAGGCCCGACAACCCGCGCCCAAAGCTCGCTCGGTGGCAGCGAAAAAAACGGCCGGGAAAAAAACGCCTGCCCCCCGATCCTCCGCCCGCAAAATGGCACGAAAAACCACAGCCTGACCGCGCGGCCGACTCAGCCGCGCACTTCGTAGACGCCCAATTTGCGATGCAGGGGTGTCTCATCAGCCATGAACACAAAGCAGGGGTGTTCAAGGCTGAGGTTGTTGAGCGTAACGGCCTCGTAGCCTGGCGCACAAGCCGTGTCAGCCTCGGCCAAGGTGTGCTCGATGCCGGCACATGACAAGCGCATGCCGCCCTCAATGACATGAAACACCTGGGCCGGAGAGCGCGCCGGCAAACGCAGCGTTTGCCCCGGCTTGAGCATGAGGGCGTAAAAGCCCAGCACGTTTTCGGCATCGGCACCCGTGTGCGGATTCACATAAGTGAGCTGCACATGCGTCTGTGCGGGGTCGTCCGCCGCCATCGCCAGCAAAGCGGAGCGCGCTTGGGCCCAGGGGTAACGCAACATGGGATAGGCCGCATGGCCACGCTCGAACATGGGGGTGGGCAACAAGCCACCGTGGGCGTAACGCCGTTCGCCCTGCCCGGAGAGGACCTGCTGACGGGGCCCGTTGACATGGTAGGAGACCTCGACGTAGTACATCAGGGGGAGGTCGAGAACATCGAGCCAGATCACCGGATCGGTCCCGTCGTGGCCGTGTTCGTGCCACAAACCCGTCGGAGTCAGAATCAGATCGCCACGATTCATGGGGCATTTTTCGCCATCGACCGTGGTGTAAGCCCCCTCGCCTTCGACGACCATGCGAACCGCATTGGGGGTGTGGCGGTGCGAGGGTGCCCATTCGCCAGGCAACAACAATTGCATGCCCAGGTACATCGCGGCGCTGGCCTGCATCTTGTCCAATCCGTGGCCTGGATTGGCCAGCACCAACACCCTGCGCTCGGCTTTTTCAATCGGGGTCAACTCACCGGCTCGCAACAACAAAGGTTTGAGGGTGGCGTAAGACCAATGGGTGGGCTGCGTGTGTCGCTTGGGCACCTGGGGAGGCAAGACGCCACGCAGACTGGGCCACAGGGGGACCAGGTTGTGCCGCCGCATTTCTTCGACATAGTCGGCTGGCAAGTCTTCGAGGCGTCCGAGTTCGTTCATGGCAGCACTGCGCTTTAGGTTTTGGACGAGCCCAGGTGATCGCGAAAGCGCTGCACCAGGCTGTCGCTGGCCTTGATCAGCAGACCTTGGTCGGAGCCGATGCCGACCATGGTGTATCCCCAATCGATGTAGCGCTTGGCATCCTCTTCGACCACTGCCAAAATCCCCGGGGCCTTGCGAGCGGCCCGAATGTCATCCAACACCCGGCGGATGACTTGCTGCACCTCCGGGTGGTTGGAATGCCCCATGTGACCCAGACAGGCGGCCAAATCGTTCGGCCCCACGAAAATGCCATCCACACCGTCGACCTCGGCAATGGCCCGGGCGTGCTCGACACCCGGCAAAGACTCGACCTGAAGCATCAAACAAATTTGCTCGTGGGCGTGTTGGGCATAGCCGGGCACGCGCCCCCAGCGGTTGCCCCTTTGTTGTCCGGCCACACCACGCACACCCCCTTGGGCTGGATAACGGGTCGACGCCACGATGTCGCACGCCTGACGGGCGCTTTCGACGTTGGCGAAGACAAAGCCACGCACCCCCATGTCGAGATAGAGCTTGACCAAATCTTTGTCAAACTGGTAGAGGCGAACCAAGGGTTCGGCATGGTATGGGGCGATGGCCTGCAACTGGCTGAGCACGCTGCGCAAATCGTTGGGCGAGTGTTCCATGTCCAACAAAATCCAGTCGTAACCCGAGCCGGCCACGATTTCGGCGCTGTAGTTGCTGGACAGCGAACTCCACAGACCGAGCTGGACCCGGCCTTGGGACAATGCCGATTTGAACTCGTTGGGTCGCAATTGCATGCTGGGTCTCCTTGTGATGGACGACTTTCATTTTAGGGGGTCGGGACACCTCACCTCGACCCGGCTGCGGCACGCGGGTCAGAACCTGCCTCAGAGAAAATTCATTTGACACTGAATGTGTCAATTAATATTGACACATTATGTTTTTGCGCTTAAAGTGTCTGACAAGCACCACCCATGGACCACCGCACCCGATTCACCGCCACCCTGCGCGAAGCCCTCAAGGGCTTCGTCGATGCGGAGCGCTATCAGACCCATTTTCCGGCCTCGCGGATCTACCCGGCTTTCGACCCGGCCCAGATTGAGGCCATGGCGATGGAATCGTTCGAACTGGATTCAGGCCGCTTCTTGCGGCACACCGAGCAGATGTTGCGGCGCTCGATCGACGCCGAGCAGTTTCTGGTCGAGGCCATCACCGGGGCTGCGGTGGTGCTGGGTGACTGGTGGGCCAGCGATCGGCTGAATTACCGCTCGGTCGAGTTGGGCTCGGAACGGTTGCTGGAGCTGGTCTATGACATCGCCGACGAACGCTTGCGCATGGGTCATGGGCCCAGCAAGCCCCACAAAATCGTGCTCTCCATGCCTGGCAGCAGTCGCCATACCTTGGGTTTGGCCGTGACAGGAGAGATTTTTCACTGGCACGGCTGGAATGTGCTGGCGGGGCCCACCGTTGACCACGACGCGCTGCCCAGCCTGATGCACCACGAGTGGGTCGACGTGTTGGGCCTGTCGGTGGCGGATGATCGAGACATCGCAGGCATCCACGACACGATCATGGCGTGTCGCGAACTGAGTCGCAATCGCTCGCTCAAAGTGATGGTGGGAGGACCACAGGCCTTTTTGCGGCCGCATCTGGCCTCCGAGGTGGGCGCCGATGGCGCCACGACGCACGCCGGACAAGCTCAAGCCACGGCGTTGGCCTGGGTGCGGCAACTCCAATCAGGCTGAAACCGGTTCAGGGATTGCCCTTGGAGGGCTCCTTGCCGGTGGCCGGGTCGGTCTCCTCTTCCAAGGGCTTGGGTTGGACGCGCGAGAGCTTGCGCACCAGCCACGGGCGATTTTCCAGGTATTCCCGCTCACGCGCTTCGGCCGCCTTGATTTTGCGCTGGCGCTCTTCTTCGGCGGCTTTCTGGCGCGCCTCCTCTTCGACCCGCTCGCGTTGTTTCTGTTCGGCCAGGGCCAGCTTGAATGCTTCGACCCGCGCCGCCTCCTCGGCCTCTGCCTTGACTTGCGCGGCCTTTTCGGCCCGGATGCGAGCGGCAATGGTCGCCGGGCTTTCGACATGCACCGCTGTCAGGCGCTCTCCGCGCAACACACGCTCGATCGCTTGCCGTTCGTCAAGCCGAACACCCTTGGCCGTGGTGCTGACGTAATAACCGTCACAGCGGGTGGCGCGACCGCCCAGTTGACAGACATGCCCAATGCGGCTTTGCCCGCCCCAGGGAGTCGGCAGAGCCAGCAAAGTGCTGCAAGCCTGACGACCGCGCGTCAGCGCCTGATCATGCGGGCTGCCCACCGGATCTTTGCGGTCATACCACTCTACTCGAACACCCTGCGTCTGCAAAGCGGTTTGCAGACAGCTCGCCATGGGTTGCCCCAGCTCTAGCCACATGGCTTGCCAATCGGCCAGGATGTCGGTATTGCTGCTGCTGACCATGAAGCGGGTGCTGCCCATGGTGGGACACGGATTGATCAGCTGATCGGTTTCGGTGCGCACAAACACTCCGCGCCAACTGACCTGGACACTGCCGGGCCGCGACGGGGCCAGCGCCAGCCAGGCGATGAAGTCAGGGGCGCTGACGGTTTGCTGAAAAGGGGGGCCGCCGTCGATCCGGATTTCGACATTGCAGGTGGTTTCGTGGTTGCGCACATCGATGCCCACTGGAACCCGATGGGCTTGACCTGGCATCAGGCGATATTGACCCGCCCAGGACCCTGGCGATCCTGACAGACCCCACATCAACCCGAGGGCAATCAGCCACAGGCGCGACATACACACTCCCAACAAGCATTCAGGATGAAGTATCGGCTGCGGGCGGCAAAAGTTGAGCAGCCTGCGGCCGGAGCTCAGGAAGGTAACAGGAAATCCCGGCTGATGCGCCCGCCCAAAACATTGACCTGGTCGAGAAATCGCGTCAGGAAGGCATGCAGGCCGCTGTCGAGAATGTCCTGGATCGAGCCATATTTGAGCTCGGCGCGCAGTTTACCCGCCAGTTTTTCGGTGGCGGCCGACTCCGCATTGGCAACCGCATCGAGGTTGCTCACGACCTCGTTCATGCTGGCCAACAGCGATCGAGGCATGTCGGGGCGCAACACCAACAGTTCAGCCACCCGCTCAGGCCGGATGACGTCGCGATAAACACGGCGATAGATTTCAAACGCCGAAACGCTGCGCAAAATAGCGCTCCAGTGGTAAAAATCATGATCCTGATCACGCCGGTTGGCCGCGCCCATGAAATCACTTTCGACTGCATGGAACTTGACATCGAGCAAGCGGGCTGTGTTGTCAGCGCGCTCCAAAAAGGTTCCCAGGCGCATGAAATGCAAAGACTCATCCATGAGCATGGTGCCCACCGTGACACCCCGTGACAAGTGCGATCGATATTTGACCCACTCAAAAAAACGGGTCGGATCTTTCTCGTGGTCACCCTGGCGCAAGCGCTCCTGCAATTCCAGCCAAGTCTGATTGTGGGTCTCCCAGACTTCGGTCGTGAGCGTCCCGCGAACGGCTCGGGCATTTTCGCGTGCTGCATGCAGACACGACACGATGGACGAGGGGTTGTCGGCATCGCTGACCATGAATTCGAGCACTTTGTGGGCACTGATGTCGCCATACAGGGCTTGGAAAGAGGTCTGCAATTCGCTGATGGAGAGCAGGCCACGCCAGCCCATCAGGGCCACGGCAGCCGACTGGGGCAACAAGCCGGTCTGGACATTGACATCGAGCATGCGGGCGGTGTTTTCGGCGCGCTCGGTGTAGCGCGACATCCAGAACAGGTGATCGGCAGTTCTCGAAAGCATGATCAGTCCTCCAGCACCCAGGTGTCCTTGGTGCCGCCTCCTTGTGAAGAATTAACCACCAGCGAACCTTCCTGGAGAGCGACCCGCGTCAGGCCACCAGGCACCATCTGCACCGTTTTGCCGCTGAGCACAAAAGGTCGCAAGTCGATGTGGCGCGGAGCGATGCCCGCCTCGACATAGGTGGGGCAGGTGGACAGCGACAAAGTGGGCTGGGCGATGTAGCGCGCCGGGTCGGCCAGCAACGCGGCCCGAAACGCCTCGATCTCGGCTTTCGAGGCTGCCGGGCCAACCAACATGCCATAGCCACCGGCACCGTGGACCTCTTTGACCACCAACTCGGACAAGTGGTCCAGCGTGTATTGCAGGTCTTTCGGGTCACGGCAGATGCGGGTGGGGACGTTGGACAACAAAGGAGACTCACCCAAGTAGAACTCGATCATCCGCGGGACATAGGGGTAGATCGATTTGTCATCGGCGATGCCGGTCCCGATGGCATTGCAGATGTTGACATGCCCGGCCCGATAAGCCTGAAGCAAGCCGGCGCAACCCAGCGTCGAATGGGGCCGGAAGACCAACGGATCCAGATAATCATCATCGACACGGCGGTAAATGACGTCGACCCGCTTGGGGCCCTGGGTGGTGCGCATATAGACGAAGTCATCGCGCACGAACAGGTCCTGCCCCTCCACCAGTTCAACACCCATTTGCTGGGCCAAAAAGGCATGCTCAAAATAGGCACTGTTGTACATACCGGGGGTCAGCACGACCACGGTCGGTTCGTCAGTGGTGGGCGGGGCACTGGCACGCAGGGTCTCCAGCAGCAAATCCGGGTAATGCGCCACCGGCGAGACCGAATGCAAGCTGAACAACTCAGGAAACAGCCGCATCATCATTTTGCGGTCTTCGAGCATGTAGCTCACGCCGCTGGGGACACGCAAATTGTCTTCCAGCACATGGTAGCGCGGCTGGCCATGCTCATCGGGCGCCCGCACGATGTCAATGCCGCTGATGTGTGAATAGGTGTCGCCGGGCACCGACCAGCCTTGCATCTGGGGCCTGAACTGGGCGTTGCCCAACACCATTTCGCTGGGGATGAGGCCCGCCTTGAGGATCTCCTGACCATGGTAGATGTCATGGATGAATCGGTTCAGGGCGGTGACCCGTTGCACCAGACCCCGCTGCATTTCTCGCCATTCGTGCGCGGGGATGATGCGCGGAATCAGGTCAAAGGGAATCAACCGCTCAGTGCCGTCGCCATCGGTGTCCTTGTCGCCATAGACGGCAAAGGTGATGCCCACGCGGCGAAACACCATCTCGGCTTCCTGTTGGCGATCAACCATGCTGCGGTGGCTTTGGCGCTGAAGCCAAGCGTGGTAAGACCGGTAATGGGGCCGAATCAGGTCCCGATCCGGGCCTGCCGAAGTTTCGTGCATCTCATCGAGCCGTGTCATGGCAATTTCTCCTGCATGGGTCTGTGCAAAACCAATGCCAGCCTCCAGCCCCGATGATGGCACCAAAGTCGGGCGCGGGCACTGCCAAGGTGCATGTTTTTCATGCCCAAGGTCAAATGTCCCCAATTTGGGCGCCGCTGACCGCCGGATGCCCCCCAGCGAATCGGCAGCGATTGCCGCACAATACTCACCCAATCATCTGCAGGGCTGACATGAACGATCAACAACCCCCTTCCGGCTTCAAAAAAGGCCTGACCCAATATGGCGACAGTGGTTTTTCGCTGTTTTTGCGCAAGGCATTCATCAAAGGTGCGGGTTACACCGATGATGCGCTGGAGCGCCCGGTGATCGGCATCGCCAGCACCGGCAGCGCCTACAACCCTTGCCACGGCAACATGCCGCAATTGCTCGAAGCCGTCCAACGCGGCATCCAGCTGGCGGGTGGCCTGCCGATGCCCTTTCCGACCATTTCGTTGCACGAGAGCTTTGCCGCGCCCACCAGCATGTTTTTGCGCAACCTGATGTCGATGGACACCGAAGAAATGCTCAAAGCCCAGCCGATGGACGCCGTGGTGTTGATCGGCGGCTGCGACAAGACTGTGCCGGCCCAACTCATGGGGGCTGCATCGGCGGGTTTGCCGGCGATTCAGCTGATCACCGGATCCATGCTGACCGGTTCGCACCGCAGCCAACGGGTCGGTGCCTGTACCGATTGCCGCCGCTATTGGGCGATGTACCGGTCCGAGGCCATCGACGAGGCTGAAATCAACGAGGTCAACAACCAATTGGTGCCCAGTGTCGGCACCTGCAGCGTGATGGGCACGGCCAGCACCATGGCTTGTCTGGCCGAGGCCATGGGCCTGACCGTCTCTGGCGGGGCAACGCCTCCGGCGGTCACTGCCGACCGGATGCGGGTCGCCGAAGAAACCGGCAAGCAAGCCGTGGAACTGGCCCGCAAGCGTCTGGGCATCACACAAATCCTGGACGAACGCGCCTTGGAAAACGGGATGCGTGTGTTGCTGGCCATCGGCGGTTCGACCAACGCCATCGTCCACTTGGCAGCGATTGCAGGCCGTCTGGGTTTCGATCTCGACTTGCAGGCGCTGGATCGCATGGGGCGCGAAACGCCGGTGTTGCTCGATCTCAAGCCCTCGGGAGATCACTACATGGAGGATTTCCATGCTGCCGGTGGCATGGCCACGCTGCTGCGTGAGCTCAAACCCCTGCTCCACCTCGACGCCTTGACCGTCAGCGGGCGCACCCTGGGTGAAGAAATCGAACGTGCGGGCCCGGGCTTTGCGCAAGACGTGGTGCGCCCCCTCAACCGCCCGATTTATCCGCAAGGTGGATTGGCTGTTTTGCAGGGCAATTTGGCCCCTGGTGGAGCGATCATCAAAGCCTCGGCCGCCGACCCGCGACTGATGGAGCACGAAGGGCGCGCGGTGGTGTTTGAAAACCTGCAGGACCTGGCCGAGCGCATCGATCGGGACGATCTGGACGTGACCGCAGACGACATCCTGGTGCTTAAAAACATCGGTCCCAAAGGCGCCCCCGGCATGCCTGAGGCCGGTTACATGCCGATTCCGCGCAAATTGGCGCGCGCCGGCGTCAAAGACATCGTGCGCATCTCGGATGGCCGCATGAGTGGTACGGCTTTTGGCACCATCGTGCTTCATGTCACGCCCGAGTCGGCGATGGGAGGGCCGCTGGCCTGGGTGCAAACCGGCGACCGGATCCGGCTTTCGGTCGCGCAGCGCCAGTTGCAATGGATGGTGAGTCCGGAAGAATTGGCGCGGCGCCAAGCCAGCCAGCCGGTTCGGCCGCCCCGTGCCGAGCGAGGTTATCGCAAGCTGTACTTGCAATCGGTCTTGCAAGCCGATCAGGGCGCAGACTTTGACTTTTTGCGCCCGCCAGGTGCCCATACCCCGATCCCCAGAACACGCTGACGTCGCCGCAGGCGGGGCTGGCGGTCAGGCCCGCCCGATTCAGCGGGGCGCGGGCCAGTCGGGCAAGCGCTTGTCGATGAAGGCCTGAAAGCCCTCCTGAGCAGCGGCGTCCATCATGTTGCAGGCCATGGTTTGACCCGCCAATTGATAGGCGGCGGCAATGCCGAGTTCGAGTTGCTGATAAAACAGCGCTTTACCCATGCGCACCGATGCAGGTGGCTTGGACACGATTTTGGCGCACAACTCGAGCACCGCTTGCTCGAGCTGGCCGGCCGGGACGGCAACGTTGATCAATCCCTGGCGCTCGGCCTCGGCGGCGCTGATGAAGTCGCCGGTGAGCAGCATCTCCATGGCTTTTTTGCGGCCCACATTGCGCGACAGCCCGACGCTGGGCGTGGCGCAAAACAAGCCGTAGTTGATACCGGAAACCGCAAAACGGGCGCTGTCGCTGGCCACCGCCAGATCGCACATGGACACCAGCTGACAGCCCGCCGCCGTGGCGATCCCCTGCACCTGGGCCACCACCGGCTGCGGTAATGTTTGTAAAGCCAGCATGAGTCGGGTGCATTGGGCAAACAAGTCCCGGTAAAAACCATGATCCGGTTGGCCACGCATTTCGCGCAGGTCGTGACCGGCACTGAAGGCTTTTCCCTGAGCCGCCAGCACCAAGACCCGGCAATGGGGATCTTGGGCGATCGCCGTCAGGCGTTCGATCAATTCGGCCATCATGGCCGAAGACAAGGCATTGAGGGCATCAGGTCGCGCCAGGGTCAGGCGCATCACACCCGGTGCCACGAAGTCCAATTGGGTCTGGGCGAGAGAGGTCATGTTGCGCAAGCAGACTGTGGGGGAGATCCTGATTTTACAATGTCACCATGCGCCAGCGCCCTACCCTGACTTGGCTGGATCCAGATGATCCGTTTCCCGATCCGGCGACAGCCTGGCCCTTGGGCAGCGACGCCCCCGGCCTGCTGGCCGCCGGAGCCGACCTCAGCCCGACTCGCTTGATCCAGGCCTACTCACAAGGCATCTTCCCCTGGTACAGCGATGACCAACCGATTTTGTGGTGGACCACCCACCCGCGCATGGTGCTGCATCCCGATGCGTTCAAGTGGCACCACGACATCCGGAAAAAAGCCCGTCGTTGGCGGCGCGAGCAGCGTTTGGACATCCGCTTCAACCATGATTTCACTGACGTGATGCGCTGTTGCGCCCAGGCCAGCCGGGCCGGCCAAACCGGCACCTGGATCGGGAACGACATGATTCAAGCCTACACCCGATTGCACCACATGGGTCACGCCCAAAGCGTCACGGCCTGGCTCGATGGCCAATTGGTGGGCGGCCTGTACGTGGTGCTCTTGGGCCGCATGATTTACGGTGAATCGATGTTCAGTCATGTCAGTGGGGGCTCCAAACTGGCCCTGGGCGCCCTGGTGGCCTGGGCTCGCGAGCACCGGCTGCCCCTGATCGACTGCCAGCAACAGACCCTGCATTTGCAAGGGTTGGGGGGACAGGCCATGGATCGCCCCTCTTTTTTGACGCAAGTGGCAAGTTTGGTCAAAATGTCACGGCCTGCATGGCATTTTGAACCTCATTGTTGGACCCACATCGACCCGGGAATCGCGTGACGCACCTTCAGGATCTTCCGCTGCAGTCTTTGCAGTTTTATGCCACGGCACCTTACCCGTGCAGCTATCTGGCCGATCGGCAAGCCCGGTCGCAAGTGGCCACGCCCAGCCACCTGATCCAGAATGAAACCTATTCTGAATTGGTGGCCATGGGTTTTCGACGCAGCGGCATGTTCACCTATCGGCCCTACTGTGATGGTTGCCGTGCTTGCGTGCCCCTGCGCGTGAAGGTGGCCGACTTCCAACCCAACCGCAGCCAACGGCGCAGCCAGCGTCAACACCAGAATCTGGAGGTGCGGGTGATGCGCCTGGGTTATGTGCCTGAACATTACCAGCTCTACTTGCGCTACCAAAACGGGCGTCACGCTGGCGGGGGAATGGACCAGGACAGCATCGATCAGTACACCCAGTTTTTGTTGCAAAGCCGGGTCAATTCCCGATTGGTGGAGTTCAGGACCCCCGCCGCCGAAGACCACGCAGGCAGTCTCAAAATGGTCGCCATCCTCGACGTTCTCAACGATGGCCTGTCGGCGGTCTATACCTTTTACGAGCCCGAAGAGCAGGCCAACTACGGCACATATGGGGTGTTGTGGCAAATCGAGCAAGCCAAGACTCTGGGGTTGCCATGGCTTTATCTGGGCTACTGGATCGAGCAAAGTCCAAAGATGAATTACAAAAGCCGCTTCTCACCTCACCAACTTCTGATCGAAGGTCGCTGGCAAGACGTTGTCAGCGTGTGAAAGGCTTGGGCGGGATAAGATATCGCCATGCGAAATAAAGAAGCACCCCTCCCCGCCACACCGGCCATCCAGGTGATCGAACGGATGTTTGGGCTGATCGATGTGCTCGCCTCGCGCGAGGAAGCCATCAGCCTGAAGGAAATCAGCGAAAAGACCGGCTTGCACCCCTCGACGGCCCATCGCATTCTCAATGACCTGGCTTTAGGCCGCTTCGTAGACCGCCCGGAAGCGGGCAGCTACCGGCTGGGCATGCGACTGCTCGAGTTGGGCAACCTGGTCAAAGCCCGATTGGATGTGCGCGACGCCGCCCTGAGCCCGATGCGGGAATTGCACCGACAAATTCAGCAGCCCGTCAACCTGAGCGTGCGGCAAGGCGACGAAATCGTCTACATCGAACGCGCCTACAGCGAGCGTTCGGGCATGCAGGTGGTGCGCGCCATCGGGGGGCGCGCGCCATTGCACCTGACTTCAGTGGGCAAATTGTTTTTGGCCAATGAAGAGCCGGCACGCTTGCGCGCCTACGCCACCCGCACCGGATTGTCGGGCAACACCCGCAACAGCATCACCCAGTTGACCGCGCTTGAGCGCGAACTCAGTCGGGTCCGTCAGCAACAAACTGCTCGTGACAACGAAGAGCTGGAGCTGGGTGTGCGCTGCATGGCCGCCGGCATTTATGACGACCAAAAACGGCTGGTGGCCGGTTTATCCATTTCCGCCCCGGCAGACCGGCTGGATGAACTGTGGCTAGCGCGCTTGCAAGCCACCGCGATGGATATCTCGAAAGCCTTGGGCTTTAAATCCTGATCGCCGGAGCGGAGATCAGGTGCGCGGGCCGTGCGCTTGCAGGCCCGGACCGTGATGGGCCTCGACCCAGCGACGCACACGCTCGGCGTCAGCCACCCGGCTGAGCTTGCCGGCAGAGTCCAGAAACACCATGATCAGCTTGCGCCCTGCGATGCGCGCCTGCATGACCAGGCATTGGCCCGCTTCGGAGATGTAGCCGGTTTTTTGCAAGCCGATGTCCCAGTTGGGGTTGCTGATCAGGCGGTTGGTGGATCGGTATTGCAGGGTGTGACGCCCCACCTCCACCAAGTGGCCGGGCGAAGTCGAAAACTCGCGCAACAAGGGGTCGTTGTATGCGGTGGACACCAAAACAGCCAGATCGCGTGCGCTCGACTGATTTTTACTGGACAAGCCGGTCGGCTCGACATAGCGGGTATCGCGCATACCCAGCTGCATGGCCTTGGCGTTCATGAGGCTGACGAAAGTGGCCATGCCGCCCGGGTAAGTGCGCCCCAGGGCGTGAGCCGCACGGTTTTCACTGGACATCAGGGCCAGATGCAACATTTCGCCCCGGCTCAGGGTGGCGCCCACTCGAAGACGGGATGAACTGCCTTTTTCGGTATCGACATCGTCCTGGGTGATGGTGATCGGTTCGTCAAGGTCCAGCCGGGCCTCGGTGATGATCAGACCGGTCATGAGTTTGGTGATGGAAGCGATGGGCAAAACCGCATGATCGTTCTTGCTGAGCAGCACCTCTTGGGTGTCCTGGTCCACCACATAGGCCACGCTGGATTTGAGGTCGAGCTCATCGGGGACCGCATGCAAGCCGGCGAGCTGACCGTGTGAGGGGCGCGGCGAGACCACATGCGCCGCTTTGCGAGCCTTGGCGGGCGTTTGCAGGGGCTTGACCGCCGCTTTGCGAATCGGCTGAGCGGCTTTCTTTTTGGCGCTGGCAGCAGCCTGAGGCCGCTGCTTGCTTTTGGCGGTATCGTTTTGGGCATGCACCGAAACGGCCATGGACAAGGCCAATGCGCATGCGCTGCACAGGTGGATGAGGCGTTTCAAAGCAGGGTTTCCTGTAGGGGCATCAGTGCAGTATAGCAAGGCCTAAAAAAACACGCAAGAACAAAGACTTGCGTGCTGTTCTTAAGGCTTAACCCTGCGCAGCGACCCGTTCCGCCTTGCTTTGGAGCTTGTTGAGCGCACTGAGGTAGGCTTTGGCTGAGGCGACGATGATGTCGGGATCGGCACCCACCCCGTTGACCACCCGTCCACTGTTTTGCAGCCGCACGGTGACCTCGCCCTGGCTTTCGGTCGAACCGCTGATGGCGTTGACCGAATACAGGACCATTTCGGCACCACTCTGGACATGGCTCTCGATCGCCTTGAGCGAGGCGTCCACCGGGCCATTGCCCTCGGAGCTGCTTTTGACCTCTTTGCCCTCGACCGTGAACACAATGGTGGCGCGGGGCTTTTCGCCGGTTTCGCTCGACTGGCTCAACGAGATAAAGCCATATTGCTCCTGGTCGTGGGTGACGCTCTCGTCGCTGACCAGCGCCAGGATGTCCTCGTCGAAAATCTCGCTCTTGCGATCGGCCAGTTCTTTGAACTTGGCGAAAGCGGTGTTGATGTCGGCTTCAGATTCGAGTTCGACCCCGAGGTCGATCAGGCGCTGCTTGTAAGCGTTGCGACCGCTGAGCTTGCCCAACACGATTTTGTTGGCGCTCCAGCCCACGTCTTCGGCTCGCATGATCTCGTAAGTGTCACGCGCCTTGAGCACGCCGTCCTGGTGAATGCCCGAGGCATGGGCAAAGGCGTTGGCCCCGACCACTGCCTTGTTGGGCTGAACCACAAAACCGGTGGTCTGACTGACCATTCGGCTGGCCGACACAATGTGTTGGGTGTCGATGCCGACCTCAAGCCCGAAGTAATCGCGCCGGGTCTTGATGGCCATGACCACCTCTTCGAGCGAGCAATTGCCGGCACGCTCGCCCAAGCCGTTGATGGTGCACTCGATCTGACGGGCACCGCCGATCTTGACCCCGGCCAGCGAATTGGCGACCGCCATGCCGAGGTCATTGTGGCAATGCACCGACCAGATCGCTTTGTCGCTGTTGGGCACCATCTCACGCAACTTGCGAATGTATTCGCCATACAACTCAGGGATGGCGTAGCCCACGGTATCGGGGATGTTGATGGTGGTGGCGCCCTCGGCGATGACCGCCTCGACCACGCGGGCCAAAAAAGGCAACTCGCTGCGGTAGCCGTCTTCGGCACTGAACTCGATGTCGGCACACAGGTTGCGGGCAAAGCGCACGGCTTGGCGAGCCTGCTCCAGCACCTCTTCGGGCGTCATGCGCAGCTTCTTTTCCATGTGCAAGGGGGAAGTCGCGATGAAGGTGTGGATGCGCGAGCGGTTAGCCCCCTTGAGGGCCTCGGCGGCACGGCCAATGTCGCGGTCGTTGGCGCGGGACAACGAGCAGATGGTGGAGTCCTTGATGTGGTTGGCGATCTGCTGCACAGCCTCGAAATCGCCATTGGAACTGGCTGCAAAGCCGGCCTCGATCACATCGACCTTCAGGCGCTCGAGTTGGCGCGCAATGCGCAATTTTTCGTCTTTGGTCATGGAAGCGCCGGGCGATTGCTCGCCATCGCGCAAGGTGGTGTCGAAAATGATCAGCTTGTCGGCCATGGTGATCTCCGTGATCGATGCCCTTGTGAGGCAGGTGGGTCAAAAAAACAAAAAGCCCGTTGCGGTGGCAGACGGGCTTGGTGGAGTGGTTCGCGCGTGCGACTACATCAGCCCGGGACGGGACAGTAGCAGTAGAGCCAACGTGAAGTTCATGGTTTGTAATTTAGCACAAATTTCAGCCGGATGCGGCCACTGTGTCATTTGTGCAACCCCGCCTCGTCGGGCTCGTCGGTGGAGGTGCTGATCACACTGGTCTGCATGCCCTTGGCCCGACGCCAGCCATACACGGCATAGCCGCTGCAGCCATAAATGACAAACAGGGCAAACAGCACAACCGGCGGATGAATGTTGATCACGGCAATGATCAGGGCAATGGCCACAATGACCGCAAACGGGACGCTCTTTTTCATGGAGAAGTCCTTGAAGCTGTAAAAAGGCACGTTGGTGACCATGGTCAAGCCGCTGATCAGGCAGATGGCAAACACATACCAGCGCACGTCGGTGCCCGAAATTTCGAGGTCGGTCATGAGCCAGACCAGGCCCATGACGAGGGCGGCGGCAGCAGGCGATGGCAAGCCCTGAAAGTATCGCTTGTCAACCACCGAGGTGTTGACATTGAAGCGCGCCAACCGCAGGGCGGCACAGGCGCAGTACACAAAGGCTGCGATCCAACCCCAACGCCCCAAAGGGCGCAACGCCCACTCGTAGGCAATGAGCGCTGGCGCCGCACCGAAAGAGACCATGTCAGAGAGCGAGTCCATTTGCTCGCCGAACGCGCTTTGGGTGTTGGTCATGCGCGCCACACGACCATCGAGGCTGTCGAGCACCATGGCACAAAAGACACCGATGGCGGCCAGATCGTAGCGCTCGTTCATGGCCATGACAATGGCATAAAAGCCCCCGAACAGGGCCGCCAGCGTGAACAGGTTGGGGAGCACGTAAATGCCCTTGCGCGGCTTGCGCGGGGCGTCGTCACCCGCCGGGTCAGTTGAAGTCTCGTTCATGAGCCCATTGTAGTGCCCAGACAGCAAAAACGGCGCCCGCAGGCGCCGTGTTCCAAAAGGCCCCAAGGCCGATCAGTTGCGGGTCTTGTCGACCAGCTTGTTTTTGGCGATCCAGGGCATCATGGCGCGCAACTGGTTGCCGACGACCTCGATCGAGTGCTCGGCGGTCAGGCGGCGGCGTGCGGTCATGCTGGGGTAGTTCAGGCGGCCTTCCTGGATGAACATCTTGGCGTATTCACCGGTCTGGATGCGCTTGAGGGCGTTGCGCATGGCCACGCGCGATTGCTCGTTGATGACTTCGGGGCCGGTCACGTACTCGCCGTACTCGGCGTTGTTCGAGATCGAATAGTTCATGTTGCCGATGCCGCCTTCGTAGATCAGGTCGACGATCAGCTTGAGCTCGTGCAGGCACTCGAAGTAGGCCATCTCAGGGGCATAACCGGCTTCGACCAGAGTCTCGTAACCCATCTTGATCAGCTCAACGGCACCGCCGCACAGCACAGTCTGCTCACCAAACAGATCGGTCTCGGTCTCTTCCTTGAACGAAGTCTCGATGATGCCGGCGCGACCACCGCCGTTGGCCATGGCGTAGCTCAGGGCCATTTCACGGGCGCGGCCACTGCGGTCCTGGTGCACGGCAACCAGGTGGGGCACGCCGCCGCCTTGGGCGTAGGTGGAGCGAACGGTGTGGCCGGGGGCCTTGGGCGCGACCATCCAGACGTCGAGGTCATCACGGGGAACGACCTGGTTGTAATGCACGTTAAAGCCGTGGGCAAAAGCGAGCGAGGCGCCTTTTTTCATGTGCGGCTCGATGGCGCGGTAAACGTCGCCGATCTGCTCGTCGGGCAGCAGGATCATGACCACGTCGGCGGCCTTGACGGCGTCGTTGACTTCCATCACGGTCAGGCCGGCCTTGCCGACTTTGTCCCATGAAGCGCCGCCCTTGCGCAGGCCCACCACCACCTTCACGCCACTGTCATTGAGGTTTTGGGCGTGGGCATGGCCTTGAGAGCCATAGCCGATGATGGCGACGGTTTTGCCTTTGATGACGCTCAGGTCACAGTCTTTGTCGTAGAAAACTTTCATGGGATCTCCTTGGGTTAATGGGTGGGTGTGTCAGACACGAAGAATGCGCTCGCCGCGCCCGATGCCGCACACACCGGTGCGCACGGTCTCGAGGATGGCGCTGCGATCGATGGCTTCGAGGAAGGCGTCGTTTTTGGACTGATCGCCGGTGAGCTCGATGGTGTAGCTTTTTTCGGTGACGTCGATGATGCGGCCACGGAAGATGTCGGCCATGCGCTTCATCTCTTCGCGCTCTTTGCCAACCGCGCGCACCTTGACCAGCATGAGCTCACGCTCGGTGTAGGCGCCTTCGGTCAGGTCAACCACCTTGACGACTTCGATCAGGCGGTTGAGGTGCTTGGTGATCTGCTCGATGACATCGTCAGAGCCCGTGGTCAGAATGGTCATGCGCGAGAGACTGGGGTCTTCGGTGGGGGCCACCGAGAGAGACTCGATGTTGTAGCCTCGGGCCGAGAACAGGCCTACCACGCGCGACAGGGCGCCGGGTTCGTTTTCAAGCAACAGGGAAATGATGTGTTTCATGTTCGATTCCTCTTTTGGCCGCCCTCCCCCGCCGACGGTAACCGGCGGGCTTGGCGGACCATAGATTCTTCTGGGGGGTGATGGCTGCGGGGGTCAGAGGTCTTCGGAACCCAGCAACATCTCGGTGATGCCCTTGCCGGCTTGCACCATGGGGAACACGTTTTCGGTGGGGTCGGTGCGGATGTCCAGGAACACCGTTCGATCCTTGAGCTTGCGGGCTTCACGCAAAGCAGGCTCGACGTCTTCATGGCGCTCGATCAGCATGCCGACATGGCCATAAGCCTCGGCCAACTTCACGAAGTTGGGCAAAGCGTCCATGTAGCTGTGGCTGTAGCGGCCCGAATACTCGATTTCCTGCCACTGACGCACCATGCCCAGATAACGGTTGTTGAGCGCCAGCACCTTGATCGGGGTGTTGTACTGCAAGCAGGTTGACAGCTCCTGGATGCACATCTGCACCGAGCCTTCGCCGGTGACGCAAAAGACTTCGCTGTCGGGCTTGGCCAGCTTGATGCCCATGGCGTAGGGGATGCCCACACCCATGGTGCCCAAACCGCCGGAATTGATCCAGCGACGCGGGTCGTTGAATTTGTAGTACTGAGCGGCCCACATCTGGTGCTGGCCCACATCGGAGGTGATGTACACGTCGTCGTTGCGGGTCATGTTCCAGAGGGTCTCGATGACATACTGGGGCTTGATCACGCTGGTGTTGGCGCGGTCATAACTGAGGCAATCGCGGCCACGCCAGCTTTCGATGGTTTTCCACCAGTCGGCCAGGGCTGCGGCATCGGGCCGCGCGGCTGACTCGCGGATCATGGCGATCATCTCGGTCAGCACGTCTTTGACGTCGCCGACGATCGGCACGTCGACTTTGACACGCTTGGAGATGCTGGACGGGTCGATGTCGATGTGGATGATCTTGCGCTCGTTTTGGGCGAAGTGCTTGGGGTTGCCAATGACCCGGTCATCGAAGCGCGCACCCACCGCCAGCAACACATCGCAGTTTTGCATGGTGTTGTTGGCCTCGATGGTGCCGTGCATGCCCAACATGCCCAGGAATTTGGGGTCGGTGGCCGGATAAGCGCCCAGTCCCATCAGGGTGTTGGTGACGGGGTAGCCCAGCATGTCGACCAGGGTGCGCAATTCGGCACTGGCCTCGCTCATGAGGACGCCACCGCCGGTGTAGATGTACGGGCGCTTGGCATTGAGCAGCAATTGAAGGGCTTTGCGGATCTGTCCCCCGTGGCCTTTGCGCACCGGGTTGTAGGAGCGCATCTCGATGCTCTCGGGGTAGCCGTGGTAAGGCACCTTTTTGAAGGAAACATCTTTGGGCAGGTCAACCACAACCGGCCCGGGCCGGCCGCTGCGGGCAATGTGGAAGGCCTTTTTCATGATCATGGGGATGTCGCGGGGATCCTTGACCAGGAAGTTGTGCTTGACGATGGGCCGGGTGATGCCCACGGTGTCGCACTCCTGGAAGGCGTCCAGGCCAATGGCGGTGGTGGGAACCTGCCCCGTGATGACCACCAACGGAATGCTGTCCATGTAGGCGGTCGCGATGCCGGTGACGGCATTGGTCACCCCGGGACCCGATGTGACCAGGGCCACGCCGACTTGGCCGGTGGCACGGGCATAGCCGTCGGCAGCGTGCACGGCGGCTTGTTCGTGGCGCACCAAAATGTGCTCGATGGTGTCCTGGCGGTAAATGGCGTCGTAGATATAGAGCGCGGCACCACCGGGGTAGCCCCAGATGTACTGGACTTTTTCGGCCTGCAGGGCTTTGATCAGGATGTCTGCGCCCATCAATTCGGGGGCGTTGTCAGAGGCGGCGGCGGCTGCTTTTTGCAGCTCGGCAGAGGTGATTTCCATGATGATGATGAACCTTTGTGAATTTCGGGGACGAAAAACCTTGGGTGCTCCTTCAGCAGCCCTTTTGGAGCCCTGGCGGAACTTTGGACCTGAGGCCATTGGAGCGGCAAGCCGTCCGACCCAGACCCGTTTGCTCAATTTTTGAAGTGCAAGATCGGGATTGTCGCATTTTTTAACCCGGTTTCGACGCCGGTGAAATAAAAATACAACGATGACATAATGCCATGCCCCGACTGGGGGTCAAGCGCAAACCAATCCGTGGCATCCGAACAAGAACTCAACGCCTTTTTGGCCAGTGTGGAAAAGCGCGCCTTCAAGCGTTGCCTGTATCAGGTGCGCGACGACGAGGCCGCGCTGGACATCGTGCAAGACAGCATGATGAAACTGGCTGAGCACTACGGCGACAAACCGCTGGCCGAGTTGCCGATGCTGTTTCAACGGATTTTGTCCAACTCTACGCTGGACTGGTTCCGCCGTCAAAAGACCCGGAATCAGCTCTTTGTTCATTTTGGTGATTTACGCCTGACCGACGATGACCCCGATTTAGAACCTATGGACGCCTTTTCGAGCGCAGAGGTTTCCGATTGGGCCCAATCCGGTGAACAGTGGCTGCAAAGCCGAGAAATGGTCGGGGTCATTGAAGAAGAGATACAAAAACTACCCACGCGTCAACGGGAAGCCTTCCTGTTGCGTTATTGGGAGGAACTGGATGTCGCCGAGACCGCCGCCGCCATGGGCTGTACCGAGGGCAGTGTCAAAACACACTGCTCTCGAGCCATTGCTACGCTGGTCAAGGCCCTGAAAGCCAAAGGAATCCAACCATGAACCACACCACGCCCCTGCACCCCGAGCACGAAATCCTCGCGCGCCGTTTGGCGGCCAGGTTGGACACCCCCCTGTCTCACGACATCAGTGAACGGCTGCGGGCCGCCCGTGTCCGGGCCGTGGCGGCGCGCCGGGTCAGCACCATTCAGGTGCAGGCAAACGGCACCCTCACATTGAGCAGCGCCCAAGACGCCTTGCGGCCTTGGGGCTGGTTGGCCTCGCTCTTGCCCTTGGTGGCTTTGGTGGTAGGCCTGATCACCATCAAGCAACTGCAGGACGAACGCCGGGCGAACGAAGTGGCCGAAATCGACACCGCCATGCTCACCGATGACATCCCGCCCTCGGCCTACACCGACCCGGGCTTTTTGCGCTTTTTGAAAATGCCGCTACCTGCCATCGGTGGAGCCCCCGAGGTCAAGCCCGAATGACCTTGGCTGGTGCCCGCATCTGGAGCCTTTGCGGCTTGCTGAGCCTGGGTGCCCTGGCCTGGGCGCAAACAGCCGTTCCCTCCAATCTGGCGGGTGAGCGCCCCGCGGCCAAAACCGGCAAGGCACAGACCGACGCATCGCCTGCTTGGGCCGACCTGAACGAACGCCAGAAGGCTGCCCTGTCGCCCCTGAAAAAAATGTGGCCCGAGATCAACCAGGCGCAAAAACGCAAATGGCTGGCGGTCTCGCACAACTACCATGACTTGCCCGAGCAAGAGCAACAAAAAATGCACGCCCGCATGCGCGATTGGGTCCGCTTGGCTCCGCGAGAGCGCGCTTTGGCCCGGCTCGAATATGCCCGGGCCCAAACCCTGAGCGTGGACGAACGGCGCAACCGCTGGGAGGCCTATCAAGCGCTGACCGAGACCGAGCGCCAGCAGTTGGCCCAGCAACACCCGCCCCGTCCCGCCAAAGGGGCGGCCATCGCCTTGCGGCCCGTGCCGACAGCCAAAATCTCGCCGCCTCCAGCGGCCAGCAAAGCGCGCGAACCAGGCCAGGGCTTCAGCGCCTTGCGCATCGATACCGACCAAATTCACCCGGTCACCTTGCTGCCCCTGAATGTGCCCGGTCACGCCAGCCCATGAGTGAAGTTGCTCCTGCATCCCCGTTGCCCGCCACCGACAAGCCCGTTCTGACGGTACCCAGCCTGCGCCGGCGCATGGCCTGTTGGCTGTACGAGGGCATGCTGCTGTTTGGCGTGGTGTTTTTGGCCAATTATTTGTTCAGCACCCTGAGTCAGACGCGTCACGCGCTCGATCACCGGATGGGTCAGCAGGCCTTCATGTTTTTGATTTTGGGCATTTATTTCACCTGGTTCTGGCACAAAGGCCAGACCTTGGCCATGAAAACTTGGCACATCCGACTGGTGGATGTGGCCGGCCAACCCGTCGGTCAAGGGCGTGCCCTGCTGCGCTATGTGCTGAGTTGGGTTTGGTTTTTGCCCTCGCTGGCCTTCATCTGGGGGCTGGACTTGCCTCTGGGCTCCGGCAGTGTGCTGATCGTCGGCTGGGTGGTGATCTGGATCGTGCTCAGCCGTTTTCATCCCCAACGCCAGTTTTGGCACGACGTCGCGGCGGGCACCCGCCTGATCGACAGCCGGGTCTGAAGCCCACCCCGATTCTGCTCGCCCACCATGTCTGCACCGCGCTTTTCAATCTGTGTCTACTGCGGCTCTCGCCCGGGCCAGGGCGAAGCCTTTGTCGAGGCCGCGCGCTCGGTCGGGCAATGGATCGGCCAACAAGGGGGGCAACTGGTGTACGGCGGCGGACACAACGGCCTGATGGGTGTGGTGGCCGACGCAGCGGCCGCCGCTGGCGCCCGGGTGGTGGGCATCATCCCGCGCACCATGGTCGAGCGCGAATGGGCCCGACAGGCCTGTGACGAGTTGATCGTGGTCGAGACGATGCACGAACGCAAGCGCATCATGATGGAGCGCGCCGATGCCTTCTTGGCCTTGCCCGGTGGGCTGGGCACCCTGGAAGAATTCTTTGAAGCCTGGACTTGGCGCCAACTGGGCTTTCATGACCGGCCGGTGGGCCTGCTCAACCTCCATGGTTGTTACGACGCTTTGCTGGCGTTTATGCAAGACAGCGTGAAAAACGGCTTTGTGTCCGACTGGCAAATGGACCTGATCCGGGTGCATTCGTCGGCTCCGGAGCTGTTGCAATCCCTGGTGCAGGACGCTGGTTTCAGCCAAGCCCCCGGGGCACACCAGATCTGAGATCGCCTCAGATCGCCGTGTCGTCGAGCTCGCCAGTGCGGATGCGAACCACCCGCTCGACCGGGGTCACAAAAATCTTGCCATCTCCGATTTTGCCGGTGCGGGCGGCGCGGACGATGGCATCGACGCAAGCGTCCACGTCATCAGTCTTGACCACCACTTCGACCTTGACCTTGGGTAGAAAATCGACCACGTACTCGGCGCCCCGGTAAAGTTCGGTGTGGCCTTTTTGCCGGCCAAAGCCCTTGACCTCGGTGACGGTCAGGCCGGTGACTCCGCATTCGGCCAACGCTTCGCGGACTTCTTCCAGTTTGAACGGCTTGATGATGGCGGTGATTTGTTTCATGGGATGTGAGTGAATTGAACGAAAACCAGGCCCCTGTCAGGCCCGGAAGCGATTGGTCATAGGATAACGCCAATCCTTGCCAAAACTGCGGTGGGTGACGCGAATGCCCACCGGAGACTGTCGACGCTTGTATTCGTTGACCCGGATCAGGCGGGTGACTTTCTCGACGTCGGCCCGGTCAAAACCCGCCGCGACAATCTCGGCCACGCTTTGGTCTTCTTCCATGTAGCGCGCCACGATCTCATCGAGGACCTCATAGGGCGGCAGGCTGTCCTGATCTTTTTGATCAGGCCGCAACTCGGCGCTGGGGGGGCGGGTGATGATGCGCTCCGGGATGGGGTTGGCACCCGTGCCGTAAGGGTCATGCAGGTTGCGCCAGCGTGCCAGTTTGAAGACCAGGGTTTTGGCCACGTCTTTGAGCACTGCAAAGCCACCGGCCATGTCGCCATACAGGGTGCAATAACCGGTGGCCATTTCGCTTTTGTTGCCGGTGGTCAGCACGATGCTGCCGAATTTGTTGGACAGCGCCATGAGCAAGGTGCCCCGGATGCGGGCCTGGATGTTTTCTTCGGTGGTGTCCAGAGGCAAGCCCTGAAATTCGCCCGAGAGCGAGGCCAGAAAGGCCTCAAACTCGGGCACGATGGAGATTTCGTCGTAGCGCACATGCAGGCGCGCTGCCATGTCGCGGGCGTCGATCCAACTGATGTCGGCGGTATAGGGCGATGGCATCATCACCGTGCGCACCCGATCAGCCCCCAGGGCGTCGACCGCAATCGCCAGCACCAGCGCCGAGTCGATGCCGCCCGACAGGCCCAGCAGAGCCCCCGGGAAGCCGTTTTTGCCCAGATAATCGCGCACCCCCAGCACCAGGGCGTGCCAAAGGTCGGCTTCGAGGCTGGTTTCGGGGCCGATCGCCCCGGTCGCACCGCCCTGCCCCGGCACAAAGGACACATCAAAGTGGGTTTCTGCAAAACTGGGCGCACGCGCCACCACCTGCCCCTGCGGGTCGAGGGAGAATGAGCGCCCTTCAAACACGACCTCGTCTTGCCCGCCCACCAGGTGGGCATAGACCAGCGGCAAGCCGGTCTGCCGGCAGCGTTCGGCCATGGCCAACTCGCGCTCGTTGCCTTTGCCCACATGAAACGGCGAGGCATTGATGACCGCCAACAGCTCGGCCCCCAGCGCCACACAATCGGCGGCGGGCTGGGTGAACCAGGCGTCTTCGCAAATGAGCAGGCCGATGCGCACGCCCGCGTGCTCGAAGACCGTGGCTTGATCACCCGGTTGAAAGTAGCGCCGTTCGTCGAACACCTGGTAGTTGGGCAACTCGCGCTTGTCATAGGTCGCCACCACCGCACCCTCGCGCAGCACGCTGGCGCGGTTGTAGCGACGGGCCACCGACACCGACCGGGAGCGCTGGCCGTCTCCGACCGGATGCCCGACCACCACCGCAAGGTCTTTCAGGTCGGCCAATTCACGGGCAATGCGGCTTAGGGCATCATCGCAGGCGGCGATGAACGACGGGCGCAAAAACAGGTCCTCGGCCGCATAGCCGCACAAGGCCAACTCGGGCGTGAGCACCAAGCGCACGCCACGGGCATGCGCCTGACGTGCCAGGTCGATGATTTTTTGGGCATTGCCGTCCATGTCGCCAACGACATAGTTCAGCTGAGCCACACACATTTGCAGCGTCATAAGGGGTTGATTCATTGCAGCAAGCCGATTATCTCACCGAGGTCATGCCCGACTGGCGCGACATGGATGCCTCTGCTTGGGATGCCCTGCTCTCGGTCCAAGCCACCCCGACCCCCTTCATGCGCCACGCCTATCTGTCGGCCCTGCACGAAAGCGCCTGCGCCAGCCCCCGAACCGGCTGGCAGTTGCAGTTGCTGGCCCTGCGCCAAGGCGGGCAACTGATGGCGGCTTGCCCGGTGTATTTCAAAAACCATTCTTATGGCGAATACATCTTTGACTGGGCCTGGGCGCAGGCCTATCAGCGCCACGGGCTGGAATACTTCCCCAAAGCCGTCATCAGCGTCCCTTTCACCCCGGTGCCCGGCACCCGCTTGTTGGCGCGCGACGAGGTTTGGCGCGACCGCCTGCTGCAAGCGGCCATCGATCTGACGCAGGATGCCGGGGCCTCGTCGTTGCATCTGTTGTGGGCCGATGGGCCGGATCTGCAAAGCGCCGAGCGGCTGGGCCTGCTGCGCCGCAACGGGGTGCAATTTCATTGGCAGAACCCGGGGGTGAGCGACTTTGAGGGGTTTTTGGCGGCCTTGCGACAAGACAAACGCAAAAAAATCCGCCAGGAGCGGCGCAAAGTGGCCGAGGCGGGCATTGAGTTTGTGGCCTTGCACGGCGACTCCATCGACGCCCAGGCCTGGGACTTCTTTGCCCGCTGCTACGCCCAGACCTATGCCGAGCACGGCAACCCGCCGTATTTGAACCCCGCTTTTTTTGAGCGCATGGCGCGCGACATGGCGCCCCACTGGGTGATGTTCATGGCCTATCGGCAGGGCCGCCCGATCGCTTGCAGCCTGGTGGCGGTGCAAGGCCTGGGCCAGCCCGATGCGGTGGCCTATGGCCGCTATTGGGGGGCGCTGGAGCGCCACGACTGTTTGCACTTCGAGGCCTGCTACTACCAGCCGATCGAATGGTGCCTGCGCCATGGCGTCAGCCGCTTTGAAGGCGGCGCCCAGGGCGAGCACAAAATGTCACGCGCCCTGCTCCCGACCCCGACGGCCAGCGCGCATTTCCTGGCGCACCCGGGATTTGCACAGGCGGTGGCTGATTTTTTGCAGCGCGAGCGCGAGGGTGTGGCCGACTACATGGATGACCTGGCACTGCGCACGCCGTTGCGAAGGGCATGAAGATAAGGTCGTTGACGCTTGTCATTCATTTGGATTGAGAGCTCCAAGAGTTTGGTTTCGTCATGCATATATCTATGCAGTTTTAATTTTTGCTGCGATGCCTGTGTCCGCGAAAACAACGGCCAGCCCGAAACGCATCACTGACGTGAATGCGCACGGTCATGCCGCACATGTTTGGACGATCCAAAGGCTTTGATTTCTGCTTCAATGGATGGACTCATTTTCAGCAGAAAACATCGTGTCCAAAGCCAACCAAGACGCCTCTTACAAAGCGCTGTTCGCAGCGCCGCAGATGATGCGTGATCTGATTTGCGGATTTGTCCGCGACCCATGGCTGCATACCCTGCGCTTTGAGACCCTGAGCGCCGTGCGCAGCGAATACATCGGCGAGCAACAGCAGCAGCGGTTCAGCGACATGGTCTGGCGCGTCAAGGCCGCCGATGGTGTCACCGACATTTATCTGGCGCTTGAGTTCCAAACCCGCCCCGACCCCGCCATGCCGCTGCGCAC
>JACCEB010076734.1_pt1 | contig 33858 bp, 34 predicted proteins | sample 7454761 | NCBI WGS metagenome assembly JACCEB01 (sample SAMN15323454, study PRJNA562643) | freshwater metagenome | isolation source: river surface water | place: USA:Blue River Watershed | collected 2017-08-18
GGCACAAGTTATTACTCTGCTTGCGTCGGTAAATATTGGCTTGAGGAAATTGCTAGGATTCCAACAAACGTCGAAATTGCTAGTGAATATCGATATCGCCAATCTATTGCTAATCCAAAAACGTTAGTGGTGGCGGTTTCTCAGTCTGGGGAAACAGCAGATACGTTAGCTGCATTACGACATGCCAAAGCACTGGGTCACCCCTTAACCCTATCGATATGCAATGTAGCATCGAGTGCCATGGTGCGAGAGACAAAGTGGCACTTTTTAACGCATGCCGGCACCGAGGTAGGCGTTGCTTCCACAAAAGCATTTACTACGCAATTAGTTGCTTTATATCTATTAACAGTTTCGCTTGCAAAACGATCTGGATATTTGTCTATTGAGGCAGAAAAGCTTGCATTGCATGATTTACGACACTTGCCCCAAGCAATTCATTCTGTATTGGCTCTTGAGCCGCAAATCATTGCTTGGAGTCAGTTGTTTGCAAAACGAGAAAATGCATTATTTTTAGGAAGAGGAATGCACTTTCCAATTGCTCTAGAGGGCGCTCTCAAGCTAAAAGAAATTTCTTATATCCACGCTGAAGCATATCCAGCAGGAGAGTTAAAACATGGGCCATTAGCCTTGGTCACAGAAAAAATGCCTGTCGTTACTGTGGCACCTAATGATGCATTACTAGAAAAGTTGAAATCAAATATGCAGGAGGTTAAAGCACGTGGTGGACAACTTTTTGTTTTTGCGGATCAGGGAACTGAAATTAAAAGCGAGGACGGTATTCAAGTGATCCGTTTACCAGAGCACTATGGGCCCTTATCTCCCATTGTGCATGTTGTTCCTCTTCAGCTTTTGGCATACCACACCGCCTGTGCCTTAGGTACTGACGTGGATAAACCACGAAATTTAGCCAAAAGTGTGACGGTAGAATAAATCTACATTGAGCTGCATCATTGTGGTCAAATAATAGATGTGAAGAGCCGTTTAGTACCCCCACATTTATCTTGGAAATCCAGTATTTCAAATCCCAGTAAAAATGGGCTAGCGTTGATATTTTCACTTGGGTTGACAGCGTGTGCAGTTGGCCCTGATTTCAAAAAGCCGGATGCACCCAAGGTCAGCTCTTACACCGAAAAGCCAGTTAGCAATCAATTAGCAACAGCGCCTAGCATTGGCGGAACCCAGCAATTTCTAGAACCAAGTGCAGATATTCCGGCCGAATGGTGGACCCTGTATCGTTCACCCGAACTTGATACCTTGATCAAGCAGGCGATAAAACGTAATCCTAATTTAGCGGCTGCAGATGCAACTTTGCGGGCCGCACAAGAAAATGCGAATGCTACATTTGGCTCTTTATTGTTTCCAAGTGTTGGCTTGGGTGGTAGCGCAGCCCGCCAGCAAATTAATCCATCTGCATTTGGTCAGGGAGCTGGAAGCCCAACAATCTATAACTTATATAACACATCAGTGTCTGTCAATTACAACCTAGATGTATTTGGCGGGGCGCGTCGCGCAGTACAAAGTGCGCAAGCACAGGCAGAAATTACAGGATTTCAGCTCGAGGGCGCTTACTTAAATCTAACAGCGAATATTGTGACAACAGCCATTCGTGAAGCTGCACTTCGTGCTCAATATGCATCTAATTTAGAGATTTATGAAGCACAAAAGAACCTTGCAGAAATGATTGCAAAACAGTTAGATATTGGAACGGCATCGCGGGTTGATCTTACATCGCAACTATCCTTAACTGCGAGTTCACAGATTGATCTGCTCAATATAGATAAAAACCTTTCTTTTACACGTAATCAATTATCAGTCTATGTAGGTGAGTTACCGGGTAATGGCTTGCAGGCAAAATTTGATTTAAATCGATTAAACTTACCAGAGAAAATCCCACTTTCTGTTCCATCCGACTTGGTTCGACAGCGTCCTGATATTCGTGCGGCTGAAGCATATATCAAATCGACGAATGCTCTAGTTGGTGTGGCTACCGCCAATTTATTGCCACAAATTACCCTTAGCGGCGCAACTGGTTCACAGGCATTAACTACGGGTGCGCTCTTTGGACCAAATGCAGCAATTTGGTCAGTTGCAGGCGGAGTATTTCAGCCCCTCTTTCAAGGCGGAGCCCTACTTGCACAGCGCAGGGGCGCAATCGCAACATATGAAGCCGCAGTATTTCAGTATCAAGCAACTGTATTGAATGCGTTTCAAGAGGTAGCCAATGCCTTACAGGCCCTTGAGAGCGATGCTTTAGCGTTAAGGGCGGCATCAGAGGCTGAGCAAAATGCATTAGAGTATCTCAATTTACTTGACCAACAATATAGATTAGGTACTGGCAGTTATTTGGCTGTGTTGATTGCCCAAAAGCAATATCAACAAACAAAGTACCGTTTAATCGATGCACAAGCCAACCGCTTTGCAAATACTGCAGCCCTTTTTGTAGCTTTGGGTGGCGGTTGGTGGAATCGAAGTGGTCCCGCCTATCAAGCTCAAAAAAATGATGGCTTCAATAATCAGGTTTCAAGTCAGCAAGAGATGCGTTAATGAATGTAATACAAAAGATAAGCGATTGGATACAAAATACATTGTTGAGTACAAAAACACTCAATCTAATTTTGTCACCGTTTAGATGGCTAAGTAATTTAGTGCGGCCGCGCGAGCGGTTTAGGCGGACCAAGGCATATGCGTCTCTAATGCGGATGCCACCTCTAAAGCGTCGCATGATTGTGATGCTTCTATCAGTCTTTGTTCTTCTCGGATTGATTATTGGTTTTAATCAATTAAAAACCTTTATGTTTAACCGCTTTATGGCCGGTATGGGAATGCCACCGGCAACGGTCACAACCATTGTTGTAGAAAAACAAGAATGGCAACCAAAAATGACCAGCGTTGGGAATATACGCGCATTTCGGGGGGTTGATCTAAGTACCGAGGTAGGCGGCTTGGTTGCAAAAGTCCCCATCAAGTCAGGAATGGATGTCAATGAAGGTGATTTATTAATCAAGCTAAATGACTCTGCAGATGTGGCGCAACTGAACTCTTTAAAGGCAATGGCTGATCTTGCCAAAGTGATTAATGAGCGCGATAAGGCTCAGCTCGCTATTCAGGCAATTAGTAAGAATGTCTATGACACAAGCACAGCAGATATGAAAGCTAAACGTGCACAAGTGGATCAGCAAACTGCATTAGTTGCCAAAAAGAACTTAAAGGCACCATTTAGTGGCCGCGTTGGAATTGTTACGATTAATCCAGGTCAATACGTTAACCCCGGGGATAAGTTGCTGACACTGCAGACAATTGATCCAATCTATGTTGACTTTACTTTGCCACAAAGCTCAGCAGGAATTATTCAAGCTGGACAAATGATTGAGTTACAAACAGACGCATTTAAAGATTTAGTTTTCTCGGGGAAGATCACAGCAGTTAGTCCAAAGGTGGAACTTAATACACGTAATATACAGATTGAGGCCCAGATTAGTAACCCAGATAAAAAACTTTTACCTGGAATGTTTGCGAATGTAAATATTAATTTGGGCGAGCGCGTGGAGCTATTAACGTTGCCACAAACCGCGGTGACCTATAACCCTTATGGCAGCACTGTATTTATTGCCAAGAAGACGGATCGGTTAGATAAAAAAGGTATTCCAGTGATGGAGGCACAACAAGTTTTCGTTACCCCTGGCCTCACGCGGGGTGATCAGGTTGCCATATTAAAGGGTTTGGAACCAGGAATGACGGTGATCACAAGTGGCCAATTAAAACTAAAGAATGGCACGCCACTGATTATTAATAACAGCGTTTTACCTGCGAACTTACCAAACCCGAAACCGCAAGAAGAATGAGTCAGGACTTTTCGCGTCATCAGTGGACGGATATTTTTATTCGTCGGCCAGTATTGGCATTGGTGGTAAGTCTATTGATCTTGCTGTTAGGCTTAAGAGCGGTCGGTTCGCTCCCCGTCAATCAATATCCCCAAACACAAAATGCGGTGGTGACCATTACCACGGCCTACTTTGGTGCTGATCCAGAAACCATTGCAGGTTTTATTACACAGCCCCTAGAGGGTGCAATTGCGCAGGCTCAGGGAATTGACTATTTATCCTCTGTAAGTATTGCCGGGGTTTCAACGATCACAGCTACTCTACGTTTGAACTATGACGCTAATCAGGCATTAACCCAAATTAATACGCAAATTAGTTCAGTACGTAATCAGCTACCTCCGCAAGCTCAGCAGCCCATATTAACAGTACAAGTAGGGCAAACCACGGCTGCCATGTATATGGGCTTTTACAGTGAGGAGATTGCAAACAACAGCATTACTGATTATTTATTAAGAGTTGTCAAACCAAAGCTTGATTCTGTAAATGGTGTTCAAAACGCAGAGATTTTGGGCGGGCGTAAATTCGCACTTCGCGCATGGTTAGATCGTGATCGGATGGCTGGTCTTGGAGTCGCACCCGATGATGTTTATGCAGCACTCTCTGCCAATAATTATCTATCTCCTGTTGGTAGCACCAAGGGTCAAATGGTATCGGTCGATTTGGTTGCAAATACTGACCTTCACTCTTTGGAAGAATTTAGAAAATTAGTAATTAAACGAAATGGTGCCGATATTGTTTATCTAGAACAAGTCGCTACAGTGACATTGGGTTCAGAGGATTACAACAATAATGTTGCTTTTAATGGTAAGCAGTCGGTTTTTATTGGCATCAAAGTAGCCCCTGATGCAAACTTGTTAGATGTAGCAAAACGCATACGAAATACATTTCCTGACATTCAAAAACAATTACCTACTGGGTTAAATGCCAAGATTGTATTTGACTCTACAGATTTTATTAATACCTCAATTGAAGAAGTTGTTAAGACGCTTCTAGAGGCTCTGATTATTGTGACCATTGTGATCTACCTATTTTTAGGTAGTTATCGAGCTGTGGCAGTTCCAGTACTGGCGATGCCCTTGTCCTTAATCGGCACTTTTTTCATGATGCAGGTTCTTGGGTATTCCATTAACTTGCTAACTTTGCTCGCTTTAGTACTGGCTATTGGATTAGTGGTAGATGATGCGATTATCGTAGTAGAAAATGTCGATCGTCATATGAAGGAAGGTAAATCACCTTTAGAGGCCTCCCTAATAGCTGCTCGAGAGTTAGGAAATCCTATTTTGGCAATGACAGTTGTTTTAATTGCAGTTTACATACCGATTGGTTTTCAAGGAGGGCTAACAGGGGCCTTATTTACAGAGTTTGCTTTCACCTTGGCTGGGGCAGTTGCCGTATCCGGAATTGTTGCACTTACTCTTTCGCCAATGATGTGCTCTCAAATTTTTTCGCAAGAAGAAGAGATGTCATCATTTGTGAAAAAAATTGACACTGTATTTGAGCGGGTACGGCACTCTTATCAAAATATATTGCGTGATCTCTTATCAACCTGGCAGGTCATCATTGTGATGGGCGCTTTACTTCTAGGCGGCGTTGTATATCTCTATGCAACAGCACGTTCAGAGTTGGCCCCAACTGAAGATCAAGGAATTGTTTTGATGTCGGCAATAGGACCACCAAACTCAACCGTTAATCAAATGCAGGGTTACGCTGACCAAATTTTTCAGATTGCAAGTAGCGAACCCGAGTACAAGCAGATGTTTCAGATTACCAGCCCAACATCCAGTTTTGGTGGAGTGATTATGAAGGATTGGGGCGAGCGAAGCCGTAGCGCCACAAAGTTCCAGGAGGATTTACAAAACAAATGGACCAGCATTGCAGGTACTCGAATTGCTGCTTTTCAGTTTCCAGCATTGCCAGGGGCACAGGGATTGCCCGTTCAGGTAGTCATCAACACTACAGAGCCTTACACCAACTTAAACGAGGTATCTCAATTAGTTTTAGATAAAGCAAGACAAAGCGGGATGTTTTTCTTTGTCGACTCGGATTTAAAAATCGATAAGCCACAAGATGTCCTACAAATTGATCGTGAGAAAGTAGCTGCCTTGGGGATGACTCAAAGAGATGTGGGCAATGCCTTGTCGGCAGCTTTGGGAGGAGGCTTTGTCAACTACTTCTCAGTTGCAGGGCGATCGTATCGTGTGATCCCCCAAGTAAAACAAACCGATCGACTCAATCCTGATCAGATATTGGATTACTACATTAAGACACCAAGCGGTGCAATGGTTCAGGCAAGAACGATTGCAAGTATTCAAAGCCGCGTGGTACCTCAGTCAATTAACCGTTTTCAGCAACTAAACTCCGCCACAATTAGTGGAGTTAGCACACCTTTTGTATCGCAGGAAGAGGTATTGAGCTTCTTAGAAAAAACCATTAAAGAGGCTGCACCGTCTGGGTATTCGATTGATTATGCTGGCCCATCCCGGCAATTTAAAGCCGAATCTGGAGGCTTTTTAGTCACCATGCTTTTTGCTGTGCTGATTGTATTCTTAGTATTAGCAGCTCAGTTTGAAAGCTTTCGAGATCCATTGGTAATTTTGGTATCTGTACCACTTGCATTATTTGGTGCGCTTATCTTTATCAATTTAGGCTTTACTACCCTAAACGTTTATACCCAGGTTGGTTTGGTAACCCTAATGGGACTAATTAGTAAACACGGAATTTTGATGGTTGAGTTTGCAAATGAGTTACAAGAGGCTGGCCGGACAAAATTAGAGGCAATCGTTGAGGCAAGTAGTGTTCGTTTGCGCCCAATCCTAATGACTACAGCTGCGATGGTTTTAGGAGTGGTACCACTGGTAATTGCCTCTGGAGCAGGAGCTGCGGGCCGTCAGTCGATGGGGATCGTTATTTTTACGGGCCTGGCAATTGGAACTTTGTTTACCTTATTCGTTGTACCAGCTATGTATTTATATATAGGCGCAGATCATCAACAAAAGAAATTTAAGCAGGCTTAATTTTTACTGCACAGCTTTTGTAAATTGACTGTGAATGCAAATATTGTCATACCAGCGCGCAATATTTTTAAGTTCAGCACGTTCTCCAGTTTTATCCGGGTATTGATCGCTAAGCATAATCCAACGCTTTACACACAGAGCAAGAACAATATCGCCAAGATTAAATTGCTTACCCGAACAAAATAAGTGATTTGCTAAGACACTATCAAAGATACCAAGCAGTCGATTCGATTCTTGAAAGGCATTTTTGATTGCTACATAATCACGCTCTTCCTCGGGGATGCGTGTGAGACCTAGAAATGGGATGCGAAGGGCTGGCCATAAAGTACTAATTTGCCAATCCATCCACTTCTCCGATGCTGCTTGGCTTGAAAGATCGCTAGGAAAAACTTTTTTCGCATCATATTTCTTGGCTAGATAGCGCATGATAGTGTTAGATTCCCATAAAACAAGATCACCATCTTCTAAAGTCGGAACTAGTCCGTTTGGATTAAGTTTTAAATATTCAGGGGTCTTGTTAATGCCAAAGTGTAGACCCGCATCAATTTGCTTGAAGGCCACATTTTCTTTAAGATCCAGTTCAGCCAAAACCCACAATACTTTTTGGACATTGATCGATGATCTTCTACCCCATAGTGTCATCATTTAAGGCTTCCTTCCGGATCAAGAGCAAGTTGAGTAAATTGGCTATGGGCAAATAAAAGTGGCTGTCGATTGGGATCATGGCTAATACTTAAAACACGTGCGACGATAATCTGATGATCGCCACCTTCATGAACAGCAACAGTTTCACATTCAAAGTAGGCCAGGCAATTAGAAAGGCGTAATAAACCGTTTGCCTGTATGCGATGCTCAATCTGATCAATATTTTTCTTAAGTTGCTTTGCAAAGATGAGGGCTAATTCTTTTTGACTTTCATCAAGCACATGAATTAACTGCTTTTTTCCAATATCAAAGCATGTTTTTAGATCAGATTGATTGCCGATGCTCCAAAGCACTAAAGGGGGTGTAAGGGATACGGTATTAAAAGAACTAATCGTAATGCCAACTGGCTCTCGTTGTGTATTGAGACCAGTAATGACGGTTACGCCAGTGGCAAAGCTAGAAAAAGCCCGCCGCAGCTCTTGTGGTGAAAATTGAGTTTGCAAAACCTAGACTTTATTTCGTGGATACTGACTTGAGACTTGGAATGGGAACCAGTGCCTCGTTCTCATCCGCCCTTACACATTTAAAGCGATAGTCTTTACCTGCCTTTGATATGAAGCTGGCACCAATGTAGAAATCATCTTTACAGATTTGATTGGCAAAATCCATCACTTTTTGTGGTTCTGCGCTCGAATTGATAAGGCGCATATTTCCCAATGACATCGTTAGCTCAGAGGAGGCGCAGGCGCCAAGAATAAGAGGGACAAGTGTTAGACTAAATGCAATACGTTTCATGAAAAGCCTCATAATGAATCCTGTAACGCTAGGATAAACTGTTTTAGTTAAGTTTATTGAGTAAATGAATTATTGATTGTTTTTGGAAAAAAATGTTTAAAGCTATTTTAATTACTAAGGATGACGAGGGCTATCGAGCTCAAGTGACGAATGTTGATACTGATGCTTTGCCTGAGGGCGATGTTCATGTTAAGGTGCATTACTCAACCCTAAATTATAAAGATGGCTTAGCCATTACCGGAAAGAGCCCCATCGTACGTAGCTTTCCGATGGTGCCAGGCATTGACCTCACTGGGGAGGTAATTAAGAGCGCTAGCCCTGAATTTAAGCCAGGAGATCTTGTTTTATTGAATGGTTGGGGGGTAGGTGAATCTCACTGGGGTGGTTTGGCTCAACAGGCACGACTTAAGTCTGAATGGTTAATTCCCCTTCCTAAGGCATTTACTGCAAAGCAATCCTTGGCGATCGGCACCGCTGGATATACCGCAATGTTGTGCATCATGGCATTACAAAAGCACGGCGTACTTCCTGACGATGGAGAAATACTAGTTACGGGTGCTGCAGGTGGCGTGGGTAGCTTTGCCGTGAGTCTATTGCATCAACTAGGTTATACAGTCGTAGCGAGTAGTGGCCGTTTAGAAGAGGCTGATTACCTTAAGAGTTTGGGCGCTAGCGAGGTAATCGATCGAGCAACTCTGTCCCAGCCAGGCAAACCGTTGGCAAAGGAGCGTTGGGCTGCTGTTGTTGATTCCGTCGGAAGCCATACTTTAGTCAATGCTTGCGCAGCAACTAAAGCAAATGGTGCAGTTGCTGCTTGTGGTCTAGCTCAAGGCATGGATTTTCCAGGAACCGTTGCACCCTTTATTTTACGAGGCCTTACTCTTTATGGCATTAATAGCGTCACGCAACCAAAGCAAAAACGGATTGAGGCATGGAATCAGTTGGCCACCCTGTGCAAGCCAGATCAATTGCTGGAGATCGCTAAAGAAATTTCTCTAGAGGAGGCGATTGCAGTCGCAAGCAATTTGATTGATGGAAAGGTGCGCGGACGAGTTATTGTTGATGTGAATCGTTAAAATGGTTAGCTTAAGGCTTGCGTAGGGAAATATTTTCCCAGACAATAATTTTTTGGGTTTCAGAGAGCTTACCCCAATTGGCAATTTCATCGATAGTACGATAGCAACCAAAGCAATACTGATTCTTTGGATTCATTTCACACCAATTGATACAGGGCGAGGCAACGCTACCATCTGAATTTTGAATCATCTGTATTCCTGAGGAAAGATATTTCTTAGGCGAAGAGACTGATCATATTCAATAAAATCAGGAATCTCTCCAGCTAATAAGCGAGTTTTATAGGATTGCCACATTTGTGGATCGAATAGATCTGCATGATGTTTTAGGAGTAATTCTTTAATACGATCGTTGCCGAGTAAAAAGGTTTTATAGGTCTCAGGAAAAATATCTTTAGGGCCAATTCGATACCAAGGTTCGCTCGCCATCTCATCATCTTCATTGCGCGGTGCAGGAACATGACGTACCTCGCAATCAGTGAGATATTCAATCTCATCGTAATCGTAAAATGCCACTCGACCGTAGCGGGTCACACCAAAATTTTTATATAGTAAATCCCCAGGAAAAATATTGGCTGCAATTAGGTTTTTAATTGCTTCTCCATATTGAATTACACCATCTTCAATTTCACTGGGTGAACCCTCCTGAAGACGAATATTAAGGGGCGTCATGCGGCGCTCAATGTAGAGATGCTTAATAATTAGCTCCTCATTACCACCAGCATCAGTATTAAATTCCAACAGCGATGAGCATTGTGTTTGTAATTCGGATATGAGTTCGGAAGTAAAGCGCTCTAGAGGAAATGCAACATTCGAAAACTCCAAAGAGTCTGCCATTCGCCCAACCCGGTCATGCTGTTTAACAAGTTGGTATTTCGCCATGATCTGTTCACGGCTAGTTTCCTTGGGGGGTGGAAAATAATCTTTGATTAACTTAAATACATAAGGGTAGCTTGGTAAATCAAATACCAGCATCACAAGACCGCGTATTCCTGGGGCAACCCTAAACGTATCACTAGAGTGCATTAAGTGATGCTGAAAATCTCGGTAGAATAAATTTTTACCATGTTTTTGTAAGCCCACCATGTTGTATAACTCAGCACGAGGCTTATGGGGTAAGAGACTGCGCATAAAAGTAACATAGGCGGAGGGAACTTCCATGTCTACCAGGAAGTAACTGTGTGTAAAGCTAAATATCAGCCGTAAATGCACTTCAGAGAGCAAAATTCCATCAATGATGAGCTCCCCTTTAGAGTTGTGCATCAATGCGATAACGAGGGGAAAGATCTTTTCGCCATTGATGATACGGCCCATGATGTACGCTGTTTTATTTCTAAAAAACAATGAACTCAGCGCATGTATCTGAAAGTCAGTCGAGCTCGCTGTATCGGCTAATGAGTTTTGAATTAATATGCTTGTCAAATGAAGATCGCGTTCTAGGTCTTCAAAAGAGTTATGCAGCTCAAAGCTCTGAATGAGATTATTTAAGACCGACTTCAGACCATGAATATCACCCGGGTAATAGGCTCGATAAGACGGTTTGCTTGGAGCCTCATCATTTTCAAGATATTCTGTTGAGATGGTAGGGCGAACAAAAATAAATTTATTATTAAAGTATCTACTTGCCAATATACGAGTAGTAACTGAGTTGAAAAAGGTTTCTGCTAATTCAGGTTGATGTAAATTAGATACTTGGCCGATGTAATGTAATTTAACTTGTTGCCAGATTTCATCAGATAGTGCGTGAGCATCAAATTCTTCCTCAAGTGCTTGGGCTGTTTCAATGACGCGCTGATCATAAAAAGTAATGCGATCACGTAGCAATTGTCGAATACCATGCCAATTTTGTTTCTCAAAAGCCTCTTTAGCCGACCGACCAGCTTCCCTAAAAATGCTGTAGTGCCGCTGAAAGCCCATTAAAAGGGTCTGGGCCATATCAAAGGCAACCTGCGAGGATAATAGTTTGGGAAAATGATTGTTCATAGCAACAGTGTATCTAGCAATTAAACTGGACTCAAAAATGACATCAGCTAGCCCATTATCTAAGCATTTCGCTGAAAATCAGCTGACCTATCCATTTGGGGAAACCCTTGTGGAGGCCGGTCAGATCATGGAGATTTTCCCTGGAATTTATTGGATTCGGATGCCGCTGCCCTTCGCACTAGATCATATTAATTTATGGTTATTAAGGGATCGAATTGACGGTTGCGATGGTTGGACAGTCATTGATTGTGGCATTACCAGTGATGAAACAAAAGCTCACTGGGAATCTATTTTTGCAAATCAATTACAGGGTCTTCCTATATTGCGTGTTTTAGTTACGCATATGCATCCTGATCATATTGGTTTGGCTCACTTTTTATGTGAGCGTTGGAAGGCGCCATTATGGATATCAATGAGTGATTTTCTAATGGCACAGTGGTTGAGTAGTAAAGAGGGCGGTACTGCGGTAGGCGCAAATGTAGGTAGCGGTGGTGCGGCAGATCATTATTCTCGCCATGGTCTCATAGGAGTCGATGATCTCGAGCGTATTCGAAGCCGCTCAGATTATTACAGTCGATTAGTACCCCAAGTCCCACGCCGCTATCGACGCATCATGGAGGGCGATGAGATACGGATTGGTGAACATGTGTGGAAGATATCCATGGGCTACGGCCATGCCCCAGAGCATGCCACTCTATACTGCGCAGAACTGGGCATTTTTATTTCTGGTGATATGGTATTACCACGCATCTCGACCAATGTTAGCGTTTATGATGCAGATCCGGATGCTGATCCATTAGGCCTTTATCTGTCTTCCCTGGATCAGTGGAAAGTACTTCCAGAAAATACATTTATCTTGCCATCCCACGGCAAACCATTCCAGGGATTGCATTTTCGAATTACGCAGCTACACGAACACCATCGTGCCCGATTAGCGGAAACCCTCGAGGCTTGCCAGAGCCCTAAACATGCTTTTGAAATTATTCCAGTGCTATTTCGCCGAAAGCTTGATAACCATCAACTCGGCTTTGCAATGGGCGAGGCTATTGCCCACCTGAATCATTTGTGGCATCAGAAGAAGTTGCAGCGCTTGCTTTGCGAGGACGGGATTTGGCGCTTTTGCGCGGTTTAGCTTTGGTTGAGGCTGATTTAGAGCTGGGACTTGGGCTAGGCGGGTTTGCCATCGCCTCCCCAAACGATTTAATGGCTAAGAGGGTTGCTCTTTGTACCTCCAAGGTCTGAATAGTCGATTTCAAGACATTGAGATTTAGGGCAAGCCAGGACTCAACGCTTTTGAGATCCTTAATGCGTTTATCTAGTTCTTCAATGTCAAAGGTAGGCATTGCACCATTTAAACCAGGCATACCTGCTGTTCCCATATCGGGCATAAATGGTGAGCCTGTAGTACCAGCTGGGTTCTGGCCCCACATCGTTTTGAACATCTCAAGGCTTTGATTAAAGTCCGGAATAGCACCAAACATATACCCTCCTAACAGGCTAAATAGTCACATTATCGATAAAATGATGGGTCAATGAAGATTAATACCAGTTCTGCAGCAATGCAATCCTACGTTAGCCCATCAAAATCAGGCAAACCTTATACCCGAGGAGCAGCTCTGCCAGCCTTATTAAGGCAGCGCATCTTAATTTTAGATGGCGCCATGGGCACCATGATTCAGCAAAGAAAATTTAGCGAAGAGGATTATCGAGGACTAAAACAGAGTCAACGCTTTGCAAATCACCCCATTGATCTAAAAGGGAATAATGAGTTATTGGTCTTAACTCAACCCGATGCTATTCGACAGATTCATGATGCCTATTTGGAGGCTGGTGCAGACATTATTGAAACCAATACTTTTGGTGCCACATCGATTGCGCAGGAAGATTACAAGATGGCAGAACTTGCTCGGGAGATGAATGTTGCAGCAGCAAAGCTAGCTCGTGCAGCATGCGATCAATATAGCACCGCTGATAAACCTCGTTTTGTAGCAGGAGCAATTGGGCCTACACCCAAGACAGCCAGCATCTCGCCAGATGTTAATGATCCAGGCGCACGCAATATTCATTTTGATGCCTTGCGTAAGGCGTATCGTGAACAAGCAGAAGCCTTGTTTGAGGGCGGCGCAGATCTTTTTTTAGTTGAAACTATTTTTGATACGCTCAATGCAAAAGCCGCTCTTTTTGCCCTCGATGAGTTTTTTGAAGAGTCAGGTGAGCGATTACCAGTAATGATCTCGGGGACGGTAACCGACGCCTCAGGCAGAATCCTTTCAGGACAAACGGTCGAAGCCTTTTGGAATAGCCTGCGGCATATTAAGCCGCTTACTTTTGGCTTAAATTGTGCATTGGGTGCTGCATTAATGCGGCCCTATATTGCGGAGCTAGCACGAGTATGCGATACCGCAATTTCATGCTATCCCAACGCAGGTCTACCGAATCCAATGAGTGATACTGGTTTTGATGAAACTCCTGAAGTCACCTCAAGCTTGGTCGATGAGTTTGCTCGTGATGGTTTGGTTAATATTGTTGGAGGATGTTGTGGCACAACGCCAGAGCATATCCGTGCAATTGCCAAGGCGATGACAAAACGTAATCCCCGGCCTTTTCACAGTGATCGTGTTAAAGAGTCCGCATGAGTGAATTATTAATATCCCCAATGCGCCTTTCAGGGCTTGAGCCCTGCAATATTTCGCCCCAGATTGGCTTTGTCAATATTGGTGAGCGTACTAATGTAACTGGCTCGAAAGCTTTCTCACGCATGATCTTAAATAATCAATTTGATGAGGCATTAGCAGTCGCGCGGCAGCAGGTTGAAAATGGCGCACAGATGATTGATATCAATATGGATGAGGCGATGCTAGATTCAGAGGCAGCGATGGTTCGTTTCTTGAATTTAATTGCATCAGAACCTGATATTGCACGTGTACCCATCATGATTGATTCCTCTAAATGGACAGTCATTGAAGCCGGATTAAAGTGTATTCAAGGTAAGCCAATTGTTAACTCAATCTCGATGAAAGAGGGCGAGGAGCAATTTAAACATCATGCAAAACTGATTAAACGCTATGGCGCTGCTACAGTCGTCATGGCTTTTGATGAAAAAGGTCAGGCAGATACTTATGAGCGCAAGATTGAGATCTGCCAACGCTCTTACAAAATCTTGGTCGAAGAATTAGATTTTCCGGCTGAAGATATTATTTTTGATCCCAATATCTTTGCGATTGCCACCGGAATTGAAGAGCACGATAACTACGCGGTTGATTTTATTAATGCAACGCGTTGGATTAAAGAGAATCTACCCGGGGCAAAAATTAGTGGCGGTGTTTCCAATGTAAGCTTTTCTTTCCGTGGAAATGATCGGGTTCGTGAAGCGATACATACAGTATTTCTATATCACGCTATCGCAGCGGGAATGGATATGGGTATTGTCAATGCTGGGCAATTAGGTGTTTATGCAGATCTCGATCCAGAGCTACGGGAGCGGGTAGAGGATGTTGTACTTAACCGCTTTAAAGAAAAAGAGGGCCAAACCCCAACCGAGCGTTTATTGGCGATTGCCGACCAATACAAAGGTGGCGGCATCAAACAAGAAGAGAATTTAGCCTGGCGAGAGGCTCCCGTGCGAGAGCGCTTGACCCACGCTTTAGTCCATGGTCTCACTAATTTTATTGTGGACGATACCGAAGAGTTGCGAGCTGAAATTATGGGTTTGGGAGGCAGGCCGATTGAGGTCATTGAGGGGCCGCTCATGGATGGTATGAATGTGGTTGGCGATCTCTTTGGTGCAGGAAAAATGTTTTTGCCTCAGGTCGTAAAAAGTGCACGGGTAATGAAGCAGGCTGTGGCCCATTTAATTCCGTATATTGAGGAAGAAAAGAAGCAGCTAGTTGCTGCTGGCGGGGAGAGTAAGGCAAAGGGCAAGATTGTGATTGCTACTGTGAAAGGCGATGTGCACGATATTGGCAAGAATATCGTGACCGTAGTTTTGCAATGTAATAACTTTGAAGTAGTCAATATGGGTGTGATGGTGCCTTGTGATCAGATCCTTAAAAAAGCTAAAGAAGAAAAAGCCGATATTGTTGGTCTTTCAGGCTTGATCACACCATCCCTAGAAGAAATGACCTACGTTGCACAAGAAATGCAACGGGATGATTATTTCCGTCAAAGGAAGGTACCGCTTCTCATCGGCGGTGCTACTACCTCACGTGTTCATACAGCAGTAAAGATAGCGCCGCATTACGATGGCCCAGTTGTTTATGTACCCGACGCTTCTCGTTCCGTATCTGTTGCCTCTAATTTATTGTCGGATGAGGGAGCTAAGAAATTCATTGATGAGCTCCTCTCAGACTATGAGCGAATTCGGCAACAGCATGCTAATCGTAAAAATACCCCCCTGGTAAGTCTGCAGACGGCAAGAATGAATCGTGAGCAGTTGGATTGGGGTGCTTATAAGCCGACTAAACCAAAATTTATCGGCAGACGCGTTTTTAAAAACTTTTCCTTGGCGGAGATTTCGCAGTTTATTGATTGGACACCTTTCTTTCAAACATGGGATTTAGCTGGTAAGTTTCCAGCAATTTTGGATGATGAAATCGTTGGAGAAGAGTCGAGGAAAGTCTTTGCTGATGCTCAGACAATGCTAGAAAAGTTAATTAAGGGCCAATGGTTACAAGCAGATGCCGTTATTGGACTCTTTCCTGCAAACAGTGATGGCGATGATATTTTGTTATACCCTGATGAGAATCGCACTAAGCCCTTTTTGGTTTGGCATAACTTACGTCAGCAGTCCGAGCGTCCGGTGGTCGATGGGATCAAAAGACCAAATCGCTGTTTAGCTGACTATATTGCAAATAAAGATACTGATATTGAGGATTATGTCGGCTGCTTCGCGGTTACTACTGGCCATGGAGTCGAGGAAAAAGTAGCACAATTTTTAGCCAAACACGATGATTACAGCGCAATCATGCTTAAGGCTCTCGCTGATCGCTTAGCCGAAGCGTTTGCAGAACTAATGCATTGGCGGATTCGGACGGATCTTTGGGGGTATGCCGCCACTGAGCAGTTATCAACAGAAGACTTAATTGATGAGCGGTATCAAGGTATTCGACCTGCACCGGGTTATCCTGCTTGTCCAGATCATCAGGTTAAGCAAGCCATGTTTACAGCACTTAAGGCAGAGGAGATCGGCATGAGCCTGACAGAGTCTTTAGCCATGAATCCAGCTTCAAGTGTTAGCGGTTTTTATATTGCCAATCCCCATGCCATGTATTTCAATGTAGGAAAGCTTGGCGAAGACCAAGTGTTGGATTTTGCTAGACGAAGCGGTCGGCCTTTAGAAGAAGTTCGTCGTGCATTAGCTAGCTCACTCGATTAATTAATCAACACCCCAAACGATGGGCTCATTATTTTGATGAGCCTGTTTTAAAAGCTCCATAAAGGGAAAGGCGCGTCGTCCCAAGGGATCTTTGCGAGGAGCATTATCCCTATCGGATTCACTTGAGTTTTTTGGATTAGCCATACGCTCTAATTCAATGGCATTGTCTAATTGCGCAATATATTGAGGAAGTTGCTCTGGCAGTAGGATTCCTTTGTCCTCAAATGGTCGATGCATAGCGGCAAAAATCCGCTCAGTAAGGTCGCTAAGCATTATGACCGGAGGACAATTCTTAGAGCGAAATTGATGAATCATGCCTTTAGCTTACCATCACTGATAAACTCTCACCTCTATGCTGTTAGCTCAGAAAAACCAGCTTGTTCACCTCCTCGCCAATGCTTTAAATACCATTGCGCAAGAGCGAGGTCTTGCCGCCGGAGAGTTCCCAATTCCTCATCTTGAGCGACCAAAAGCAGTAGATCACGGCGATGTTGCTTGTAATATTGCTTTACAAATTGCCAAGACATGGAAAGCCAATCCACGTGATTTGGCTCAACTCATTGTCGCCCGCCTAGAATCGAGCCCCGACTATGGGAACTTGATTTCGAGCGCAGAGATTGCAGGTCCCGGGTTTATTAATTTTCGTTTGAGCCAAAAAGCAAAATCTTCTGTAGTGCAAATCATTTTGAGAAATCGCGATCGCTTTGGCCGCCGCGATCCTAGTGGGGTACAAGATGCATCTACTCCAGCACGCGCCATGATTGAGTTTGTTTCGGCCAATCCAACCGGACCACTTCATGTTGGACATGGCCGTCAGGCCGCATTGGGAGACGCTTTAGGTAATTTATTAGATAGCCAAGAAATTAATGTTCATCGCGAGTTTTATTACAACGATGCTGGTGTACAAATTTATAATCTGGCGATTTCAGTACAAGCGCGCTTAAAGGGCCTAGGTCCACAGAGTGCCGATTGGCCAAGCGATGCCTACAACGGCGAATATATTGCTGAAATTGCGCAGTCTTATAAAGCTGAGCGTCATGATGAGAATAATTTAGATGCGATTCGTCAATTTGCTGTAGCGTATTTGCGCAAAGAGCAAGATATTGATTTAAAAACATTTGGAGTACGGTTTGACCAGTTTTATCTGGAATCGTCTTTGTATACCGATGGAAGTGTTGATAAGATCATTTCTGATCTTGCAAGTATTGACAAAACCTACGAAGCCGATGGGGCTCTTTGGCTAAGAACCACTTTAGACGGGGATGACAAAGATCGGGTGATGAGAAAATCCGATGGCTCATATACGTATTTTGTTCCCGACGTGGCATATCACATCAATAAATGGGATCGTGGATTTGAGAAGGTGATTAATGTACAAGGCAGTGATCATCATGGCACGATTGCACGCGTTCGCTCTGGTATCCAAGGGGTAGCGCAAAAGCGACAGTGGCCTATTCCAACCAACTATCCCGACTATGTTTTACACAAGATGGTTACGGTAATGAAGGATGGCGCAGAGGTAAAGCTATCAAAACGCGCAGGCTCTTACGTCACCTTACGCGACCTGATTGAGTGGTCAGGTGGCGTAAGTCCTGAAATGTCTTCTGACGAGCGTGACCTTGCTCTACAAAGGGGTCGTGATGCTGTGAGATTTTTCTTAATCTCTCGAAAAGCAGATACTGAATTTGTATTTGATGTGGATTTAGCACTTCAGCAGAATGATGAGAACCCTGTCTTTTATGTGCAATATGCTCATGCCAGAATTTGTTCTATTTTGCAGCAATGGGGTGGCAAAGACGAAGATCTGATGAATGCAAATCTAGCACTGTTGGATAGCAAAGCGGCCGATCATCTCTTGCGTCGCCTCGCAGAATATCCAGAAGTGCTGGCGAATGCCGCTGAAGACTTAGCGCCCCATGCAGTTGCTTTTTATCTGCGTGATTTAGCAGGTGATTTGCACACTTTTTATAATGCTGATCGTGTTTTGGTGAACGAACTTGATTTGAAATTGGCACGCTTAGCATTGCTGTCTGCTTGTCGGCAGGTCTTAGAAAATGGCTTAAAAATCTTAGGGGTTTCTGCGCCAAGTAAGATGTGAGTGCAAACGCTCAATCGGGTTTGCCTATCAAATCTACAAGCGGGTAAGATAGAGATTATGAAGCAGATAAATCCAAGAAACACAGCTAAACACTTTTCGAATACTCCATTATTAAATTCCCCAGAATCTGGAGGAATAATTATGGGTGTAGTAATTGGTATTTTGGTTGGTGTTGGCTTAGCCCTATTAGTTGCTTGGTATTTGACTCGGGCACAGCCTCAAGAAAAACCGGGCGTTCGCGCCCCGAGTGCCCCATCATTCATGAAGCCTGTTCCTCAAACGGTAGAAAAAGAAGAGGAAGAAGAGGCTGCGGTTGCTCCCCCGCAAATAGATCTCAATAAACCCTTGCAAGGAAAGGGGGCTGGGTCTGGGCTAGGGCGCGATCCAATTGCCGATATTGCTGCGGGCAAAGCGCCCGAGCCAAAGCCAGAAGTAAAAACAGATATTCAGTTTTTTGTTCAAACGGGTGTATTTAATCAACGCGCAGAGGCTGATGCTCAAAAGGCTACTTTAGCAATGCAAGGCATACAGGCGCAATTGAGTGAAAGTGCGATTGAAGGCAATACCCTTTGGAGAGTGCGGATCGGACCCTTCACAAGTATTGAAGATACCGCTTCTATAAGAAGCAAATTAACCATCCTTGGAATTAAACCTACCGTTATTCGAGTAAATAGATCATGAATCGTTTAATTAAAATCCTTGCTGTTTTTCTTACACTATTTAGCTTGCAGCAAGGCGTGTTTGCCCAAACGCCAGTCAAGGTCGAAGAGGGGTTTGACTATCGCGTTTTGCCGATTGCACAGTCAATTGATGCAAAAGGTAAGGTAGAGGTCATCGAGTTTTTTTGGTATGGCTGCCCTCATTGTTATGAGTTTGAGCCTGAGTTAAAGACCTGGTTAAAACGTCAGAGTAAGGATGTCAGCTTTAAGAAGGTTCCTATTGCCTTTCGAGAAGAATTGATGCCCCACAGCCTATTGTTTTATGCACTCGAGTCCCTTGGTAAGGGCGATGCTTTAAATGACAAAGTGATGTTTGCTATGCATCGTGAAAATAAGCGCCTACTCAATGAAAATGAAATTGCAGATTGGGTAGCCGCTCAAGGCATTGATCGCAATGCGTTCTTGGCAGCATATCGCTCCTTTGCAGTTTTATCAAAAGCACGCGCAGCTAATCAATTAGGAAACGCCTATCGTATAGACGGAGTGCCGACTGTCGCAGTGCAGGGAAAGTACATTACCTCACCATCGATTGCAGGAAGTAGAGCAAAAGCAATCAATGTGATGGATTTTTTAGTCAATAAAGTTCGTAAAGAAGGTTATAAGTAAGTCAAAAATGCTCAGATTTTGACAAACTTACGCACAATCCAGAAGTAAATAGGATATGGCAGGATTCGAAGGAACTTTAGAAAACCTGAAAATCGTTTGGGGAAATGAATATCAAATTTTCCTTGTTGAATGCCCTGCAAGATTTCATTAGCTGCCTCTTCTGCTGAAATAAGAGCAGGCATCTCAAAATCATTTTGTGCGGTTGCTTCGGTAGCTACAAAGCCTGGGGAGATCATATGAACACCAATCCCTTTGGGCTGTAAATCATAAAAGAGGGTTTCACAAAAGTTAATCATGGCTGCTTTTGTGGGCCCATAAGCAAGTGCTTTTGGTAGCCCGCTATAACCGGCAACACTACCTACAATAGCGATATGCCCTTGTCCTGCCTTCAGCATACTCGGAAGGACAGTAGCAACAGCGCGCATCGGTCCAAGAATATTTGAATCAACTGTTTTTTGAGCATCCTCCATATTGAAATCATCTGCTCGTAATGGAATGTAAATACCAGATACAAATAGCAAAAGATCAATTCCACCCCACTGCTCAATAATGGTTTGGTAGGAATTACGAATGGCATCTGTATTCATGACATCTACAGGCAACAGAAGTGATTGAGACGCATTAAATTCTTTTGCAATTGCTTCTAGGCGTTCGAGTCGCCGACTCGATAGGGCAACTTTTGCATTACGCTGCAATAGTGCCTTGGCGCAGGCTTCGCCGATGCCACTGGAGGCGCCAATTACCCAGACGCGTTGATTATCAAAGCTAGTAATAGCTACTTGTTTCATCAATGGCACCTACTTTTTTTGATGGCTGAGGGTGAACTGCACTACATCAATATTTTTTTCTTTGAAGCCAGCAGCACAGTAGAGTAGATAAAAATTCCATAGACGAATAAACGGCTCGTCAAAGCCGAGTTGTTTAATCTCAGTAAGTTTTTGATTAAAGTTTTCATACCAAATACATAGCGTCTTAGCGTAATCATGACCAAAGGCAAACTCCCTATCGATTTGGAGGCCCGCATTTTCAGCATGACGTTTGAATGCTTCACGAGAAGGTAGCATGCCTCCTGGGAAAATATATTGTTGAATAAAGTCTGTACTTTTACGATAGCGGTCAAATAGATTTTCAGCAATCACAATCGTTTGGATGCAAGCTTTACCATCTTTTTTTAAGCAACGTGCGAGGGCTTCAAAGTAGCTAGGCCAATACTGTTCACCAACCGCTTCAAACATTTCGATCGATGCAATAGCATCAAATCGATCTTTGCAATCACGGTAATCTTGCATGCGGACTTGATGGTAATTGGGCCAGTGCAGGGCTAAGCGTTTACTTGCATACGCTTGTTGTTCGGTAGATAGTGTTAAGCCAGTTATGCGGTGGCCAGCTTTTGCTGCTTCTTCCATAAAGCCGCCCCAACCGCAACCTATTTCAAGTATTTCGCTGGGCTTTTGCAGTTCAAGCGAATTAAGAATCGTTTGGTATTTCGCTTTCTGGGCTTCTTGTAGTGCTAGTTCATCTTTTGCATCAAACCAAGCACTGGAATAGGTCATGCTTGGATCTAGCCAGAGGGTATAGAAAGCGTTACCCAGGTCATAATGGGCATGAATATTTTTACGACTACCAATTTTGCTATTTTTGTTGAGAAGGTGTCGTATTCGATACACTAACGAACCAAACCAGTTGCCGTAGATTGCTTGCTCTAAGACATTGCGGTTTTTTACTGCTAAGTCCAAGAGTTTTTCAAGATTTGGACTATCCCAATCACCTCGTATATAACCTTCTGCGAAACCAATATCACCATGCTTTAGGATATCTTTAAAGGCGCTCCAACGATGAAAGCGTATTTCAGCTTGAAGTGGATCACTGGCTTTACCAAATACTCTCTTTTCTCCATTTGGGAAATAGAGGCATAGATAACCAGTAGATAATTCTTTTAAGAGGCGCTCGATAGTCCTTGCTGGAAATGGAATGGAATCAACTACTTCAGGCTCACTGGAGCGTGAAAAGTTTAATTTGGCTAGCAAAGACTGACCAGGGCGCATCATGAGCTAATTTCCATCTTAGGCGGTTCGGGTTTGGAATGAAATGGTACCCCTTTTATCCAAAGCTTGAGTGCCTGCCAATGAATCCGAGCAATAACCCCAAAAGTCATCATGGGGTATTTCAGTTTGGCTCGGTGAAGAGCAGGCTTGGAAAGCAGTTGATCATGACCGCTAATACTAGTATAGATAAGGGGCTTTTGGTCCAAAAACAGTTCGATACGACAGACAGAATTCGCTTTACTCTCGCTATCCTTAGCAAAAAGGAAGCGAAAGCGATACTCACCGGAGACATCGCAAAATGGGGAAACATGAAATACTTTCTTACTCACAAGGGTTTCCCCTGAATTTAAGGCTTCACCATTTCCTTTATGTAATAGGTAGCAGTGCCGCTCCCCAAAAGTATTATTGACCTCTGCCAGAACTGCACATACTGATTGATCTGCTTGTGTGTAGATCCAAAAACTAACTGGATTGAAGACATATCCCATAACTCGGGGGAAGGTTTGTAACCAAATTTCTCCATCGGGAACATGGATCCCTTCTTTGGCAAAAAGATCTTCAGCCCATTGCAGGCTGTCTTTATCTCCTTGACCATGGTCTTGGTCATAGAATGAATAAAAGCCCCAACGATTCTCACCAATACCAAATTGCTTAAGCAGGGCTGGATTGCGCCTACGTGCTCGCATCGGGATTTTTAAAGTAAACACTCCATAGCTAAATCGATTTGTAACAGGACGAAGCCGTGTATGTTTAACTTGACCAAAATTAATTAATGGCACATGTTCTGTAACAGACAGCACGCTAGTAGAATCGCAATGCATTAGCTAGTCGATTGCATGGGGGGTCTGGCCATGGGAGCAAAAAGAGAGGTGATTAGATCAGCAGCAACTAGCTCCCCAGAACGTAAGCCATCCTCATGAAACCCGTATCCTGTCCATGCTCCACAGTACCAAACACCCGCTTTTCCTTGAATGAGCGATAGATTTTTTTGAGCAGCAACAGCTCTACTATCAAATAGTGGATGAGCATATGAGACTTTGGTAAATACAGTTTCAGACTTTGGTTCGATGAGTGGATTTAGGCTGACAATGATTGCCCGTTCATCAAGCCCAAAGGGGAGAGGCTGTAATTTATTGATTAAATAATCAACACTAACCGAATGGGAATCTACTAAAGATTTGGCTGAAGGTGAGCCTAATGTTTTATAGTTCCAAGCCGCCCAGCAGCGCCTTGTTTTAGGTAAAACCGACGCATCGTGATGCAAGATAGCACAGTTTTCTTGATAAGGAATCGATTCGAGAAGAGAGCGATCAAATTCATCAATGCCATGTAAAAGCCCGAGACTTTCATTGCTGTGACAGGCCATAACAACTTCATCAAAATATTGGACACCTTTTGCACTTATTAGCTCAATACGTTGGTCACTACTTTTAGTACTAGGGACATTAATTTTTTGTACTGCATCACGAATTAATTTAACCCGTTCTGGGTGCATTGCATTGAGTATGCGCTCAACATATTGTTTAGAGCCACCCTTAACCGTCAGCCATTGAGGACGATTTTGGATTTGTAAAAGCCCATGATTGTGGCAAAACCGAATCATGGTCTCGATCGGAAACTCCAGCATCTGCTTGGTTGGGCACGACCAGATCGCTCCAATCATTGGTAAAAAATACCATTCTCTAAATGCTTTATTAAATTGATGTTCATCTAGAAACGAGGCAATAGATTGTAGTTTCGTCGAATCGGTTCTATGGGATGAGCCGTGATGCTGAAGTGCAAATTGAGTAGCTAATCGATTAAAGCGTACGATATCTCGAACCATGCTCCAAAAGGCCGGACGTGCGAGATTTATGCGCTGACCAAATAGGGTATTGATATTATCGCCAGACCATTCAATCGATTGATTAATCGAAACGGAGAAGGACATCTCAGAAAGGGCCAGCGGCACTTTTAGTTCTTCAAAGAGCCTAGTAAGCCGAGGATAAGTTTTACGATTGAATACTAAAAAACCAGTATCTACGCTACAGGCAATGGAGCCACTTTTGACTGGTACCTCAATATCAATAGTATTGCTATGACCGCCAATATGGTCGCCACCCTCAAAGAGAGTGATGTGAATACCGCTACTCTTTTGCAGCGAATAGGCACAGCCCAGCCCAGAGATGCCAGCGCCAACGATAGCAACTTTTTTTATCGGTAAATTATTTTGATGCAAACGACTCACGACGATTTGCCCTTCAGTAATTTTTCAATTTCTGAGGTCACCGATTTGCTATCTGGTTTTGTAAGACTATTGTATGACTCAACAATATTGCCATTTCGGTCAATTAAGTATTTATAAAAATTCCATTTTGGACTTGTGCCGGTTTTGCTAATCAGCATCTTAAAAAGTGGGTTTGCATCCTTACCACTCACTGAGCTTTTAGCAAACATTGGAAATTTCACATCATAGGTATTCTTGCAAAATTCAGCAATCTCTTTATTGCTGCCTGGCTCTTGTTGACCAAAGTCGTTGGATGGAAATCCCAAAATCACAAACCCTTTGTCTTTGTAACGCGCATAAATTTTCTCCAAACCTTCATATTGGCTCGTAAAGCCACAAAAACTAGCTGTGTTAACAACCATAATTACTTTGCCTTGATACTGACAAAGATTTTGTGGAATTTCATCTTGGAGTCGAGGAAAGGTATGTGATAGAGCTGGAGTGCAGGCAGTGGTGCCCGTATTGGCATTTGCATTATCACTGCTTGTCATTACACCAATTACGATAAAGGGGATAAATAGGAGCCATTTCATTGATATGCCTCTTAAAAAAGGAGAATGCTTAAGTCTACCGCCTTCTAGAATTTTTTGTTTCTAGGAGGGGTTTCATAGCGATAAGCGCCTACTATTCTTAAACTTCTGGAGATCATCTAGAATCTCAACATGACCAAATTTATTTTTAAGTCGCCAGCTTTTGAGTCCAAAATTTGCCGCTCAGATGCAATCAATTTTACCGAGGTGGTCGCAAGGCTAGCTCGGCCGATGATTTTCACGAACGGAGTATTCGATATTTTGCATCGTGGACACGCAAGCTACCTAGCTCAGGCGCGTGAGCTAGGTGCCAGCTTAGTCGTTGGTGTTAACTCGGATGCATCGGTCAAAATGCTCGGCAAGGGTAATGATCGTCCTATCAATTCAGAAATGGACCGTATGGCCCTGCTTGCTGCGTTAGCCAGCGTTGATCTCGTAGTTTTGTTTTCACAGAAAACCCCCGTAGAATTAATCAAGAATATTCGACCTGATATTTATGTCAAAGGTGGTGATTACGATATCGACACACTTGATGAAACAAAGATCGTTCAATCATGGGGAGGTAAAGCAATTGCTATTCCATTTATGTATGAGCGCTCGACAACTAGCCTATTGGGAAAAATTCGTTCTTAATGAGAAGGTAATTCACTTTTCGTTTTAAGCCAAGCCCAAAGGCCACGCAAAACTAGACCAGAAATTTTTTCTGACTTGATATTCATTTGAGCAAGACGGGTAAGCAGAACCTCAGCATGCCCGCCATCGACCCAAATGCGCGAGACCGCCTGATTTTTTTGTTTTGCAAATTCTATGGCGCTGAGAATGGCTCCAGCATGAGCTAAAAGACAGCCCTCCTCAATTGAGCTGGGCGTATTCACGCCAATCCCATGGCCTTGGATACCATCATTTGGGACATCGAGGCGAGCAGTGTGATCGAGCAAACTGTTGCGCATTAGCGATAATCCAGGAATAATCCACCCCCCATGATGCATTCCATTGCTACCCAAAAAATCAATCGTTGTCGCAGTTCCAGCGCTAACTACTAAACAGTTATCGCGCGAGAGTTGTCGTGCAGCAATAATGGCCGCCCATCGATCAGCGCCTAGTGTTTTTGTATTTCGATATTGTGTTCGTAATTGCGGGTATTCAGAGTTACCAAATATACGCAGTGTCGGGACATCTTGCCAGTCTGCAAATAGCCCTTGTAACAATTGATAATAAGATTCAGCCGCTACGCAGCAAATGCCAATAACTGTTGGTTTAGGAATCGTACTTTTAATATAGTGTGCCAACTCAGAACGATGATCATTTGAGTCGAGAAGTTTTAAATCAATTGCCCCAAAATAGTCCCATAGCTTTTTTTGGCGTCCGTTTGGATCGCGATTTACCCCCACACAAGCCCACTTGAGTCGAGTATTGCCAATATCAAATAGAAGGATATTGCTCATTCACGTTTTCTTAGAGAAAGGTCACCTGCATAGATGACTGTTGGAGTTTGCCCAGTATGCTCCTCTAATAAAAGAGCACCCTCTTGATTAACTCCAACAGCAATCCCTGAATTTTTTGTTTGCCCACCTTCCATAATATCTACCGCTTGATTATGGTATGCGTCCCAATTTTTCCAATCTGCTTGAAAGGGGGCAAAGCCTTCACGCTCAAAAGTAGCCAAATGGTGACCGAGTGCATCAAGGATAGCAAGCCATACAAGATCGGCATCGATAGATAGCTGTTTGCTATTTAATTGTGCGAGAGCACTAATGGGTACTTGGCTGGCTTGCTCTAGCGTTACGCAGTAGTCTAGATTTAAGCCCACACCAATGATCATCCATGTTTTTTCATGAGAATTTCCTGGGGAGAGCTTACCGCCCTCAATTAATATGCCGCCTAGTTTTTTGCCACGAATCAGTAAATCATTAGGCCACTTCAGAGCTAGGCCAGCACGCTGTAGTTCTCCCTCTGTTAACTGAAGACAGTTTTTAATTCCCTCGATTACAGCTAAACCACACACTAGGCTAAGCCCCTGAAGGGCTCGTGCGCTTCGCTCAAAAGGGTAAGCTAGGGAGAAAGACAGGGAGTTGTTGGCATCGGCATACCAGCTTCGACCCGCCCTACCCTTACCTTTTGTCTGATGGCGCGCCAGTCGTGAGATGGGATCAATCAGTTCACCAGCGCGCCAGCGATTCATTAAATCATCATTGGTTGAGTCTGTTTGCGCAACGCGTTCGAGAATACAGTTCCAGTTCATTTGTCTATTGTAGAAAGGTCTAGATAGAATGGGTACTTATGACAGGGAATTTCAGAAAAGACCCCATTAACCAGGATGATGCTTAAGTGCGAGAGCCACAGCGCCTAAGTTGGCCACTTCAGGCAATGCCCCTCGCCCGAGCTATTGCAATTGTCTATACCCTACTCATTTTTTATGGCTGCCTAAATCCATTTAACTTCGACCTAAATTTTGGCTTAGATCCCTTGGCTTGGTGGCGAGGGCCATTACCTAAGTACATCACTCTCTTTGATATCACCGTTAATCTACTGGGGTATATCCCATTGGGGTTCATCGTTGTATTTGCCCTCTATCCGCGATGGCAGGGTTTTTGGGCTGTAATACTCGCATTGATATACAGTGGCCTTGTGTCAGCTGCGGTGGAGACCGCCCAAATTTGGTTACCTACACGAGTTCCCACTCAAATGGATTGGATTGCCAACGTATTTGGAGCATTCATCGGCGCTTTACTTGCTGTGCCCTTGGGACCAAGCTGGCTTTCAGGTAGCGCAATTCGGAAGCGATTTGATTATTGGTTTGGCACCCGTTGGTTAAGCGTGACCCTATTTATCTTATTTCCGTTTGCGCAAATATATCCACAAAGCTCATGGTTGGGGATGGGATTTTTAAGTCTCAGCCCAGATCTCGCTCCCAACTGGGGAACAACAGTCATTAATCATGCTGTTCAGGAGAGCTTGATTACTGGCCTTAGTTGGTTTGGTGTTGGGCTCTTCTTTTCCTTAGCCTTACGTACTCATGTACCCAAGTACACTTTACTTATAAGCTTATTGCTAGTAACAATCATTATTAAGTCCTTATTTACTGCACTACAGTTTGGTACTGATTACAGCTTTATTTGGTTAAGCGCGGGAGCGATTTGGGGTATGGTGTTGGGAAGCCTGCTATTGTTCATTTGCTTGGGCTTTTCTGCACGCATGCGATTCATTGCTTGCTTTAGCTCATTTATTACACTAATCGCCCTGGTGAATTATTTTCCAGATAACCCTTATTTTGCAATTAGCTTACCGCGTTGGAATCAAAGCCGCTTAGTACACTTTAATGATTTGATGCAATGGCTTTCTTGGATATGGCTACCTGTCGCATTGGTCTGGTTGGTTCGCTATGCCAAAAATGCACAGCGCTAGATAAAAACAAGAATTACATTCCATCGATATAATTTTGAAATGGGCTATCAATACCACCTATTTTTCTGTCTGAATGATCGTAGCAACGGAGATGATTGTTGCATTCGTCATAATTCTCAGGAACTGTTTGACTTTACTAAGAAACGGGTTAAGGAACTAGGGCTTAATGGAAGTGGTAAGGTTCGTGTTAACAAAGCAGGTTGTTTAGATCATTGTGCAAATGGACCTGTTATGGTGGTTTATCCCCAAGGCGTTTGGTACTCAATGATTGATACTGAGGACATTGAAGAAATTATTCAGTCTCATCTTGTACAAGGCAAGCCGGTTGAGCGTTTGTTCATCTAAATCATTTATTAGAGCATCATGAATGTTCTAGTACACCTATGAACAGCCGCACACAAGTCATTACCATTTCGGGCTCAGTTGGCCTCATCCAATTATCGATTGATTTACCCGATGAGCTTAAGCAGGATTTGGATTTTGCGGTTCGCGGACTTGCTTTAATTGCCCACCCCCATCCACTCTTGGGTGGAACAATGGACAACAAGGTTGTTCAAACCTTGGCAAGAACATTTAATCAACTGGGTTATGTGAGTGTTCGACCAAACTTTCGCGGTGTAGGCCTATCAGAGGGGGTGCACGACGAGGGTCGTGGCGAACTCGAAGACTTTCTTTTGCTAAGCGATTGGATGCGTACCCCGCAGTCATGGCTCTCTCACCTTAATCATGCAAATGCGCAAGCATGGATTTATAAAGCAAATCAATTACCGCTCGTTATAGCAGGATTTTCGTTTGGCAGTTATGTAGGGAGTCATTTAGTTCATCATCTCAGCGAGATGGGTAAACCCGCTGAGCGTTTTGTGATGGTAGGAAGTGCTGCTGGTAAATGGCGATTAGCTGACAAAGTACCGACAGATACGATCGTGATTCATGGTGAGAACGATGAAACTATTCCCTTATCAGCTGTACTTGATTGGGCAAGACCACAAGAGCTAACGGTTCAAGTTGTTCCTGGCGCAGACCATTTTTTTCATCGTAAACTACATTGCATTCGCAACATTATTTTGTCGAGCTGGTTGGGTCAGCCCCGCCATTAAATATTCTATGAATTCAAAAGAATCCTCTGAGTCTCTCATTCAGTACCCTTGCGACTTTCCTATTAAAGTGATGGGTAAAGCAAGCCCAGAATTTTTACCCGCAGTACTTCATATTGCCAAACAATTTGACTCTAATTTCAAAAAGGAAAGTATGGAGCAGCGCCCATCACGGGATGGCAACTATTTGGGCCTTACTATCACTGTACATGTGCATAGTCGTGAGCAATTAGATGAAATCTACCGCACTCTCTCAACGCATCCCTTGGTTAGCGTAGTGTTGTAAGTAATGATGATGCAAGTAAGTTCAGCGCTCATTAGGGACCTAGGACTTATTGACTATCAAGAAACGTATGCAGCAATGCAACGCTTTACTAAAGAGCGTTTGCCAGATACGCCAGATGAGCTTTGGGTTTTGCAGCATCCGCCCGTCTTTACCTTAGGGCTTGCTGGTGATCCTACCAATCTCCATCAGCCGATTGATCATATCCCGCTAGTCGATGTTGATCGAGGCGGTGAAATTACCTATCATGGCCCAGGTCAAGTTGTTATCTATCTATTATTGGACTTAAGACGCAAGAAGCTTTTTGTGAAGGAGTTGGTCTATGCGATTGAACAGTCCGTGATCAACACCTTGGCTGATTTTGGAGTAGCGGCAGAGCGTAAACTGGGTGCCCCAGGAATTTATATTGCGAAGCAAAACAAGCTCAATCAATACGAGGGAGCCAAAGTTGCTGCACTTGGTTTAAAGATCACGAAGCAATGCAGTTATCATGGCCTAGCACTGAATGTGGCAATGGATTTAAACCCCTTTACAGCAATCCACCCTTGCGGATACGAGGGTTTACAGATAATTGATATGAAAACCCTTGGAATCAGCGAAAATATCAATGTAGTCACTGTTTGTTTGATATCCCATTTAAAAAAGCAACTTCATATTGCACCTGTTCTATGAGTGATCAGAAAAAAGAATACGACCCGTTGCAAAAGCAAAAGTCGGCAGAGAAGACTGCGCGCATTCCAATCAAAATTGTTCCCCTGATGGAGGTTCTCAAAAAACCGGATTGGATTCGGGTAAAGGCTGCTTCTAGCAGCTCACGATTTACCGAAATTAAAAAGATCTTGCGTGAGAACCAATTGGTCACAGTGTGTGAAGAAGCCAGCTGCCCCAATATTGGCGAATGCTTTGGTAAAGGTACGGCCACTTTTATGATCATGGGCGATAAGTGCACCCGTCGTTGCCCATTTTGTGATGTTGGGCATGGCCGCCCCGATCCTTTAGATCAAAACGAGCCAATTAATTTAGCTAAAACCATCGCCGCCCTAAAGCTGTCGTATGTTGTAATTACCAGCGTAGATCGCGATGATCTTCGTGATGGTGGTGCCCAACATTTTGTCGACTGCATTACGCAAACTAAGATGCTTTCTCCTGAAACTCGAGTTGAGGTCTTAGTCCCTGATTTTCGGGGGCGCTTAGAAAAGGCATTAGATGTTTTTGCTAGCGATGCCCTTGGTCTGCCTGATGTGATGAACCATAATTTAGAAACGGTACCCCGACTTTATAAGCAAGCGCGCCCGGGCTCTGATTACGCACATTCTCTAAAGTTATTGAAAGACTTTAAGAAACGTTTTCCACAGATACCTACAAAAAGTGGGCTCATGGTTGGTCTTGGAGAAACCGATGAAGAGATCTTGGATGTCATGCGTGATATGCGAGAACATAATATTGACATGTTAACGATTGGTCAGTATCTGGCTCCATCAAATCATCATTTGCCTGTCCTTCGGTATGTTCATCCTGATGTATTTAAACATTTTGAAGAAAAGGCCTATGAGATGGGCTTTAGTCATGCAGCTGTTGGCGCAATGGTGCGCTCTAGCTACCATGCTGATCACCAAGCGCATGAGGCTGGAGTTGTTTAGACCGCTCTACGCAAGCCCAACCGCCTTTCTTGTCTTTGGCTTTGCCCTGCTACTGTTAGCATGTAGCCCCAAGTTTGATTGGCGTACTATTAAAAATGAGCCACTTGGCTACTCCGCTTTATTTCCTGGTAAGCCTAAGCTGATTGAGCGATCGCTAACTTATCAACAACAAACCTTAAAGCAATCTCTCGAGTTTGTGAAAGTAGATGAGGATGTGTTTGCGGTGATGACTACCGAAATTCCTGTGGTTTTAATCAACCAAGTTCAGCAGATTGAGGATTTATTGAGATCTGTTCTTTTGCAGCAAGCTGCCTCCCCAAATCAAGCTACGCCGCCTGCATTTAGTTGGATCAAAGAAAGTAGTGTCCGCACCGGACCCCTTGCGCAGACGAAGCAAAGTAGCCAAGATTATTTTTTAGATCTTCCGCAAACGAAACGTGTAATGCGGATTCGTTGGCTGGTAAGACCAATGAGCAATGGTGGGCTTTATCTGTATCAGGTCAGCGTGATTCGTTCTATATCAGAGCCAAGTAAGAGTAAGCCAATAGAAATATTCCTAGAGCAAGAAAATATCAATACTTTTTTTGACGAGTTTCGTCCCAATTAAGAAATGAGCCAGTTCTATTATTCGCATTGGTATCGGCAATCAGGCGATCGTTTGATCTTACCGCTACATGGCATATTTGCACTACGTGTTTTTTTATGCTTTGCGCTCGCATACTTTATGTCATATGCATTTAGAACCATTAATGTGGTCATTGCTCCCGATCTTGTCTCTGATCTCGGATTAAATAATGCTAATTTAGGCCTACTTTCTTCTGCTTACTTTATTGGTTTTGGTGCCACGCAAATCCCGTTAGGCTTGGCTTTGGATCGTTTTGGCCCTCGCATTACTGAGGTGTGGGTTATGACGCTGGCAGTGATTGGTGCCCTGATCTTCGCTTTAGCTGAGAACTTTACTACCCTGGTGATGGCAAGAGTACTGATTGGTATTGGGGTTTCTGCTTGCTTAATGGCTGCATTTTCCGGGTTTCGGGCTTGGTATGCCCCAGAGCAACAGGGGCAACTGGCTTCTGCAATGTTGGTATTTGGTACTAGTGGCGCTCTTGCAAGCACATGGCCTGTTCACTTAGTAACCCCTTACATCGGTTGGCGTGGGGTCTTTTTGGTTATGGCGGGCTTATCGCTTCTTGCGATTGTGATCCTCTATATTGGTTTGCCTGTCAGAAAGCCGACCCCATTAGATAGTCCAGACGATATAAATAAAACAAACTTATCGTGGCAAAGCTATCAACCAATTCTCACCAATGCATTTTTTTGGCGTATTTTGCCTTTGGGCACATTTTGTTATGGTGGCTTTATTGCAATTCAAACGCTGTGGTTTGGACCATGGCTGATTGAGGTAATGGAGTATCCACCCACAACTGCGGCACAAATTGTTTTTGGTTTCAATGTTGTTCTCTTGTTGGCTTATCTTTTCAATACATGGGTTTTGCCAAAATTGGCTCGAATTGGTATCGATACGATGCGGTATATGACATGGATGGTAGGCATCTCAATGATTGTGCAAGCATGCTCGTATTTTTGGCAAACTTCATTTGTCTGGATCTGGTGGTATCTGTTTGCAATCACTTGTGCTTCTTTTGTACTTGCCCAGAGTATTATTGTTTTATATTTTCCAAAACACTACTCAGGCCGAGTAAGCACTACATATAACCTCACACTATTTATTGGCGCATTTATTGTGCAATGGGGCATTGGCCATATGCTGGATTTAGGAATTGCGCTGGGTTGGAATAAAACCAGTGCTTACGATTTGGCCCTAGCTGTATTTTTAGTGATTCAGATCTTAGGCTTCATGTGGTTTTTAATCGCACCACGATATTTCCCCATGACGGCTTTTCATGATGATGAAAAGCTAAATCACATCACTGAAAATTAAGCCTTCTTTTCAAGTTCTAAAACCTTAGCCTCGAGCGCTTCTAACTTTTCACGGGTTTTGGCTAAGACCCGAGCTTGGACTTCAAACTCTTCACGGGTCACCAAATCCATTTTCTGGAATCCTTGATTCATCATGGCACGGACATTCTTCTCAATGTCTTTGGCTGGTGAATTACGAATTGCCTCACCGATTTTGTTTTGCATGTCGACCGCTATGGTCTGCATTTGCTCGAATAATTGACTAGGTTTTTGCATAGGGAAATTGTAGGGGTATTAATAACAAAATACTTAATGCACAAATTTGGTGCAAAAAAAAGTATAAAGCAATGCATGTAATTAGTGCAAAAACCTCATAAACCGCTCAATTTCCCCAAATTGAGTCCGAGAAAGACCAGCTATTAAGCTATATAAATAATTTAAATAATTGATTTAATTAGGTATTTATATATCTGGCACGCTTATTGCA
>JACCEB010470936.1_pt1 | contig 33702 bp, 21 predicted proteins | sample 7454761 | NCBI WGS metagenome assembly JACCEB01 (sample SAMN15323454, study PRJNA562643) | freshwater metagenome | isolation source: river surface water | place: USA:Blue River Watershed | collected 2017-08-18
AACCGCCAGGTCGGCATCGACAACTCCTGGACCAACCACATCAACGCCATCTGGCGCACCCTCGGCCAGGCCGGCCGCCAGATCAACGTCTACGCCGACAGCCAGGACCTCAGCGGCGACGGCTACGAGCTCGAGCTCACCGCCAATATCACCCCCGAGTGGCGCACCTCGTTCAACTGGAGCATCACGAAACAGATCACCGACAACGTCTCGCCCCGCACCGTCGCCTACATGGCCGCCAACCGCGCCACGTGGCAGGCCGCCGGCGCTCTCGATCTGGATCGCACCGGCACCACGCTCACCGCCGCCACCGTCGCCGCCGCCCTCCAGAACGCCACCGTCATCATCGACAGCCTCCAGGCGGGTAACGGCAACATCCGCCGCGGCCTGCGCGAGCACTCGGGCAATCTCTTCACGAACTACAATTTCGCCCGCAACAGCCGCTTCGCCGGCTTCGGCCTCGGTGCCGGCGCCAATTTCCGCGGCGACACCGTCCTCGGCTACGACTCGACGCAGGGCAACAAGCCCATCTACGGCAGCAACCACATCCTCGTGAACGCCATGGTCCGCTACGCCCGCAAGATCACCGCCAAGAAACTCGACTGGCGCATCCAGCTCAACCTCGACAACGCCCTCGGCGAGGACCAGCTGCTCGTCACCGACGCCGACCAAAACCGCGCCTACCGCTTCGTGTATCTCACGCCGCGCCGCTGGAGCCTTTCCAACACCATCAGCTTCTGAGCCGCGCGGCCCCGCCGCCCGCCTGTTTCCCCCGACCGCCGGCGCACCGTTCGCGCCGGCGGTTTTTTGTGCCCCGCTCGGCGCCGCTGCGTCTCCCGGCACTCTCCGGTTGCCTGCCCGCACCGCCGCGCCTCTGCTCCTGGTCGCGCCCCGCCCCCTGCGCACCTTCCGACGTCGCCATGCAAATCCTCCGCGCTCGCCGCCCGCGCTTCACCGCGATCCTGTTCGCTTTCGCCCTCCTCCCCGGTGTCGTCCGCGCCGCGGCACTCCAGGTCGCCACCTGCCAGTTTCCCGTCTCCGGCGACGTCTCCGAAAACGCCGGCTGGATCCGCCGCCAGATGGAGGCGGCCCGCGCGCAGGGCGCCGATATCGTGCACTTCTCCGAGACCGCCCTCTCCGGCTATGCCGGCGTCGATTTGCCCTCGCTGGCCGGCTACCCGTGGGACCGCTACCGCGAGGAGTTCGAATCGATCCGCGCCGCCGCGCGCCGCTTGCAGCTCTGGGTCGTGCTCGGCGCCCACCACCGCCTCAGCGGCGATCGCCGGCCCCACAACTCGCTCTACGTGATCGATCCCACCGGCGCCATCGTCGACCGCTACGACAAACGCTTCTGCACGACCGGCGACCTGAAGCACTACACGCCCGGCGACCATTTCGTCACCTTCGAGGTCAAGGGCGTCCGCTGCGGCCTCCTCATCTGCTACGACATCCGCTTCCCGGAACTCTACCGCGCCTACGCCGCCCTCGGCGTGCGCCTCATGTTCCACTCCTTCCACAACGCCCGCCAGAAGGAAGGCTCCGTCCACCCGGTCATCATGCCCGCCACCGCGCAGGCCCGCGCCGCGGACCACACGATGTTCATCTCGCTCAACAACAGCTCCGCCCCGCGCAGCTGGGAGAGCCGCTTCATCACGCCCGACGGCCTCGTCGCCGGCAAACTCGTGCTCGATGAACCGGGCGTCATGGTCAACCCCGTCGACCCCGCGAAAAAATACTACGACGCCGCCGCGCCGTTCCGCCCCGCCGCGCAGGCCGGCATCCTCAACAGCGGCGAGCTCGTCTCCGATCCCCGCTCCGCCGACCGCCGCTCGCCCTGAGCCGCCCGCGCGCGCGGATCAACGGCGCCGACGCAGCCACCCGGGCAGAAAATTCCGGCGCTCCGGCCGCGTCGGCAACCAGCGCCGAAACGCCGCCGACCGCTCCGCGACGAGCAGCACCGCCGTGATCGGCGCCGCCGGAAGCAGGAACCAGCCCCACACCTGCGCCCGGAGATTCGCCGGCAACAGGAACGAGAACACCCCGGAAAACACGGTGATTCCGAACAGCACGCTCCGGCTGGTCATCAACGTCGCGTCCTGCTGCAAGACCGGCAGCACCGGTTTCCCCAGCCGGCTCGCGATCTCCACTTCGCGCGCGACCTCGACCGACGCCATCGAGTGGACCGAAACCACCACGACGCAATAATCCGACTCCCGGATCCCGCTTTCCGTCGCGGCAAGGTAGTCCTCGCCGATCGCCGGCTCGCGCACATCGAACCAGACTTTCACGCCGTCGCGTTCCAGACCCGACATCAGGTCGGCGACAAACGCCGCATCCGTCCGCGAGTAGCTCAGGAAGACTCGCGGCGCCACCTCCGCCCCGAACTCGTCCCGGAACTCCGCCAGCAACGCCGCGCGCTCCGCCGGCGTCAGTCGGCGCAGTTCGGCGCTCAGATCTTCGAGGCGCATGCTCGATACTCCCCGGCGAGGCGCGCGGACGGCCAGGGCCCGCACCCGCCGGGATTGTTCCCCAGCAAATCCACCCGGCCGCCGCTTGCTCTTCGAAAACCGCCGTGCGCCCGCCGCCGCCGCCGCGGTTTCGAATCTTTTTCACCGCTCCGGCGGCCTGCCGCCCCGCCCCGCCCTTGCACCGCTCCGCTTGCCCTGCCATCACCTCCGCGCCGTCTTCACTTCGCCCGCCCACCGCATGAGCCCACCGGCGCCCCGCCCCCGGATCGCGATCGTCACTCCCGTCTACAACGAGGAGGCCGTCCTGCCGGAACTTTTCGCCCGCCTCGGCGCGTTGTTTGACGCCCGCCGCGACTGCGACTGGTCCGCCTTCCTCGTCGACGACGGCAGCCGCGACCGCTCCGCCGCCCTCATCCGGGCCCACGCCGCACGCGACGCGCGCTTCATTCTCGTCGAGCTCTCGCGCAACTTCGGTTTCCAGTCCGCCCTCAGCGCCGGCCTCGCCTGCGCCGAAACCGCCGCCGCCGACGCCGTCGTCACGATGGACGCCGACTTGCAGGACCCGCCCGAGGTTATCCCCGACCTCGTCGCCGCCTGGCGCGACGGCGCCGAGATTGTCCGCGCCGTCCGCCGCTCGCGCGCCGAGACCGGCCTGCGCCGCCTCGCCTTCGACCTCTTCCACGCCGCCTACGGCAAACTCATCGACCACCCCATCGAGCCCAACACCGGCACCTTCGGCCTGCTCGGCCGCACCGCTGTCCAGGCCTACAACGCCCTGCCCGAGCGCCACCGTTTCTTTCCCGGGCTGCGTGCGTGGATCGGCTTCCCGACGGCCGATGTGCTCTACGACCGGAAAAACCGCGCCGCCGGTCAGCCCCAGCAGACCCTCCGTCGCCTCATTCGCTACGCCCTCGACGGCGTGTTCAGTTTCTCCCGCCTGCCGCTGCGCGGTCTCACCTACGCGGGCATCTTCGTCGCCTGCCTGGGCTTCATCGCCGGCCTCTTCTTCGCCCTCTGGCGCCTGCTCGGCAACGAAACCTCCCAGCAGGGCTTCACCACCCTCGCCGTCCTCATCACCTTCCTCGGCGGCGTCCAGTTGATCGGCATCGGCGTGCTCGGCGAATACCTCGGTCGCATCTACGACGAGGTGAAACGCCGGCCCAACTACATCGTGAAACCGGCCGCACGCCCCGTGCCCGGCCCGTCCACCCCGCCGACGACTCCCGCCGCGTGACCGCGTTTTCCCGCTCCGCTCCGGCCGACCCGGGCCCGTCCGCCGCGCCCGCGCCCGCCCGCGGCCCGGCCGCCCTGCGCTCCCTCGCCTTCGCCTTGGTGGCCGCCGCCCTCGTCGGCGCCGCCACCCTGACGATGTTCAGCGCGTTCATGTTCTACGACGACGAGGGCTACGTCCTCCACTCGCTCCGCGACTACGCCGCCCGCGGCGGCCTCTACCGCGAGGTCTACTCCCAATACGGCCCGTTCCCCTTCGTCTTCCACGACGCGCTCCGTGCGCTCGGCCTGCCGCTGACGCACACCGTCGGCCGCGCCATCACCCTCCTCGCGTGGATCGGCGCCGCGCTCGGTGGCGCCGCCCTCGCCGGCTACGTCACCCGCAGCCTGGTTGCCCGGCTCGTCGTCGTCGCCGCCTTGTTCCCCTACCTGTGGGTCATGGCCAGCGAGCCGACGCACCCCGGCGGCCTCATCATCGCCCTCGTCTCGCTCGCCGCCTTCCTCGGCTACCGCTGGCTCGCCGCCGACCGCGTGCGCGCCTGGGCCCTGCTCGCCGGCGCCGTCACCGCCGCCCTGCTGCTCACCAAGATCAACGTCGGGCTCTTTGCCGCCTTCGCCGCCGGCAGCTGGCTCCTCCTGCATCATCGCGACGGCCCCATCCACCGCTGGGCGCCCGCCGTCGTGATGATCGCGTGCGCCGCGCTGCCGCTCGCGCTCATGCGCCCGCTCATCGGCACCGACTGGGTGCAGAGCTTCGCCCTCGTCTGGGCCTGCGGTGCGCTCGCCGTTGTCCGCGCCGTTTGTCTCGGGACCGAGGGCCGCACCGAATGGTCCACGCTCGGCTGGGGCCTGCTCGGTGCCGCCGCCGCGGGCACCGTCGTGCTCGTCCCGGCGCTGCTCCGCGGCACCACGCCGGCCGACCTGCTCGACGGCATCGTGCTCGCCCCCACCCGCCAGCCGCTCGCGTTCAGCATCCGCTACCTCTGGGCGCCGGGCATCCGCTACGTCGCCCTCGCCTCGCTCGCGCTCTGCATGTGGGCCTGCTCGCGCCGCCGCTACCGCGACCAACGCGTCGAAACCGCGATCGCCCTCGGCCGCCTCGTCGCCGCCCTCGCCCTTGCCGCGAACCTCGCCCGCTTCCCCCACGCCAGCGCCGACTACCTCGTCTTCGGCTGGGTCCTGCCCTGCCTCTGGCTCTTTGCCTGGCCGCTGCGCGGCACCGTCGCGGAACACAACCAGGCCCGCGCCTGGCTCGTGCTCCTCCTGCTCGGCCAGTGCCTCCATGTCTTCCCCGTCGCCGGCAGCCAGATCGCCTGGGGCACCTGTCTCGCGCTCCCGCTTGCCGCCTTGGGCGCCTGGGAAGCCGCCCGTTGGCTCGCGACCCACCACGCCGCTACCCTCGGTCGACACGCTCGCGCCCTGGGCCGCGTCGCCCTCGCCGCCGTCGTGCTGTTCGCCGCCACCCTCGCGTGGAAGTTTCTCCAGGTCGGGGCGCGCTACCGCGAGGGCGCTTATCTCGCCTTGCCCGGCGCCGAACTTATCCGCCTGCCCGAGCGCGCCACCGCCCTCTTCCGGTTGCTCGCGCTCAACGCCTCCGTCCACGCCGACGTCCTCTTCTCCGAGCCCGGCATGTTCAGCCTCAATCTCTGGAGCGACGTCCCGCCGCCCACCCGCGCCAACGTCACCCACTGGTTCTCGCTCCTCCCCGCCGCGCGCCAGCAGGCGATCATCGAAAAACTCCGCGCCTCCCCGCGCGCCGCCGTCATCATCCAGCGCGAGCACGTCAACTACCTCGCCGGACGCGGCCTCGGCCCCAAGGGCCCGCTCCACGATTTCATCGCCGCCGAGTTCACGCCCGTCTTCACCCTCGACGACTTCGAATTCTGCGTGCGCCGCGGCCGCCCCGTCGCCCCCTACCATGTCGGCGACCTCCTCGAGCTCCGCGCCGACGCCGCCGCGCCCGCCGCCGAGAGCCGCCTGCTCCGCCTGCCGTTGCTGCCGCCGCCGGCCCCCGTCGCGCGGATCGAGATTTCCAGTCCCGGCCCCCAGCCGCTCGTGCTCGACGCCGCCGTCTGCCGCGCCGAGTTCCAGCCCGCCAACTCCCGCGGCGAACCCGCCGGCCCCGCCCGGCCGCTCGCTTGGCCGCTCGTCGTGCCCGGCCCCGGCACGCTCCATCTCTACTTCGCGGGCGAACGCCTTCCGCGTCCCGAACGCACCGCCGTGCTGACCTTCCGCGACGCCGCCGGCGCCGAACTCCTCCTTGCCCGCCTGCGCGACTGACGCCGCCCGCCGCGGCCCGCCGCACGTCAACCGCGTCGCCGCGCCACCAGCACGAGGCTGACGCCGAACGGCATCGGCATCCGCCACAGCGCCATCCGCACGAAGATTGTCCGCAGCAGTCCGTTCAGCCACCCGGGCGGCACCTTGTCCTCGCTCCGCGTCGCGCCGCTACCCGCCGTCGGCGTTTTCCGCTTTTCCGCTTTTCCGCCTTCCCGCTTTTCCGCGTCCCCGCTCGTCCACGCGCGCCATTTGCGCACCAGCCAGACCGCCGGAAACACCAGCGTGTTGGTGTAGTTCGCGTGCACGAGTTCCCACTCGCTTCCGGCAAACAGCGCCTTCAGCTGCCCGCGCTCGTAACGCCGGAAATGATGCAGCGCCACGTCCCAGTCGCTCCACAGCGCCATGCTCGCCGGCACCGTCACCACCGCGAGCCCGCCCGGCGTCAGCAGCCGCGCGAACCCGCGCACCACCGCCGCGTCGTCCGGCACGTGCTCCAGCACATCGAGCGCCGTCACATACTCGAGCGACGCGTCCGGCAGCGGCACCTGGTCGCCCGCCAGACTCAGAATCTGCTCCGGCCGGAACCGCGTGCGCAGGATCCGCAGCGCTTCCTCGTGGTCGTCCAGCACCAGCACGCGGCAGCGCGCCGCCATCTCCTCGGCAAACAATCCCGTGCCCGCCCCGCAATCGAGCAACGTATCCGTCGCCGCCGGCGGCCGCACCCGCTCGATCCACGCCCGCACGAACCGCCGCTTCCCGGAGTAATACCAGTGTTCCCGCTCCAGCGCGGCGATGTTGGCGTATTCGGCGGCATCCATGCGACGCGCGCCACCGTGCGTCAGCCCCCCGCACCGTCCAAGTGCAAAACCCGTAAATAACCCGTCACCCCGCCCCCCTGCGTAGCTCCCGTCATCTTCCCCCTCGACAGCCCTCCGCTCCCGCCGCGAACTTTCTCCCCGGATGAACCCAGCTTCCTCGACCGTGCGCGTCGGCGTGATCGGCTTCGGCCAGTGGGGCCCCAACCACGTCCGCAGCTTCCGCGCGATCGACGATTGCGACGCCGTGCGCGTCTGCGACGCCGCCCCCGCCCGCCTCGCCCTCGCCAAGAAACAGTTCCGCGACCTCGACACCGTCACCGACCCCGCCGCCGTCACCCGGGCGCCCGACATCGACGCCGTCGTCGTCGCCACGCCCGTGCACAGCCACGCCGCCCTCGTGCGCGACGCCCTCGAGGCCGGCAAGGACGTCCTCTGCGAGAAACCCCTCGCCGCCACCCTCGACGAATGCCGCGCCCTCCGCGACCTCGCCGCCGCCCGCCGCCGCATTCTCATGGTCGGCCACGTCTTCCTCTACAATCCCGCCGTCCAGCACCTGAAGATCGACCTCGATCGCGGCGAACTCGGACGCGTCTACTACATGGACGCCACCCGCACCAACCTCGGCCCCGTGCGCCGCGACGTCGGCGCCCTCCACGACCTCGCCTCCCACGACATCTCGATTTTCAACTTCCTCCTCGGCGCCGACCCGCTCGAGGTCTCCGCCGCCGGCGGTTTCTTCCTCCAGGAAAACGTCGAGGACATCGGCTTCCTCACCCTCCGCTACCCCCGCGGCGTCCTCTGCCACGTCCACACCTCCTGGCTCAATCCGCGCAAGGTCCGCCAACTCACCGTCGTCGGCGACCACAAGATGGCCGTGTGGGACGACATGAACAACCTCGAGCCGATCCGCTATTACGACAAGGGCGTGACCGCCGACCACTACCGCTCCTTCGGCGAGTTCCAGATGATCCTCCGCGACGGCGCCATCACCATTCCCAAGGTCCGGCTCTCCGAGCCGCTCATGAAACAGGACCAGGAGTTCGTGGACTGCATCCGCTCCCGCCGCGTTCCCGCCGCCAGCGCCGACTTCGGCCTCGCCGTGGTCCGCGTCCTCGAGGCCGCGCGCACGTCGCTCGCCCAGCAGGGCCGCTTCGTCCCCCTCCCGCCCGCCTGAGTCGCCCGGCTTCGCCTTATCCGCCCCGCCGCATGTCCGCCTCGCCGACCGCCGCCCCGCACCAGTGCATCGCGCCCGACGTGGTGCTCGGTCGCGGCGTCCGCCTCAACGCCTTCGTCAACCTCTACGGCTGCACCCTCGGCGACGACGTCATGGTCGGCACCTTCGTCGAGATCCAGCGCGACGTCACCGTCGGCCCCCGCTGCCGCATCCAGAGCCATTCCTTCATCTGCTCCGGCGTCACCCTCGAGGCCGATGTCTTCGTCGGCCACGGCGTCATTTTCATCAACGACCGCCACCCCTCCGTCGCCGCCACGCTCGCCAAGACCTGGAAAATGGAGCCCGCGTTCGTCGGCGCCGGCGCGTCCCTCGGCTCCGGCGCCCTCATCATGGGCGGCGTGAAGATCGGCGCGGGCGCCGTCGTCGGGGCCGGCGCGGTCGTCACCCGCGACGTCCCGGCCGGCGCCACGGTCGCCGGTGTGCCCGCCCGGACCCTGCGGCCGCGCGCATGAGCGCCGCCCCCGCCCTCAGCGTGGTCGTCCCCGCCTTCAACGAGGAGGCGCTGCTCGACGACTGTATCCGCCGCCTGCACACGACGCTCGCCGCCCTCCGCCTCTCCGCCGAGATCATCCTCGTCGACGACGGCAGCCGCGACCGCACGCCGGCCATCGCCGACGCTCTCGCCGCCGCGCTCCCCGGTGTCGTCGCCGTCCACCAGCAGAACCAGGGCATCGGCGGCGCCTTCCGCACCGGCGCCGCCCGCGCCACCGGCGACTACCTCATCCTCTGGCCCGCCGACATGCCGGCCGAACCCGCCGACCTCGCGCCCTACGCCGCCCAGTTCGGCCGCGCCGACGTCATCGTCGGCTGCCGCCGCCGCCGCGTCGGCTACAATCCGCTCATGCGGTTCAACGCCTGGCTCTACCCCCAGCTCGTCGCGACTCTCTTCGGCCTGCGCCTCCGCGACGTGAACTGGATCCACGCCTACCGCCGCGCCCAGTTCCTCAGGATCACGCTCACGCAGCGCGGCATCCCCATGCTCGCCGAGGCTCTCGTGCGCCTGCGCGACGCCGGCGCCACCTTCGTCGAGGTCGACGTCGACATGAAAGAGCGCCTCGGCGGCGTCCCCAGCGCCTCGCGTCTCCGCGTCATGCGCCGCACCCTCGGCGGCCTCTTCGGGCTCTGGTGGGCCTGGCGCCGCGAGCCGCGCCCGGCGGCGTCCTGAGCGCCGCCATCGACCTTACCGCCTTCCTTCCTCAACCTCCGTCCGTCGTGTCCGCTCCCGTCGTCCCGTTCCAGGATCTCCCGCTCCAGATCCGCACCCACCGCGCCGAATTCGACGCCGCCATCGGCGCCGTCCTCGCCCACGGCCAGTTCATCCTCGGCCCCGAGGTCGCCGCCTTCGAACGCGACTGGGCCGCCTTCGTCGGCACACCGCACGCCGTCGGCGTCGGTTCCGGCACCGACGCGCTCCAGCTCATCCTCCGCGCCCTCGGCATCGGCCCCGGCGACGAAGTCGTCACCGTCGCCAACAGCTTCATCGCCACCGCCGAGGCCATCTCCTACACCGGCGCCCGTCCCGTGCTCGTCGATTGCGACCGCGACACCTACCTGATCAACCCCCACGCCGTCGCCGCCGCGATCACGCCGCGCACCCGCGCCGTGATCCCCGTCCACCTCTACGGCCAGCCCGCCGACACCGACACGCTCGCCCAACTCTGCACGCGCCACGGCCTCGCGCTCGTCGAGGACGCCGCGCAGGCCCACGGCGCCACGCTCGCCGACGGCCGCGCCTGCGGCACCCTCGGTCGCGCCGCCGCCTTCAGCTTCTATCCGGGGAAGAATCTCGGCGCCTTCGGCGACGGCGGCGCCGTCACCACCGCCGACGAGTCGCTCGCGCAACAGCTGCGGCTCCTCCGCAACTGGGGTTCCGTCGTGAAATACCACCACGAGGTCCAGGGCTACAACTCGCGCCTCGATACGATCCAGGCCGCCGTCCTCGGCGTGAAACTCCGCCAGCTCGCCCGCTGGAACGAGCAGCGCCGCGTCGCCGCCGGCTGGTATCGCGCCGCCCTCGCCGATCTGCCCGCGCTCGCCCTGCCGGCCGAGGCCCCGTGGACCGGTCGCCACGTCTACCACCTCTTCGTCGTCCGCCTGCTCGAGCACGAGCGCGCCCCCGTCCTCCGCGAACTCGCCGCCCGCGGCATCCAGGCGATCGTGCACTACCCCGTTCCCATCCACCGCCAAAAGGCGTATGCGGACCTCGGTTACGCTGCCGGCACCTTTCCGCACGCCGAAACCGCGGCCGCCTCGATCCTTTCTCTGCCGATGTTTCCCGAGATCACCCGGGATCAGGTCGCGCAGGTCGCCGCCGCCCTTCGCGCCGCGCTCGCGCAGAAAACCGCCTGAGCCGTCCCGCGGCGGCCCGCGCTCCGCGCCTGCGCCCGCACCAGTCCCGCCCCGCGCTCCGTGTCCCCTCCCGCGCCCAATCTTCGCCTTCCCACCGCGCTCGCGGCGGGTCTCGCCGTCGCCGCCCTCGCGCTCTGGCTCTGGGCCGCCGTCTGCGCCTTCCCGTCGATCGTCTGGAACGACCTGCGCCTCGCCCCCGCCGTCGCCCTCGCCCAGGGCTGGCCCGTTTTTCCCACCGCCACCGCCGGCACGGTCAACACCTGGACCTACGGACCGCTTCCGCCGCTCGTCTATCTGCCGGCCGCCCTCGCCTCGTCCGCCGCCGGCTCCCTCCTGATCGCCGGCGTCCTCAATCTCCTCCTCACCCTCGTCCCGCTCGCCCTCGTTTGCGCGTTCTGGCCCGCCGGTCACCGTGACGCCGATACGCGCGTCGCCCGCGCCCTCGCGTTCCTGCTCTGCCTCGCTCTCTGGGCCCCGCGCCACTACGCGGTCCTCTTCGCCGACAATCTCGCCCTCGCCGGCGCCCTGCTCGGCCAGCTGCTGCTCGTCCGCGCCGCCGGCCCTCGCGGCCTCTGGCTCGCGGCCCTCTGCGCCGGCGCCGCCGTCTGCTGCAAACAGATCACGCTCGGCGCCGCCCTCGCCCAGATCCTCTGGCTGGGCGTCACCCGCGATTGGTCCGCGGCCCTCCGCCACCTCGGCCGCTGCGCCGTCGTCGGCGTGATTCTCGGCGGGCTGGCCGTCGCGGGCTTCGGCTACGCCGGCCTGCGCTACATTTTGCTCGATCTGCCCGCGACCTTTCCGTGGGGCGTCAACGCCTCGCGTTTCGCCCCGATGCTCCCCGAGCTCGCGTGGCAATTGCTCGTCCCGCTGGGAGCGATGCTCCTCGCCCGGCGTGCCTTCCTCCGCACCCCGGCCCTGTTGCTCCCCGCGCTCGGCTGGCTCTGCGCGCTCCCCCTCGGCCTCGCCGCGCTGTGCAAGACCGGCGGCTGGCTCAACTCCCTCCACGCGCTCCCGCTCTGGCTTCCCGGAGTCCTCACCGTCGCCCTCACCGCATTTCCGGCCCCCGCGCTCCGCCGCTGGCTCGCGCTGGGCGCCGCGGCCGCGGCCGCCGCCGTCGTCTGTGTCCGGCTTGTCCAGGCTCCGGCGCTCAGCCTGCGGCCGGCCGTCGCCGCCTACGCCGAGGCCGACGCCTTGGCCCACCAGTTCAAGGGCCGCATCTGGTTTCCCTTTCATCCGCTCGTCACCCTCCACCACGACCGGCGCTACTACCACGACGAGGACGGCCTCTTCGTCCGCCGGGTCTGCGGCCAACCCGTCGGCGGGCCGCAACTCGCCGCCCACCTGCCCCCCGGCTTCCAGGTGATGGCGCTCCATCGCACGTGGAGCGACTGGGGGATCGCCCGCGCCTTGATGCCGCCCGGCACCCGGACCACCGAGGTCGGACACTGGACCCTCTGGTTTCCCGGCGAAGCCGCGGCCCGCGCGAAATGATCCGTTTCGCCGTCATTCTCGCCGTCTCCGTCATCGCCCACCTCGCGCTGGGCCTCGGCGCCATGCGGCAAAAAAGCATCACGACCGACGAACTCTTCCACCTCGCCGGCGGCTACTGCTTCAACGCTCTCGGCGATTTCCGCATTCATCCGGACAACGGCATATTGCCCCAGCGCCTGCACGCCCTCCCCGCCGTGGTGCTCGGCGCCCGGCCCCCGCCGCTGGACACGGAGGCTTGGCGCACGGCCGACGCCACCGTCGTCGGCTACGACTTTCTCTACCGCAGCGGGCACGATCACTGGCCCCTGCTCGTCGGTGCCCGCGCCGTGAACGCCCTTTTCGGCGCTGCGCTCGTGGTGCTCGTCGGTCTCTGGGCCCGCCGGCTGGCGGGCGATCTCGCGGGCACGGTCGCAGCGGCCCTCGCCGCGCTCTCGCCCACCCTTCTGGCCCACGCGCCGCTCGCGACCACCGATGCCGCCGCCGCGTTTTTCCTCACCGCCTCGGCCGGCGCGTTCTGGCATTGGCTCGGCACCCGCACGTGGCCCGCGCTCGCCGTCAGCGCCTTCGTCTTCGCGCTCGCCTGCGTCACCAAGTTTTCCGCCGTCCTGCTCCTCCCCGTCTTCGCGCTCCTCGTCCTCGCCGACCGCCGGTTTCGCCGCTCCGATCAGCGTCCCCGTGCTCCGTTCCCGGCCGCCTTGCCCGCGCTCGCCGGAGGCCTCGCCGCCCATGCCCTCACCGCGTGGGCCGTCATCTGGGCCTGTTTCAATTTCCGCTACGCCGCCGCCGCACCCGGCCTGCCCCCGGCCGAGACCTTCGCCGCGAGCGGCCAATGGATGCTCGATCAGGCCGGCTGGCAGGGACGCGTCCTGCGCCTGATCGGGGCGTGGCGCCTGCTGCCCGAGGCGTTTCTCTGGGGCTACACCCACACCTACCTCGGTTCGCTCAGCCGCGGCGCCTACCTCGCGGGCGAGTTCAGCCCGACCGGTTGGACCGCCTTTTTTCCGCTCACCTTCGCGTGGAAATCCACCCTCGCCGAACTCGCCGTCGCGGCGGGCGGCGTCGGTCTCGCCGTCTGGCGTTGGCGCGTGCTGCGCCCATGGGCGCTTCGCCTCGCTCCGCTGCTCGCGCTCGCCCTCGTTTACGGCGGTGTCGCGCTCACCAGCAAACTGAACATCGGCCATCGCCACCTGCTGCCGCTCTACCCCGCGCTCTTCCTCGTCGCCGGCCTGCTCGCCGCCCGTTGCCCGTGGCGACCGCTCGCCGTTGCCGCCGCGCTCGTCGGGCTCCAAGCCTTCGCGCTCGCCGGCATCTTCCCGCATCACCTCGCGTATTTCAACGCGCTCGCCGGCGGCCCCGACCGCGCCTGGCGCCTGCTCGTCGACAGCTCGCTCGACTGGGGCCAGGATCTGGCCGGCCTCCGGACGTGGCTTGCGGCCAACAATTCCGGACCCGCCGCCGCTCCGGTCTATCTCTCATATTTCGGTTCCGGCGAACCGGACTACTACGGCCTCGCGGTCCGGCGCCTGCCCTTCGTCAACGGGTTCAAACGCCCCGCCGCCTACACCGCGCTCGGCCCCGGACTTTATTGCGTCAGCGCCACCGCGCTCGTGCAGGTCTACAGCGCGGCGCGCGGCCCGTGGACGCCCGCGCTCGAGCGCGAATTCCAGTCGCTGCGTGCCCAGGAATCCGCCTTCGCCACCTACTTTGAAAACCCGAGCCGCCGCGCGGAACTCGAGCGCGAGGTCGCGCCCGCCCAGTGGCAGCGTGCCTGGGCCCGCTACGACACCCTGCGCTTCGCGCGGCTCTGCCACTACCTGCGGGTGCGCGCGCCCGATGCCTCCGTCGGCCACTCGATCTTGATTTTCCGCCTCGGCGCCGGCGAGGTCCGCGCCGCCGCCGGCGACAGCCTCGCCGCGTGGCAAGCCCTGCTCGAACGCGCGTTGTCACCCGCCGCTCCGGCCGCACGCTGAGCCCCGCCCGTGGACCGCCTCCGTTTCCAGCCTTCCGCGCCCTTCCTTGTCGCGCTCGCCGTGCTCCTCGCGCTGCTGCACGCGCTCCTCGCCGTGACCGCGAGCGCGGGCAAGAGCATCACGTCCGACGAGATCGCCCACTTCACGGCCGGCCACGCCTACAACAGCCTCAATGACTACCGGCTGCACCCGGAGAACGGGAATTTGCCCCAGCGCCTCGCCGCCCTCCCGATGCTGCTGGCCGGCGACCCGCTGCCGCCGCGGGAGGGCGAGTTCTGGAACACCGCCAACGTCTGGCGCTACGGCCACACGTTTTTCTTCGAACGCGGTCTCTCGACGGACGAACGCGTCTTCCAGGGTCGCGCGGTCATCGCGCTGGTCAGCGCGTTCACCGGTTTGATCGTCTTTTTCTGGACGCGCGCGCTCTTCGGCTGGCGCGGGGCGTTTCTCGCGCTCGGCCTCTACGCCTTTTGCCCGACGTTTCTCGCCCACGGCGCGCTCGCCACCTCGGACCTGGTGATGACGACCTGCTTCCTCGCCGCCTTGGGCGCCTATTGGCGCCATCTCCAGGTGCCGGGCTGGCGCTGGGGCACGCTGAGTTGTCTCGCGACCGGTCTGGCCTTCGTCGCCAAGTTCTCCGCGGTCCTGCTGCCGCCGATGCTCGCCCTCACGGCGTCGGTCTGGCTGGCGAGCGGAAGCCCGGCCCTCGCATGGCGCGTGCGCGCACGGCGGCTGGTGCGCTCCACCGCCGCGCATATCGCGGCGGCGTGGCTGATCATCTGGGCTTTCTACGACTTCCGCTACAGCGCCTTCGCCTTCGGTTCGTCTCCGGAAGCCACCTTCAACCACGGCTGGGGCTTCGTCCTCTCCAATCTTGGCGCCAAGGCCCGCGTGCTCTGGCAGATCAACGAATGGCGCCTCTTCCCGGAGGCGTGGCTCTACGGGTTCACCTACGTCCTCAGTTTCTCGCAGGCCCGCGGCGCCTTCATGAGCGGCGACTACGGCGTCACCGGCTGGGTCTCGTTTTTCCCCTGGGCGTTTTTGATCAAGACCCCGCCGCCGCTGCTGCTGCTGCTCGGCGGCGGCTTGTTTGCCGCCGGTCGCCGGGCGGTCGCGCTCGGACTGCGCCCCGCCCTGCGCCGGCTCGTGCCGCTTACCCCGCTGGCCGCGCTGTTCGTCGTCTATTGGACCACCTCGCTCGCCAGCCATCTCAACATCGGCCATCGCCACATCTTGCCGGTTTACCCCGTGCTGTTCATCGCCGCCGGTTGGCTCGGTCGCCGCCTGGACTTTCGCCAGCCCGTCGCCGCCGCCTGCATCGCGGGGGCGTTGCTGTGGCAGGTCGCCGAGTCCGTGCGCACCCGGCCGCATCATCTCGCCTACTTCAACGCCCTCGTCGGGGGATCCGACCAGGGCTGGCGGCACCTCGTCGACAGTTCGCTCGATTGGGGCCAGGATCTCCCCTCGTTGAAAACCTGGCTCGACCGCCACGCCCGCGGGGAGAAGGTGTTTCATTCGTATTTCGGCACCGGCAGCGCCGCCTACGAAGGCATCCGCGCCATCGAACTGCCGCGCATGCCGGACTTCCATTTTCCGCACCCGTGGCACGCCCTCGACGCCGGCGTCTATGCGGTCAGCGCCAGTATGCTCCAGCAGGTCTACAGCAACTACCGCGGGCCCTGGACGATCGAGAACGAGAACCAGTTCCAGTCCCTGCGGAAACTGGAACCGACGCTGCTGTCCTACTTTTGGAACCCCGCCCAACGCCCGACGCTCGACCGCGAGCGGCCGCCCGACCAGTGGATCGCGCTTTGGAAGACCTACGAGGCCCTGCGCTTCGCCCGCCTCTGCCACTACCTGCGGGTCCGCCGGCCCGACGCTATCGTCGCCCACACCGTGCTCGTCCATCGCCTCACGGCCGCCGAGGTCGTCGCCGCCACCGGCGCGGGCGTGCGCGAGTGGCAGACCGCGATCGAGCAGGCCGTCACTGCCCGCCGCTGACGGGAGCGCCGGGCTCGGCGGGCTTCACGTCGATCGCCACGATCCGGCTGACCCGGATCCAGCGCGTGCCGAACCGCTTCCGGTCGATCGTCTCCAGCTTGAATTCGGGCGGCAGGATATCGTCCGGTTCCACGCCCGCCTCGCCCCGGGCCGAGGTCGGCCGCACGACCTGGGCCACCAGCACCTCGCGGAACGTGCCCTGCCGCAGGTGCCAGGCGATCTGCGCCGCGCGCGGTCCCGCCATCGTCGTATTGATCGCCGGGATACGTTGCAGCAGATACGGCATCGTCGCCTTGCTCGTGATCGCCAGCACCGGCCCCGGCCGCCGCATCACCTGCTCGAGTTCCCAGTCCGTCTCGTGCATCACGAGGTTCTGCACCGTGTAGAGACGGCGGGCGTAGGCCGGCGCGCCCCAAACCAGCACCCAGGCGCCGAGCGCGAACGCCGCGTAGCGCGGCGCCGCCGGCCAGCGGTCCGCCGCCCGTCCGATCGCCCATCCGCCCGCGATCGCCAGCAGGAAACAGCCGGGCAGCGCAAACCGCGCCGTGATCGGCTCGTCGAACCGGCTCCAGTAATAAAAGAGCAGCAGCGCGACGTTCGCGGCGATGCCCGCGCCGAAAAGCGCGACCGCCCCCTGCTCGGGCGTCCAACGGGTCCAGCCGCCGCCGGGCTCGCGGCTGCGCCTGGCCCACCGCCACAGTGCCCAGCCCAAGCCCGCCAGGCCGGCGACGGTCAGCGCCAGCGAGGCGGGTTGCCCGGGCGACACCGCAAAGAAGAAATTCAGCGCACCCTCGAGGTTACCCGCCAGGTAGTGCAGCCCGAATCGTCCCGTATCGCCCTCACGCAGCTGCCACAACACCGGCTTCGTATCGACGTAACGGTTATGCCAAGCATACGGCACCAGCAGCAGCGGCGCGATCAGCGCCGGCCACGGCAGCAGGATCTTTCCCGCCCGCGCCCAGCCGATCAGCCCGACGACCGCCGCCGGCCCCGCGAAGATCACCGATTCGTAGCGGCTCTGCGCCAGCAGGACGACCGTCAGCACGAGCAGCGCCAGCCGGTCGTTGTCCGGAGCCCGCAGGTAGAGCACGGCTGCCGCCAGCGACACCACGATCATGGCCAGATTGTGCATCTCCATGCTCGCCCCCGTCGCGTTTTGCCCGAAGAGCGGCAGCGTCGCCAGCAACAGCACCGCCAGGCGCCCGGCCACCGCCCGGCCGGTCAGCCCGCGCACCAGCCACAGCGTCAGGCCGAGACACACGGCCGCGCAGCCGACGTTCACGGCGAACGCGTTGGCGAGACGAAAACCGGTCAGGTCGTGGACCAGCGCGACGAGGAACGTGAAAAAGAACGGCCGCTTGTCGAGAAACGCATCGGTCGTGAGCCACGTCCCCGCGAACTCGTAGGCCCGCACCGGGGTGCCGAATTCCTTGGTCGCGTGCAGGTGCCAGGCCGTGCCCTGCAGCACGTATTCGTCGAAAAGCACCTTGTGCGCGAACTGGTCGCTGCCGACCGCCACCGCCAAGCCGAGCGCCAGCACCGCGCCGTCCCATCCCGGCCGGCGCAACCACGGCTGCCAGGCCGCCTTTCGGGCCGACAACACCCGCCGGCCATAGATCAGCGCGGCCGCGAAAACCGCGAAAATGTAGTAGTAGCCGCCGTGCACGATCCACGGTTCCGCCTGCGCCGGGGTCACGAGCCGGAATCCGACCGCCACCGCCGCCACGGCGCTCGCGGCGAAAAGGAGCAGCCTCCTCCGGTTCGGCGGCTCGGCGCCGGTCGCGGCCAATCGTGCCAGGGTCGGGCTCACGGTCGGGTCGCGCCGCTCAGGGCAGCTGCTTCATGTAGCTCTCGAGAAACTGCGCCCGCGCTTTCTCCACCTCGGCGCGATTGCGCGGCACGGCTTGCGTGACCGGATCCGGCGCCGACGCCACTTCGCCGTTCACCCGCACCTCCTTCACCCGGCTGATGCGCGAGAGCGTCAGGAATTGCAGGCGCCGCTCCGTCACCGGTTCGAGCACGAACGCCGGCCCGAGATCGTCCCCTTCGCGCAGCGTCATTTTTCCCGTGTCCGGATCGATCAGGTATCGCTGGAACACATACACATCCGAGAACGTGCGGTTGCGCAGGTGGAACGCGATGTCGACCTGCCGCTTCACCGCCACGACCGTCGGCGTCGCCGAAACCCGGTGCGTCACCCACAGCGTCGCGTCGTTGTCGATCATCAGGTAGTCGGGCCGGAGCTGCGCCCGCATGAACTCCCGGCGCCACGCCGTCTCGCGCCCCGGGATGTATTCCTGGCTGTAGGCATGGGCCGCCATCGAGGGCACGCTGCGGGCCAGCAGCCCGAGGAGCGCGACGCCGAGCAACCCCCGGAGCACCGCGGGTTTCGCCAGTTCGGGCAGCACCGCAAGCACGGCCACGACCATGCCGAGGTGCGTCGGCAGACTCAGACGCCTGATCACGACATCGTCGAACTTGCCCCAAAAGTAGCACATCATCAGCGCGAACTGCACCGCGAAGCCCACGCTGAACAGCGTCACCGCGACGCTGGCCGGCCCCTCGGCGCGCAGCGCGCGCAGCCGCTTGGCGACGAGCAACGCGAAAAACGGCACCGCGATGCACCCCAGGACCGAAAGCACCAGCGAGTTCGGCTGGTCGGAGGGTTTGGCAAAGAAGAACTTCAGCGCGTGCACGAGGTTTTCCGGCACGTAAGCGACCGCGAACGGCTCCGTGTAGCCGGGCTTGCTGAACATTTCCCAAGCCGACGCCCGCAGATCGAAGATCCGGTGCTGCAGCGGATAATGCACCATCAGCAGCGGCGCGAGCACCAGTGGCCACGGAACCTCCGCACGGCCTTCGCGCCACCAGCCGACGATCACCACCAGCGCCACCGGCAGCAGGTAGATCACGGATTCATACCGGACTTGCGCGAGCAGGAGTCCGGCAAAGCAGAATGCCGTGAGCGAATCGGGATCCCGCCGCTCGAGGTAACGGATCCCGAGCAGCAACGTGGCGAGGATCATCACCAGATTGAGCAGCTCGAACCCCCCGCCCGTGGCATTGTGCCCGAGCAGAGGGAGTCCGGCCAGCAGAGCCACGGCCAACCAGCCGGCGGTCCGACCCGCGACGATACGGCCCAGCGCGCAGGCCAAGCCGAGCAGCACGAAGGTCAGCACTCCGTTCAGGACGAAGGCATTTTCGGGCCGGTAGCCGGTGGCGTCGTGCAACAGCGAAACCAGAAAGGGAAAAAAGAGCGGCCGCTTGTCGACGATACCTTCCACAATCATGAAGGCGCCCTGGATGTCGTTCCCCCGCAGCGGCGTGAGCGCCGACTTGTCGAGGTGCATGCTCATCGACGTGCCGAGCAACATCAGCTCGTCCATCACGATCTTGAAGCCGAACGCCTCGTGCGCGAGGAGCACCGTGCCGCCGATGGCAACCACCAGGACGGACAGCCAGTCGACCCCGTGCCGGGCGCTCACCGGGAGTTCGGGGCGAAACGTCCGCCAAAGTGCGCGCAACCACAGACCGAATGCCGCCAGCACAAACCAGAATCCGGCGCGGGACACGAGCGACACCGCATACTTGTCCGGCACCAACACAAACGCCAGGGCAAGTGCCGCAAGCACCGAGACCACCAGGCAGAGAAACCGACGGTCGCGCAGGCTCGGGGCAAAAGCAGCAAAAGACATTGGCTCAGAACTAGCCGCGGGAGGAAGGGCGGTGCAAGGCGCCACGTGACCCTCGGGGACGCAGGCCCACCGCGATCCGGACCGGGCGGCACCGTCGGGTCACCGCCCGGTCCGGTCGTGTTTACGGGGCGAACGTGATCGTGCGGGAGTTGGCCACTCCCACGATGGTCACGGTGATACCCTGCGTGTAGAAATCCGGATAAGTTTCGTTCGAAACGGTATTCAGCGACTTCACGTAATTCGTCGCCCCCAGCAAGCTGGTGGAGGCCACGAAGGTGGCACCGTTCTCGAGAAAATACTGATCCGCCGCCGCCGACATCTGCCGCGCATTGTTGAGCACGGCTTTGTCCTGCGACGCTGTTCGAACCTTGTTGAATGCGGGGATCGCGAGTGCCGCCAACAATCCGATGATGACGACGACAATCATGATCTCCACGAGCGTAAAAGCCGACTTGGCTCCAAGTTGTTTTCTCATGGATTCGAGGGTTAGGGCAATAGACCGCCCCGCCCGCGCGCACCACGCGGAGACAAAACCGTGAAGCCGGGAAAACCGCGGCTACGGGATTGCATCCGGGCGAGCACGATCGGGATATCCGGCCCGGGAGAGATAACAAAAAACCGCCCGGAGGAACTCGGGCGGTTTGTGGAAAATCAACTCAGACGCACTCAGGGAGCGTAGGTGATCGTGCGGGCGTTCGCGATGCCCGTGATCGTGATCGTGATACCCTGCGTGTAGTTGGTCGGGTAGGTCTCGCTGGCCACCGTGTTGAGGGCCTTGACGTAGCTCGTCGGGCCGACGAGGGAGCTCGATGCGGCAAACGTGGCGCCGTTTTCGAGGTAGTATTGGTCAGCGGCGGCGGCCATCTGGCGGGCATTGTTCAGAACGGCCTTGTCCTGCGAAGCGACGCGGACCTTCTGGAAGGCGGGAATCGCCATCGCGGCCAAGAGGCCGATGATGACGACAACGATCATGATTTCGACGAGGGTGAAACCCTTGTTGGAGGACTTTTTCATGGTGGAACGTAACGACTGACGATTATGGATGATATTCGCTCAAAAGTGAGCAGTGGGCGCGTAGCATGTCAGTTGCGATAAGCATCGCAAGGATAAAATCCGGCGCGTGCTACGTAGTCGGGCTTCGGCAACGGCCGACCGCGGCCGCAGTCAAAGTGTTATGGGCCGAGAGTGGATCAGCCTCGCTTCTTCTTGGCTCGAACCGCGGGCTTTGGCTTGGGTGCCGACCGCTTCACGGGCACCGCAAGCAGTTTGGAAACTGAAACTTCCGTGGAGTCGCGCCACAGCCGCTCCAAACCATATCGCTCCCGGGTTGGACCCAGAAACAGGTGAATCATGACGTCGAACGCATCGATGACCAGCCAACCGCTCTCTTGAGCGCGCTCCGCCCCGACCACGTGGATCCCGGCGTCGTCCAGCATCTTTTCGAGTTCGGTCCGCAAGGCGCGCAGATGAGGCTCCGAGGTGGCGGTCGCAATCACCAGGTAGTCGGTAATCGATGACTGCTCGGAAACATTGAGGACGGTCAGCGCATCCGCCTTTTTCTCATCCAGAGCCCGGCAGCACAGCTTGGCTACTTCGAGGGCCGGAGATTTTTTGGATTTCATGGACTGTCCCGATAGAGCCGCCGGTCGCGAATGTAAACGATAGCCTTGTGCGGCACAAAGTAATCCAAGGAGAGATTACGGCGGGTGCGGTCCCTCAGTTCGGTCGAACTTATGGCCAACAGGTGGCCGTCGCAGCGATGCAAGCGCAGACCCGGGATCTCCGGCCGGGCCCGGACCGGATAGCCCGGCCGCTCCAGGAAAATAAACTCAACGATCTTGGCGAGTTCGGCGATGTCCTTCCAAAGGTGGAGCTTGGGCAGTTGGTCCCCGCCGACGATCCAATACAACTGGTCGTCCGGAAACTGGGCCCGAAAATACCGCGCCGAATCGATCGTGTAGCTGACGCCGCCGCGCCGTAGCTCCAAATCGGAGATTTCGAACCGGCGGTCCCACTCGATCGACGCCCGAAGCATGGCCAACCGGTCTTCCGCGGACGATTGCACGTCGTTGGGCTTCAGCGGGGCTTGGGCCGCCGGAACCAGAATCAGTCGATCCAACTGGCATTGCTCAAACGCATCCTGCGCGGCCATCAGATGGCCGAAATGAACCGGATCAAAGCTGCCTCCCAGAAATCCTATTTTCACCGCGGCGACCGTGAAGTTTCGATTGCAGCGCCGGCAAGTCCTATTCCCGCAAAATGCGACGAGGTCGTTGGCCGAGATGTTATCTGCTGGTCAGGCCTGATATCGCTTTCATGCTGAGAGCAGGCCGGCCCGGGTGGTGAAATGGCAGACACTGGGGACTTAAAATCCCCTGCCCGAAAGGGCGTGCGGGTTCGAGTCCCGCCCCGGGCACCACCTCGGCTCCGGGCACAAAAGAGCCGCGCGGGTATGCCGCGCGGCCCGAAAGCGAGGGAGGTCAGTCGAGATCAGGGTGCCAGCGGCCCATTCAAAGCCCCACCGTGGGTGTTATTGTAGGCGTCGAACCAGTTCTTGGCGAAAAGGATGTAGCTGCTCGAGTATTTGGCGGGATTCGCGACAATATACTCGCCCCACCAGATAAACAACATCGTCAGGGTCCGGTTGCCATTGATATAGGCTTGGTTCTGATAGTTGTATTCCGAAGCAACCAGCTGCTTGGACAGCAGCGAGACGGCATTCGAACCGGAGTAGCCCATCGTCGAAGACGCCGTTTTCATCGAAATATTGTCGTAAGGCGCCAGGCCGAAACTGCCGATTTTCGACGTGAACGACGTGAGCGTCGCGGCGGACACCTGCGTGCCGCCGGACTTGCCGCTGAGCGCCTTGTCGAGGTTGTTCTTCCAGAACCCGATCGTGTAGCCCGTGGCCGTCATCGGCCGCAGGGCGGCAAAGTCGAGACCGAAGCCGAACTTCGGAACCAACACCGATCCGGACTGGCAGCTCGAGTTCGATCCGGTCGAGGTGGCGACCGTGACCGACCGAGAAAGGGTGGTGGTGCCCTTCAGCCCTGCAGGCGCGGTTGCCACCACCGTATAGGTGCCGGGCGCGACATTCGTGAAAGAGTAGTTGCCGCAGTTGTCGCTGCTCTTGGTGTCGAGGAGCGCATTGGCCGAACTGAAGAGTTTGACGGTGACACCGCCGAGGCCGAATTCGCCGACATCTTCGCTGCCGTCAAAATCGATGTCGAAGAAGGTATCGCCGCAGATGTTGACCGCCTGCACGACTTGCACGCTGAAGTTCCGGGTAGCGCTGGCGGTGCCATACGCATCGATCGCGGTCACGCTGATCGTATAGGTTCCGGCATTCGAAACGGTCATCGTCGCGGCACCCTGCGCCACCGCCGTGTTCAGATTGGTCGAAGTGACGGCGAGCTGAGTCGTGCCGAGGGAGGCGCGCAGCTGCGTGATCACGCCACCCGGGGTGTTGCTGGTTCCCGTGAAGGTCAGCGGAATCTGCAGCGCGGGTCCGGTCGACACCCGGGAGTAAACCGAACCTGCCGGCGGCGTGTTGATCACAACGCTCGGCGGGACCGCGGAGGAGCGAACCGTGAACCGGACCGAATCCGAGACGTTAATACCCGCACTGACTCCCGTGGCGGTAAGGGTGTAGGTTCCCGCCGAGAGACCCGTCAACGTCCCGGTGCTGATCGCGGAAGCGGTGCCAAGACCCGTCGTCGTGATTCCGCCGATGGAATTGGTGCCCAAATTCGCGCTCACCGAGTCCACGAAAAATCCGTTATTGGATGTGGTCACAAACCGATAGTTCACCGAGGTGGTCGTCTGGCCGCTCGGGATATCGAAAATCTGGCCCTCGGTCGGGCTCGTGATGTCGATCACCGGAGTCGGGGCGATCAAATTGACCGTGAAGTTCGAATTGGCCGTCGCGGTGCCCACGTCGTCGGTCGTGGTGACCTGAAGAGTGTGGGATCCGCCCGTCGTATACGGGAGAGAAATGGTCCCGGTGGCCACCGGAGAATCGATTCCGGAGGGCGTAAACGCAGTGACCGCCCCATCGACCTTTGCCACCAAGGTGCGCACGGCGCCGGCATTGCTGGTCGCGGTAAAGGTGTAGTCGACGACGGTCGCAGGCGCGCCCAAGCGATAGGAATAGGAACTGTTCGGCGCCGGCGTGTTGATCACCACCGTGGGAGGGGGCGCGACAACGACGACCGTGAAACTGTTGGTATCGGTCGACGATCCGCCGGCGTTCGTGGCACGAGCCGTCAGCGTGTGCAAACCGGGACCCGTGATGGTCATCGAACCGGCCACCGACATCACCGATGTCCCGAGGCCGGAAACCTGGCTGAGGGACACTGCGGATCCACTGCTCAGCTCCGCCGAAGTGCTGGAAATCGGCGAAGGAGCGAGCCCGGGGACGGTCGCAGTGTAGGAAAACGGCACCGACATCGGGAAAACACCGGTGCTGGTGATCACAGAGCCGTCGACAGGGGTGGAAATAACAATGGCAGGAGGGGTCCCGGCGGGCGGCTCAGTGACGGACGAATTGATCGATGTGCCGGAATTTGACGGGTTTCCCGACCAACCCACGGCCTTGATCTGATAGCCATATGCTCCAGCAACCGCACCCTCGGGCACGGTCATCGTGACCGTCACGGAGCGCTGCTGATTACCGCCGGTGAAGGTAAGCGTGGGACTGCTGAACGAAACGTAACCAAGGGCGACCGCGTCGGACACAGACGTAGGCTTTCCATTGACCGACACTTGCCACGAGGTGGTCACATTGCCCGAGCCGACCGGAGAGGTGACGATCAGGACATAGGATTGCGAAAAGGGCAGCTGGCCTTGGATTTGCGTCGTGGTCGGATTGTAAACCACACTGCCACCGTCACCCGTCTCCTGCGCGATCAAGCCAGTCGCGCCGAATACCAACGCCGCCAAGGTCGCGACCCATCGCCGGCTGAAGGGAAGGAGGATTTGGGCAAGTTTCGACTTCATGGCAGATAGAGTAAATTTGGGCCTAGCAAACGGCAAAGTGCGTCGGGAGTAGATGAAACTGACCACTGGCTATAGGGTATAACACCCAAGTGTCTACCTCAAAAAAGCAAACTAGGTGTTTTTTCGGGGAAAGCGTAAGCAATCCGAACACTCTCTCGTATTCTTCTACGCGTCGCTACCCACTCCGCTGCCAGGCGGTTTTAGACGCACGATCGACAATCCCCTCGGGAGTCCGCCAAAAATCTAGGGTTATACCCCCAATTTGAGCATTGACCCGCTTGTGCCGATGACAATGGTTTACCCGGCCCCGGTATCCATGAAAACCACCTCCGCCTGTCCCTATTCATGCGGACCCCGCACCTTGGCTGCGGGCTGGCGGCGAATTTTGTTCGGTATTCTGGCTGCGACGCTGGCACTGGTTTCGCAGGCCCGGGCCCAGTTCACGTGGGACGGCGGCGCCGGTTCCGGCGACAAGACTTGGTCGGCTGCCAGCAATTGGAATCCGGATACAGCCCCCGCCAAGACCGCCAATCAGAGCATCACGTTCTCCGGCGCGACGTCCACGTCCACGTTTGCCGATCTCACGTTCAACACCGGGGGCAACAACTACAACGACGTCTGGCAGGCGGGCAGCCTACTCTTCAGCTCGGGCGCATCCTCGTTTGTGATCGCCAGCAACACGTCCGGCAACACCCCGGGGACCGGCGGAATCTCGATCAGCTCGAACGGCGGCGGCAACATTGCGGTTAGCAATGCCAGCAACGTCCAACAGACGGTCACCTCCGGTCTCACGCTGACCAACGCGACCAACAACATCTTCCAGTCGACCCTGAGCGGCGGCTCCCTCCTCGTGGCGAGCTCGTTCGTGAACAACAGCGGCAATCTGCTCACCACCAATGCCACCGGCGGTGCCGGTGTCCTGATCCAGAGTTCCATCTCCGGCACGGGCGGACTTACGATCTCGGGCGCAGGCACCACCACACTGCAGGGCACCAACACCTACAGCGGCACGACCACCCTGAGCTCGGGTTCGATCCTCAGTATCAACAGCAACACGGCGCTCGGCACCGGCACCTTTGTGATCAGCGGCGGCACCCTCGACAACGGCAGCTCCGCCGCGATCACGCTGAGGAACAACAATGCCCAGACGTGGAACGGGAGCTTCACCTACACCGGCGCGTCGCAGAGCCTCAACCTCGGCACCGGTGCGGTCGATCTTGGCGGCGGCACCCGCACCGTCACCGTTTCGGGCAGCAGCCTCACGGTGGGAGGCACGGTCAGCAACGGCGGGATCGACAAACAAGGTGCGGGCTCGCTCACCCTCGCGGGTGCCAACACCTTCGCCGGCGGACTCACTCTCGGCAACGGCACGCTCAACCTGAACAATGCCGCCGCCCTCGGCACCGGCACGCTGACGATCGCCGGCGGCACCCTCGACAACACGTCCGGCGCGGCGATCACCAGCTCCACCAACAACGCCCAGAACTGGAACGGCAACTTCACCTTTGCCGGCACCAACAACCTCAATCTCGGCACCGGCACCGTCACCCTCAGCGCCACCCGCACCGTGACGACGGCATCCGGCGAACTCACCGTGGGCGGCACCATCACCGACGGCGGCAGCACCTTCGGACTCGTCAAACAGGGCGCGGGCACGCTGACCTTGGCCGGTGCCAACACTTTCGACGGCGGCGTGACCCTCTCCGCCGGCACGCTCAATGTAAACAACAACACCGCCCTCGGCACCGGCACCCTCACGATCGGCGCCACCGGCACCACGCTTTCCACCACCGCCGGCGCCGTCTCGGCAACCAACAGCGTCGCCTTGAGCAATGCGCTGACGGCCAACATCGGCGCCGCCAACGCGATGACCCTGAGCGGCGTGATCTCCGGCACGGGCTCCCTCACGAAGACCGGAGCCGGCGCCCTGACCTTGGCGGGCACCACCAGCACCTTCAGCGGCGGAGTCACCCTCTCGGCCGGCACGCTCAACATCAACAGCGGCGCTGCCCTCGGCAACGGCACCCTTTCGATCAGCGACGGCACGACCATCGACAACACCTCCGGTGCCACGGTCACGAGCACCCGCAACAACACGCAGGCGTGGAACGGCAATTTCACCTTCGCCGGCAGCAACGCCCTCAACCTCGGCACCGGCAGCGCCACGCTGAGCGGAAACCGGATGGTGACCGTCGCCGGCAGCACGCTCACCGTCGGGGCGCTGACCGGCACCAATACCAGTCTCGCCGTCGCCGGCGCCGGCAATCTCACCGTCGGCGGCGCGATCACCACGGGGACAGGCAACGTGACGCAGTCGGGCACGGGCACCCTCACTCTTTCCGGATCGAACACCTTTTCCGGCGGCGTCGTGCTGAATTCCGGCACCGTCGCCCTCGGCAACAGCGCCGGCCTCGGCACGGGCACCCTCACGGTCAACGGCGGCTCGCTGAACGCGAGCGCGGCCAGCCTCACCGCGACCAACACCGTCTCATTCGCGTCGGGCGCCAATCTGACCTTCGTCGGCACCAACTCGATGACGCTTAGCGGCGGGATCAATCTCAGCGGCACCAACACCCTGACCGTAGCCGCCGGCACCCTCACCACGACGGGCGTGATCGCCGGCACCGGCGCCGGCCTGACCAAGTCCGGCACCGGCACACTCGTCCTCGCCGGCGCGTCGGCCAACACCTACACCGGTGCCACGACCGTCAACGGCGGCACCCTCACGCTGCGCTACGACAACATGGCCGGGACCACCCCGAGCGGACTGATCAGCTCCTCCTCCGCTCTGGTCCTCGGCGGCGGCACGCTGAGTGTCGATGGCAAGGGCTCCGCCACCAGCACGCAGACCTTTGCCGGCACCACGATCAACGCCGGCGCCTCCGCGATCTCCCGCGACACGAGCGGCACCGCCACGACCAACGTCGTGCTCGGCGCGATCACCCGCAACGCCGGCGGCACGCTCAACATCATTACCGCCGCCACGAACGGCAACGTCACCACCACGACCACCTCCACCTCCGGCCTGCTCGGCACCGGTCAGGCCTTCGCCACGATCACCAACAACAACTGGGCCACCGTCAGCGGTGGAAACATCATCGGCGCGACGCTCACGAGCAACACCTACACCAGCGGCACCAACGCCAACGTCTCGGCCACCACCACGCTCACCAACGCCGCGGTCAACAGCATCCGCTGGAACCAAAACTCCAACCGCTCGCTGACAATCTCCGGCAACCTCACGATCCAAAGCGGCGGTATTCTCAGCGGCAACGCCGTCACCTCCCGCAATCTCACCATCACGGGCGGCAACGTCACCACCGACGCCAATCGCGAGCTCACGCTCATCAGCTACGCCACCGGCGGAAACACGATCATTTCCTCCAACGTGATCGGCGCCACCACGGGCCTCACGAAGTCCGGCACCGGCGCCGTGATCCTCTCAGGCAACAATACCTACTCCGGCGCCACCTACGTCAACCAGGGCACCCTCACCGTCTCCGGCAACAACACCCTTACCGGCAACACCTACCTCAACGGCGGCACCCTCATCCTCGGCAACAACACCGCGCTCGGGCAGGCCGGCACCGCCAGCCAGCTTATCATCAACGGCGGCACGCTCGACGTGAACGCCGCGCGCACCCTCACAAGCAACAACACCCAGCAGTGGAACGGCGATTTCACCGTCGCCGGCAGCAACACCCTCAACCTCGGCACCGGCGCGGTGACGCTCGGCAGCAACCGCTCCGTCACCTTCTCCGCCGGCACCACCACCGTCGGCGGCGCCATCGGCGGCGGCGCCGTCAGTTTCAACAAAGCCGGCGCCGGCACGCTCGCCCTCAGCGGCGTGAATACCTACAGCGGGGGCACCACCGTTTCCGGCGGCACCATGACGATCAACAGCGGCGGCGCCCTCGCGTCCACCGGCTCGCTCGCCGTCAGCGGCTCGACCCTCAACCTCAACAACGCCGCCCAGACCGTGTCCTCCCTCGGCGGCAACGGCACGATCAACCTCGGCAGCGGCCACGCCCTCACCGTCAACAACGCGGACGCCTCCGTCTTCACCGGCACGCTCGCCGGCGCCACCGGATCGGTCGTCAAGAACAACACCGGCACGCTGACCCTGTCCGGAACCAACAGCTACGGCGGCGGCACCACCATCGCCAACGGCACCGTGGTCATCTCGACCCTCGCCGACGCCGCCGCCAACAGCAGCCTCGGCACCGGCAACCTCACGCTCGGCGCGACCACGACCACCGGCACGCTCCAATACCTCGGCTCCGGCCATAGCTCCAATCGCAACATCACGCTCGCGGGCACGACCGGCGGCGGCACGCTCCTCGCCGACGGCACCGGCAACCTCACCCTCACCGGCACGGTCACCGCCACCGGCGCGGGCGCCAAGGTCCTGACGCTTTCCGGCAACAGCACCGGCAACAATCTCCTCGGCGGCGTGATCGATGACACCGGCAGCAGCGTCACCACCCTGGCCAAGACCGGCACCGGCAACTGGACCCTCGGCGGCATCAACACCTACGACGGCGGCACCACAATCTCCGCCGGCAACCTCACCGTCGCCTCCACCGGCACCCTCGGCGGCGGCAACCTCACGCTCAGCGGCGGCACGCTCAATCTGAACAACGCCGCCCAGACCGTCGGCAACCTCAGCGGCGCCTCGGGCACCATCAATCTCGCCGGCACCAACACCCTCACCGTCGCCCAGACCGTCGCCAACACCTTCTCCGGCGGATTCAGCGGCGCGGGCAATCTCGTGAAGACCGGCACCTCGACCCTCACGTTGGCCGGCACCGGCTCCAACACCGGGCTCGTCACCGTCGCCGGCGGCACCCTCGCCGTCTCGAGCTCCACCGGCCTCGGCACCGTCGGCACCGGCAACGTCAGCGTCGTCAACGGCGCCACGCTCGCCCTCGCCGCCGGCTACGATTCCAACCACGGCCGCCTTACCCTCGGCAACGCCACCTCGACCGGCACCGTCGTCGGCAACAGTGCCGGCAACGCCCGCTATTCCGGCGACGTCGTCCTCGGCAATTCCACCACCATCACCGGCGTCGCCTCCGGCTCCAACTACCTCGCCCTCGGCGCCACCCCGCCCACGCTCACCCGCTCCGGCTACGACATCACGCCCCAGCACTACACGGTCCTCGACCTCGGCGCCAACAACCTCACCACCGCCGGCACCGGCTACATTTACCTCAACAGCGAGATCACCGGCACCGGCAATCTCACGGTGGCCATGGCCACGACCAGCGACCGGACCGTGATGACCAGCCGCATGAATACGTTCTCCGGCAACGTGAACGTCGACAGCGGCACCTTCCGCCTCGCGTCCAACAACGGCAACGCCGCCCCGCTCGATCCGTCCACGCCGAACTACTTCCTCGTCACCGGCAACCTTACGATCGGCAACGGCGCCGGCGGCACCAGCGGCCTCAACACCCGCGATTCCTACGTCTACGACGCCATCGTCGACAGCACGGCCCAGGCGAACCGCGAACAGATTTACTTCAATTCCGCGGTCACCCTCAAAACCGACGGCCGCTGGAATCTCGCCAACGACCAGACGATCGGCGCCCTCACGTTCAATGGCGGCCGCATCGACATGGGCGCCCACAACATCGGGGGCACCGACTACTACGGCACGCTCTACCTCAACGGCGACGTCACGGTGAACGCCACCGCGAACAACACCGCCTACATCAGCGGCGGCGCCACCGGCACCGGCCTCAGCCTCACCCGCGCCGTCTCCGGCGGCACCGGCGTCTCCTCCGCCACCCGCACCTTCACCGTGGCCAACAGCAGTGGCGTGACCGACGACCTGCGCATCGACGCCCGCATCTTCAACGGCGGCATCATCAAGGAGGGTGCCGGCACCATGACCGTCACCAACAACAACACCTACGAACTCACCACGGTCATCAACAGCGGCATCTTCAGCGTCCAGCACAACAAGGGCCTCGGCCAGGGCGGCAGCGACGCCGATTCCACCACCGTCAACACCGGCGGCCAGCTCCAGCTCGACAGCGGCGCCAACGGCAACCTCATCATCGCCTCCGAAAAGCTCACGCTCAACGGCACCGGTTTCGGCTTTGCCGCCTACAACAACACCGCCACCGAGGGCGGCACCTTGCTCAACAACGCCGGCAACCACGAGTGGCAGGGCGTCGTGATTTCCAACAGCGGCAGCATCAACGCCGGCGCGGCCGGCCGCACCCTGACGATCAGCGGCAACATCACCACCAACACCGACACCGTCGTCTTCAACTCCGGCAACGTCACCCTCACCGGCGCCATCGGCGGCTCCGGCAACATCACCAAATACGGCTCCGGCACCTTGGTGATCGCCGGCAACGACGGCCTGGGCGCCAACACCTACACCGGCAACACCACGGTCAACGGCGGCGTGCTCCACATCCAGAAGGGCACCGCGCTCGGCAGCGCCGCCGGCGGCACCACCGTCGCCTCCGGCGCCTCCCTCTATGTCAGCGGCGGCATCACCCAGAACGCCGCCGAAGCGATCTTTCTCTCCGGCACCGGCACTGGCGGCAGCAATCAGGGCGCCCTGCACAACGTTTCCGGCACCAACATCCTCAGCGGCGTCACGACCCTGAACGCCGCCTCCACCATCACCGCGGCCGCCGGCTCCTCCCTCCAGATCCGCGGCGGCATCACCGGCGCCTACAACCTCACGCTCGGCCACAGCAGCCAGACCGGCACCATCACGATGGCCCCCTCCACCGGCTCCATCTCGGGCACGGTCGATCAGGTGCACCTCGCCGGCGGAACTTTCCAGGTCGGCGGCGCCGGCACCACCACGCTCAACACCGGCGAACTCACCACCGCAACGTCCACCACGCTCATCCTCGCCAGCGGCGGCACGGTGAATTCGGTCTACAACAACGGCGGCGTCTCCAATTTCAACGGCGTCATCGGCTCCGGCAGCACCGGCACCTTCGCCGTCACCGGCGGCAGCGGCTCCGCCCTCGCCTTCAACACCTCCTTCTCCGCCCCGAGCGCCACCCTCACCTTCGGCGGATCCTCCATCGGCACCAATGCCGACCCCCTCCGCCTCGAACTGGGCTCCCTTTCCAGCAACATCGACATCGCCTTCGGCACAATCCGCATCACGGGCGACACCATCCTGGACTTCAACAACAGCATCGGCACCTCGCTCACCTCCGCCACGCTCATCATCGACGCCGGCGTGAAGATCACCGTCGAGGGCTGGACCTGGACCGCCAACAACACCGCCAACAGCACCGTCTGGTATGCCACGCTCACCAACGGCGGCGTCCTCGGCCAGAACTCCGTCGCCAACGGCAACGCCGTGAACCAGAACCTCTCCGTCAACAGCGGCACCCTCTACGGCAACGCCCCGCTCAACCAGATCGTGTTCACCAACTACGACGGCCTCACCACCACCTGGGTGTCCGGCACGGCCAACGGCTGGTTCGACAAGGAAATCCGGCCGACGCCCGAGCCCGCGACCTACGGCGCCCTCTTCATTTCCGGCTGCCTCGGCCTCCTCGGTTACCGCCGATACCGCGGCCGTCGGTCCGCGTCGACGGCACCCCGGGCTTGACCCCGCTCCGCCGCACCGTCTCGTGGTGCTCCCGTTTCTGTCCGATTGAGCACCGTCTACGTCTCCCGTTCCGGCTGGGCTGCCATCACCGTGGTCGCCGTTCTGCCGTGGCTCGCCGTCCTTTGGCTGCTGCGCACTCCCCCGCCCGCGGCCCCGCCGCCTGCCCCGGCCTCCGGCACCCCGGCCCAACCGGCCTCCGGAGCACCCGTCCTCGCCGGCAAAGATGGCTACCAGCTGGGCGCTCCCGGCCCCTGGGGCCGGATTCGCACCACCCGGATCTTCATCGAACCGCCCGCGGATTTCATCCCCCCGTATTTCAGCACCCCGCAACCCTTGCGCTGGACCTTTCCGGGATTCAGCCCCGCGGCCCTAGAGGCGCTCTGGACCGAGGCCCGTCTCTCGCCCGCGGAGCGCGCCGCGCTCGCCGCGCCCGACCGCAACACCGTCAGCTCGGGCGGTATTGTGGTCAGTCCGCCGCCGGACGTCGTCCTCGGCTTGTCCCCCGCAGCCCGCGCCACGATTTACACCGTTCTCGCCCGCTTCCCCGAGAACCTCCCCCAGCGCGATCCGTTCCGCTCCCGGGCCGAGCTGGTCGACGAGTGGCTCGAGGGCGAAGCCCTGCCGGCCCAGGTCGTCGCCTTGACCCGGCGTCTGCTCTATCGCCGTGACGCCAGCCTGCTTCTCTCGGACCACGATCTCGTCCTGCCCCATTTCGTCTCCTCAGCGGAACGGGTCGCCTACGTCAAAACCCTCGCCCGCAAGTCCGCCCTCCTCGCGGAACTGGTCGTGCCCCACGCCACCGCGGAACAACTCGAACCCGTCGCGCGCTACTGGAGCCAGGGCCGCCGCAGCAAAGACATCGGCCCCATTTTGGAATCGCTCGCCCAACGTCCCCAGGGCGGCGCCCTCGATCTCGTCCACCTGCTTCCGCCGTTCGCCCGCAATCTGCTCTATACCTACCCGGTCCCCACCGGCTCCGACGGCGACGCCAACCGCGACTGCCATTGGACGTCGTTCAACTTCTTCAACGCCCGGCCCGACGAGCGCTTCCTCGACCTCGCCTTCGTCCATCAGGTGCTGGAACGCGATTACTACCTGACCTCCGGGCCACCCGCGATGGGTGACCTGCTCATGTTCGTCGACCAGCAGGGCCAGGGCATCCATTCCTGCATCTACATCGCCGATAATATCGTCTTCACCAAGAACGGCGCCTCGTTCTCCGTCCCCTGGCTGCTGGGCCAACTTGAAAACGTCGTGGCCTTCTACTCGGTCAACGGCCCCCTCGACGTCCGCCGCTACCGGCTGCGCTGAGCCGTCCGCTCGTCGGGCCCGCGGCGCGGTTGCCGCGTGGGATCATCCCCCGCGCCCATCGGACCACCGGTCCGCCTCGTCGCCCTCGACCGATCCGGCCCCGTTACCTCGGGATTCATCCTGGTTCCGTGCCTTGCCGTGTCATAATTGGCTCGCGGGTGCCGGCTTTGGTCGGCACACGTTTCCCCGTTCCCCTCGTTTTCTTTCGGTCGCCGAAAGCATACCCGTTCGGCGCCCGCCCCCCCCGCCCAACCCCT
>JACCEB010014114.1_pt1 | contig 33677 bp, 35 predicted proteins | sample 7454761 | NCBI WGS metagenome assembly JACCEB01 (sample SAMN15323454, study PRJNA562643) | freshwater metagenome | isolation source: river surface water | place: USA:Blue River Watershed | collected 2017-08-18
GCGGTGGATGCAGGTGCAAAGACCACCGGCGCGGGCGCGGATTCCGTTAATTCACTGCGCGGGGACTCCGTCGATTCGAGCAACTCGCCCTGCGCGGCTTCCGCCGATTCATCACGTCGTCCGCCACGACCACGGCGACGACGGCGACGACCGCCGCCATTACGATCCTGATCGGCCGATTCTGCGGCCGAGTTTGATTCGGCAGCGATCAATGCGGCATCCTGAACGGGCGCCTCGGCGGCACGCTCTGCACCGCGATCACCACGCTCCTGGCGCGGTCGACGCTCGTTGCGATCCTTGCGCGGTTCACGATCGCCGCCTTGCTCGGCACGCGACTCTTCGCGGCGTGGCCGATCCTTATTGCGCTCATCTTTGCGGTCATCGGAGCGGCCGCGTTGATCGCGACCCTCACGTGATCCCTCGCGACTGCCGTCACGCGGGCCACGATCGTCGCGCGGCCCGCGACCTTGACGGTCACCACGGCCTCGGCCGCGACCGCCGCGTTCACCGCGCTCGCCCGATTCACGGCGCGTCGGTGCAGCGACCGTTTCTTTTTTCTCTGCGCCAGAGAACCAACCCATGATGGTGGAGAGCAGCCCCTTGTCTTGGGGTGCTTTTTCCACCGGCCGTGCCGACACGGGTGCCGGCTGCGTGGGGGTAATGCCTTTGACCACCGCTTCTTGACGGGGTTTGGCGGCAACTTCTTCTTTCTTTTGCTGATACGGTGTTTCGGTGGTCGGTTCATCGGCCATGGCGTAACTGGCGCGCGAATCCTCTAAGCGCGGATCGTCGTGCTTGAGGCGCTCGATCGAGTAGTTGGGCGTTTCCAAGTGTTTGTTCGGAATCAGCACCACGGTGACTTTTAACCGGAACTCCAGTTTTGCAATGTCGGTGCGCTTCTCATTGAGCAAGAAGGTGGCCACTTCTACGGGCACTTGCACATGGAGTGCTGCGGTGCCTTCCTTCATGGCTTCTTCCTGCAGGATGCGCAGGATATGCAGGGCACTGGAATCCACGTCACGGATCACGCCGGTACCGTTACAGCGCGGACAGGTGATGTGAGATCCCTCGTTCAGGGCGGGACGCAGGCGTTGGCGCGACAACTCCATCAGACCAAAGCGTGAGATCTTGCCCATCTGAACGCGGGCCCGATCAAAGTGCAGGGCATCGCGCAGGCGTTGTTCAACATCGCGTTGGTTTTTGGCCGACTCCATGTCGATGAAGTCGATCACAATCAGTCCGCCCAGGTCGCGCAGACGTAACTGACGGCCCACCTCTTCGGCGGCCTCCAGATTCGTGCGAAAGGCGGTTTCCTCAATGTCGGAGCCGCGCGTTGCGCGGGCGGAGTTCACGTCCACGGCCACCAAGGCCTCGGTGTGATCGATCACGATCGCGCCGCCCGACGGCAGCGGCACCACGCGTGAATAGGCGGTTTCAATCTGATGTTCGATCTGAAAGCGGGAGAAAAGCGGCACATCGTCGTTGTAGCGTTTGACGCGATTGCCCATGTCGGGCATCACATGCAACATGAACTGGCGGGCCTGCTCGTAAATATCATCGGTATCGATCAGGATCTCGCCGATGTCCGGATGGAAGTAATCCCGGATGGCGCGGATCACGAGACTCGATTCCTGGTAAATCAGGTAGGCACCGGGCTGCAGTTTGCGGGCGTCATCCACGGCGCGCCAGAGCTGCAGAAGGTAGTTCAAGTCCCACTGAAGTTCCTCGGCGGTGCGGCCAATACCGGCTGTGCGCGCAATCAGACTCATGCCGCCGGGCACGTCCAATTGATCCATCGTGTCGCGCAATTCCTGACGGTCTTCGCCTTCGATGCGACGGGATACGCCACCACCACGGGGGTTGTTGGGCATCAGCACCAGGTAGCGGCCGGCCAGGGAGATGAAGGTGGTCAGTGCGGCCCCTTTGTTGCCGCGCTCTTCCTTCTCCACCTGGACCAAGAGCTCGGTGCCCTCGGCCAGCGCCTCTTTGATGGTGGCCCGGCCCACGTCCACGCCCGATCGGAAATATTCCTTGGCGATCTCCTTAAAGGGCAAAAAGCCATGGCGTTCTTCGCCATAGTTCACAAAGCAGGCCTCGAGACTGGGCTCGATGCGGGTGACCACGCCTTTGTAGATATTGCTTTTTCGTTGCTCGCGACCGGCGGTCTCGATATCCAGGTCAATCAGCCGTTGGCCATCGACAATGGCCACCCGCAGTTCCTCTGCATGGGTGGCGTTAAACAGCATGCGTTTCATCGCAACTTCTCCTTCTGTGGCGGGCACCCCAAGGGGGCCTACCGGGCAACCGACTTAACGGTCAAATGGAGTGTGCAATGCGGGTGGGCGGGGCAAGAACGAGCGGTAACGGCGCATGCGGGCACCCGGCGCTCGCGATCGCGAGGCGGCCGTGGGCCGAGCAGCATTTGGAAGGGAAGGGCGTTGTCCGCAAAACGGCGTTCAACAGGTTCATCTGAAAAGACAAAGAATCCGGTCCTAAATCGTTAATCTCGTTTGCCGGGCCACGCGACATTGCGCTCCTCGGTCAAATACAATTCGGCGCACCAACTGTGCATCGGGGTGAAGGCATCGACTGGCCTTGTGTTTCTTCCATTCCTTTTAAATGGGACACAACGATCGGTCGGAAATCATCTCCACCCGGACGCAGTATACCCTTCCCCATGACCATGTCCCCAAAATTCACCCCGGATCGTCCCGAATGCCCTCCCGTACCGGGGACGGCGACCCCCCAGGGACGGGGGGTGGAACGCTGGGAGGTGGGGGCCGAGTACGCCGGCCAACGCATCGATAACTTTCTGCTGTCGCGCCTTAAAGGCGTTCCGAAGACCCGGATCTACAAGATGCTGCGCACCGGCGAGGTGCGGGTCAATGGCGGCCGGATCGCCAGCGACTATCGGGTTCAAGAGGGGGATCAGTTAAGGATTCCGCCGGTGCGTGTGTCCGAGCGGGCGGTCGAAGGCGGCCAGTCACAGTCTACGGGCGGGGTGTCCGCGGCCCGGGCCCAGGGGGTGGCCAAGTCAATCCCCATCGTGTTGGAAGATGATCGGGTGCTGGCCATTGACAAGCCCTTTGGTTTGGCCGTGCACGGCGGAAGCGGTGTGGCCTTCGGTGTGATCGAGGCACTTCGTGCCAGCCGATCGGTGGGCGTCACCGGCCGTGATCCTCTCTACCTTGAACTGGTGCATCGTCTGGACCGGGAGACTTCCGGTCTTATGCTGCTGGCCAAACGACGCGCCAGTCTGACGGAGTTGCATCGACAGTTGCGCGAGGGTGAGATGCGCAAGCGCTACCTTGCTCTGGTCTGGGGCAGTTGGCCGCCGGCCTGCGATCGCGTGGAGGCACCGCTGCACAAGTGGGTGAATGCCAAAGGCGAGCGCTGGGTGCGGGTGGATCCGCAAGGGCAGGCGGCCATCACCAAGGTGAAGGTGCTGCAGCGGGTGACGCATGCGGAGTTTGGCGCGATCACACTCTTGCAATGCGAGCCACTCACGGGCCGCACGCATCAATTGCGCGTGCATCTGGCCCATCAGGGGCACCCGATTGTCGGGGACCCGAAGTACGGCGACTATGCGCGCGATGGTCAGTGGCCATGGATTAAACGCATGTTCCTGCATGCGTGGCAGCTGCGTTTTCTGCATCCCGGTCGACAGGAAAAACTGTCGTTGACGGCCGATATTCCAGAGGAGTTTCAACATGCCCTCACGCATTGCGGATTGGAGCGCCCTTAAATGACTCTGCCGGATCCTTGTGAACTGGTGATCTTCGACTGGGATGGCACGGTGGTGGATTCCACGCCCACCATCACGCGCGCGATTCTTGCGGCCTGTCAGGATATTGGGGTGCCGGTGCCGCCCGAACACGAGGCCAGTTGGGTGATCGGTCTCGGGCTGCAGGATGCCTTGTCTCGCGTGGCTCCGAACATCACGCCGGCTCAGCAGGTGCAACTGGGTGAGCGGTTTCGGTTTCACTACCTGTCGCAGGATAAATTCCTGCGCCCCTTCGATGGCATGGTGCAGCTCTTGCAAGATCTGCGCGATGTCGGTCTGCCCTTGGCGGTGGCCACGGGCAAGTCCCGTGTGGGCCTGGAGCGTGCCTGGGATGCCACGGCCACCCGGGAGTACTTCGATACCTCGCGCTGCGCCGATGAAAGCGACCCCAAGCCCGCGCCCACCATGGTGCTGGAAATCTGTGAGACCCTGGGTATATCTCCAAGTGCGGCGCTGGTCATTGGCGATACGACCCATGATATTTTCATGGCCAAATCCGCCGGTGCGCATGCCCTGGCGGTCGGCTACGGCGCGCATCAGGAGACCGAACTGCGATCGGCAGGGCCGTTGGACTGTGTGCGCTCGGTGCCTGAACTTCACAACTGGATCAGACAATGGATAACGAAATCGTAGAAAAAGTGTTGCTCGCCCATGTAGAAGAGCAGCGTCGTGCGCGTCGCTGGGGCAATGTCTGGCGTGCGGCCAGTTTGGGCGTGCTGGTGCTCATCTTGTCCTTGTCGTTTTGGGATCCCATGGGATCGTCCCGACTGCATCCCACGTCCCGGCACACGGCCTTGGTGGATCTCAGCGGTGTGATTGATCAGGATGGGGGTGCGAGTGCGGATGTGATGAATGAGTCCCTGCGCGAGGCCTTTAAAAATACGCATGCGGCCGGCATCATTCTGCGCATCAATAGCCCCGGCGGAAGTCCTGTGCAGTCCGGCATGATCTTTGATGAAGTGCGACGTCTCAAAGCACTGCATAAAGATAAGCCCGTGGTGGCGGTGGTGGCCGATGTCGCGGCATCGGGTGGGTATTACGTGGCCGCGGCGGCCGATTCCATCTATGTGGATAAAGCCAGTCTTGTGGGTTCGATTGGGGTTCGCATGGACGGTTTTGGATTTACCGAGGCCATGAAGAAATTAGGCGTGGAGCGCCGTGTCTTAACGGCAGGCGAGAACAAAGCACTCCTGGATCCCTTCTTGCCGGTGGATCCCAAACAAAAGACGGCCGTGCAGTCCATGCTTTCGGAAGTCCATCAGCAGTTCATTGAAGCAGTGAAACAAGGTCGTGGTGATCGTTTGAAACCCACCGCCGATATGTTTTCGGGAATGGTCTGGACCGGTGCTAAAAGTGTCGAGTTGGGACTGGCCGATGGCCTGGGCACGGTGGATTCGGTGGCCCGCGATGTGATCAAGGCCGAGGAGGTGGTGGATTACACGCTGCAGCCTAACCTGGCCGAGCGGCTGGCCAAGCGATTTGGTGCGGCCGCTGGAGATGCGATGGCGAAAGTGATGCTGCGCTGGGGCATGTACTGACGCAAGTGGTCTAGCCCAGGGGCTCGAGTCCGGCCTGGCGCAGCAGACGCGTCAGTGCGATCAGTGGCAGTCCCACTAGGGCGGTCGGGTCGTGGCCGCTCATCTCGGCCATCAGCGTGATGCCAAGCCCTTCGGATTTTGCCCCGCCTGCGCAGTCGATCGGATGTTCAATGGCCACGTAGCGTGCAATCATGGCGTCGGTCAGTGCCGAGGCGGATAAAAATCGGACTTCGGTGCTCACCACCTCGGATAGAACAGTGGCACCTGCATCGCGGACCACACTCACGGCCGTGTGAAATATTGAGACCTTCCCGCGTTGTGCTTTGAGCTGTTCAATGGCTTTGTCAGAGCTCCCTGGCTTGTCTAATCGCAACGGGCCGCAGTGTGCGACCTGATCGGAGCCGATCACGATGGCATCGGGATGCCGTCGCGCAATTGCGGTCGCTTTTTCCGTGGCCAGTCGCAATGCCGTTGCACGAAACTCTTCGCCGGGGCGGGCAGACTCATCGATATGAGGGGCCAGCACCTCAAAGGCCATTCCAAGTCGTGCGAGCAGTTCCCGGCGGTAGGGGCTGCTCGAAGCAAGAATCAATCGCATGGTCAGTTGAATCCGCGCGCAATCGCAGTTAAGGTTCGCGCATTATGAAGCGCAATCGATCTCCATCGGAGCATTCAGGATGGGATGTCCGAGCCGTGCTCTCGGTATCCCTTTTAGAGCAGGCATTGCAGCGCGGGGATATTCCCGCGCAGGGCCAGTTGCAGATGGCGGATCTGCCGCGTTTGGCAGAGTCGGGTGCGCGCGTGCTTGGGTCGATCGCTTGGGAGTGGACCGCAGCGTCCGCGAGCCCATCGGTGAGCCGCCCGCGGCGTCGGTGGTGGTTGGCGATATCGGGCACGGTGGCGTGCCGCTGCGAGCGTTGTCTGGAGCCCGTGGATCTCTCCGTGAGTGAGCGGCGTGGTTTCGAGTTTTTCGACTCCGCCGCCCAGGCCGATCGGGCGACCGAGCAGCAGGCCCAGGAGGCGGCAGATTCCGATGGATCCGGCCCGCCCCCGGAGTTTGAGCAGTTGGATTTTCTGTCCGTTGATGACGGGCTGAGCCTCGCGGACCTCGTGGAAGATGAAATCCTGCTGGCCCTGCCGATGGCCCCCAAGCATGCGAATTGCCATGCTCCCGCGCCATTGGGGGGCGATGCGCGCCCATCGGACGGCAACATTCCCCTCGGGCCGGCAGCCGATGAGGCGTCGGCCACAACCCGCCCGTTTGCGGGCCTGAAAGACCTGCTCAAAAAGCCCTAGATGTCCAAAAATGCCTTATAATTCAAGGTTTTCCGGAGTTCCCTATGGCAGTCCAGCAAAATAAGAAATCACCGTCAAAGCGCGGCATGCACCGCTCGCATGACTTTCTGACCAATCCGCCCACGGCCGTCGAGCCGACCACGGGCGAGATCCACCTGCGTCATCACATCAGCCCCTCGGGCTATTACCGCGGTAAGAAAGTCGTCAAGACCAAGGCCTCCGCCTAAGTCTTGTCTTCGCCGTTGGCAATGTCGGCCTCTTCGGGAGTTTGCGTTGCCATTGATTGCATGGGTGGCGATCATGGGCTGTCCGTCACCATTCCTGCCGCGCTCGCGTTTTTAAAGCACCACCCTGACCATCGGGTGCTCTTGGTGGGGCGTCAGGCCGACGTCTCGGAAGCGCTGGCCCAGGCCTTGGGCCAGAGCCCATCCGCAGCGCTGCCCCCGCGCATTGAACTCCTGCATGCCGATGAGGTGGTCGCCATGGACGACCCACCGGCGGTGGCATTGCGCTCTAAACGGCAGTCCTCCATGCGGCTGGCGATGGAAGCGGTGAAAGAAGGGCGCGCCCAGGCGGCCGTATCCGCCGGGAATACGGGTGCCTTGATGGCCATTGCCCGCTACGTGCTCAAGACCATCGACGGGATCGATCGACCCGCCATCGCCACCGCCCTTCCCAATAAGACCGGTGGGGTGACCACCATGTTGGATCTTGGTGCCAACGTGGATTGCACGGCCGAACATCTGCTGCAGTTTGCCCTCATGGGGTCGGCATTGGTGTCGGTGATCCACGGTAAGGATCGGCCCACGATCGGGTTACTGAACGTGGGCGAAGAGGTGATCAAGGGCAACGACACCGTGAAACTGGCCGGCGAGCTGTTGCGGACCAGTCACTTGAATTTCTACGGCAACGTCGAGGGCGACGATATTTTTAAGGGCACGACGGATGTGGTGGTCTGCGATGGTTTTGTGGGCAACGTGTCACTCAAAACATCCGAGGGGTTGGCCCAGATGTTGCGGGCCTTCATCAAAGAGGAGTTCACGCGCAACCTGTTCACCAAGATCATGGCCATGATCGCCTCGCCGGTGTTGAAACGATTTTCGGCCCGCGTCGATCACCGCCGTTATAACGGCGCTTCCTTGCTGGGTCTGCGCGGCGTGGTGATCAAAAGCCATGGCTCGGCCGATGCGCTGGGCTTTGAGCATGCCCTTGCCCGAGCGGCCGATGCGGCCAGCCACGGATTAAATGAGAAAATCGCACAGGTGTTAGAAGAATCCCATCGTCCTATGATGGCGTCCACGAGTGCAACGGCTTAGGGGATGAAGATGTTTTCTCGTATTGTGGGCACCGGTCGCTGCCTTCCTGGCGCACCGGTCACCAATGCCGAGTTGGCGGCGACATTAGCGGCGTCCGGAGTCGAGACCTCGGACGCCTGGATTCGTGAGCGCACGGGCATCGCCCAGCGTTACATCGCACCCGATGAGATCAGCAGCAGTGATCTGGCGGCCGATGCGGCGCGCGCGGCGTTGCAGATGGCGGGTATGGCGCCCAATGACATCGGCCTGATCATTGTCGCCACGTCCACACCCGACATGATCTTTCCGTCAACGGCCTGTCTGGTGCAGAAGAAACTCGGCATCACATCCGACTGCCCCGCGTTCGATGTTCAGGCGGTGTGCAGCGGATTTGTGTATGGACTGGCCACTGCCGACCTCTACATCGCCTCGGGCAAGGTCAAGAGCGCGCTGGTGATTGGTGCCGAAACGTTTTCGCGGATCATGGACTGGAAGGATCGGGGCACCTGCGTGCTCTTTGGGGATGGGGCCGGCGCGGTGGTGCTCAAGGCCGATGCCTCGCCCGGAATACTGGGCCATCGTCTGCACGCGCGCGGTGAGCATGAACATATTCTGCGCACGGCGGGCGCGGTGGTCAGTGGGGTGGCCCGTGGCCACCCATTTCTCACCATGGATGGACAGGCGGTGTTCAAATTGGCCGTGCAGGTCTTGGACAGTGTGGCCCGTGAGGTGGCCCTCGAGGCGGGCGTTGCCATAGAGGCGATCGACTGGCTGATTCCCCACCAGGCCAACGTTCGTATTCTGCAGGCGACCGCCAAGCGGCTTGGGATTGCAGAAGATCGCGTGATCATGACGGTGGATCAGCATGCCAACACGTCGGCCGCATCGGTACCTCTGGCGCTGGATGTCGGTGTGCGCGACGGGCGCATTCAATCCGGTCAGCACGTGATGATGCAAGGCGTCGGCGGCGGGTTTACCTGGGGCGCGGTGCTGGCGAAGTTCTAGGTTTTTTCACAGTGGAAAGCGTATGAAGACACTTGCTTTTGTGTTTCCTGGTCAGGGATCGCAGACCGTGGGCATGCTCAACGGCTTTGCCGGCAACGCGGCCGTGACGGGCGTCATGCAGGAGGCCTCGCAGGCGATTGGATTGGATCTGGAGAAGATGATCGCCGACGGTCCGGCCGACGTCTTAAGTCTCACCGTAAACACGCAGCCCTTGATGTTGGCCTCGTCGGTTGGGTTTTATGCGGCGTGGCGCGCAGCGGGCGGACCGGTGCCGGCCTGGGCCGCAGGGCATAGCCTTGGCGAGTACTCGGCACTTACCGCCGCGGGTGTCTTCGGCCTGGCCGATGCAGTAAAGCTCGTGCGCTTTCGTGCAGAGCAGATGCAGTCGGCCGTTCCGGTGGGTGTGGGCACGATGGCGGCGGTGTTGGGCATGTCGGCCGATGAGGTGATCACGGCCTGTGCCGATGCCGCGCAAGGCCAGGTGGTGGAGGCCGTGAATTTCAATGCACCCGATCAAACCGTGATCGCCGGTCACCACGAGGCCGTGGAGCGTGCCTGTGCCCTGGTCAAAGAACGTGGGGCCAAACGTGCGCTGCCGCTACCGGTGTCCGCACCGTTTCATTCGTCGATGCTGCAACCGGCCGCCGATGCCTTGCGCCGTAAACTCTCAGAACTCACGCTTAACACACCGCAGATCCAGGTCGTCAACAATGTCGATGTGGCCATCGAGACCGATGCGGCCCGTATTCGCGATGCCTTATCCCGGCAGGCCATGCGTCCGGTGCGCTGGGTGGAGGTCATCCAGCAGTTGGAGCGCAGTGGTGTGACCACGGTGGTGGAATGTGGCCCCGGTAAAGTCCTGTGTGGCTTGGTGAAAAAAATCGCGCCCGCACTGCAGACCGTTGCGATTAATGATCAGGCCAGTCTCGAGGCCGCATTAGCCGCTATTCATTAACCCCCATTGTGTGGAGAACACCATGACATCCGTCGACACTCCTCGCGTTGCCCTGGTCACCGGTGCCACGCGGGGTATCGGGCAGGCCATTGCCCGGGCCCTGGGCGCTGCCGGTCACACCGTGATTGGCACGGCCACCTCGGCCGAGGGCGCCCAGTCGATTTCCGCGGCCTTTTCCGCCGCCGGCATGACGGGCGAGGGCCGGCCGTTACAGGTGAACGATGCGGCGGCCTGCGAGGCCTTGATCGATGATATTTCCACCCGGTTCGGCCCTATCGGCATTCTGGTGAACAACGCCGGCATTACCCGGGACAACCTGGCGATGCGCATGAAAGACGAGGAATGGGAGGCAGTGATTCAGACCAACCTCAGTTCGGTGTTCCGTCTGGCCCGCGGGGTATTGCGGCCGATGATGAAGGCCCGCTGGGGTCGGATCATCAACATCACCTCGGTGGTGGGGCTGTCCGGCAATCCGGGGCAGGTGAACTATGCCGCGGCAAAGGCCGGGGTGGCGGGCATGTCCCGGGCCTTGGCGCGGGAGGTGGCCAGCCGAAATATCACCGTCAACTGCGTCGCTCCGGGCTTTATCGATACCGACATGACCAAGGCCCTGTCCGAGGATCAGATCAAGAGTTTGATGTCCCAGATCCCGGCCCAACGTCTGGGAACTCCCGACGATATTGCGTCATCTGTCGTCTTTTTAGCCTCAGAGGGCGCTTCCTACATTACCGGTGTGACCCTATCCGTGAACGGCGGAATGGTCATGTCCTGATACAATCGGGTCACCGTTTTACCCCTAAGGAAGAGGTTCATGGAAGATATTGAAAAGCGCGTAATTGGCATCGTTTCCGAGCAACTTGGCGTCAAAATCGAAGACGTCAAAAAGGAATCCAAGTTTGTGGATGACCTGGGCGCTGACTCCCTGGACACCGTGGAGCTCGTGATGGCCCTGGAAGACGCGTTTGGCTGCGAGATTCCCGACGAGGAAGCCGAGAAAATCACCACCGTGCAGCAGGCCATCGACTACGTGTCGACCCATCTGAAGAAGTAAGAAAGCCCCTCGCCGATGAGCGGATCGTCAAGTTCGGGCGCCGCAGGTCGGCGACGTGTAGTAGTCACCGGGCTGGGGTGCATTTCCCCAGTCGGTAACTCCATCCCTAGCGCATGGGAGAGCCTGGTGGCCGGCAAGACCGGCATCGCCACGGTCACGAAGTTCGATCACAGCGGCCTGTCCGTGCACTTTGCCGGCGAGGTCAAAGACTTCAACGTCGAGGACTACCTGCCCGCTAAAGAAGCGCGGCACATGGATACCTTTATCCATTACGGAATCGCGGCGGGCATTCAGGCCCTCAAGGATTCCGGTCTGGTGGTGACCGATGCCAACGCCGAGCGTATCGGTGCCTTTGTGGGGTCTGGGATCGGGGGATTGCCCCTGATTGAAGAAACCCACGCGGAATACACCGCTAAGGGGGCGCGGCGCATCTCCCCATTCTTTGTGCCCGGATCGATCATCAACATGATCTCTGGCCACCTCAGCATTCTGAATAACCTCAAGGGCCCCAATATCGCGGCGGTGACCGCCTGCACCACTGGCCTGCATAGCATTGGCCTGGCCATGCGCTTGATTCAGTACGGCGATGCGGATGCCATGTTGGCCGGCGGCGCCGAGTCCACGGTCTCGCCCCTGGGCATCGGTGGTTTTGCGGCGGCACGCGCCCTCTCCACCCGTAACGACGATCCGGCCACGGCCTCCCGTCCATGGGATAAGGATCGGGATGGATTTGTGCTGGGCGAGGGCGCGGGCGTGTTGATGCTGGAAGAACTCGAGCATGCCAGGGCCCGTGGCGCCAAGATCTATTGCGAGCTGGCCGGTTTCGGCATGTCGGGCGATGCCTTTCATATGACGGCGCCCAATATGGACGGTCCCCGTCGCTGCATGATCAATGCGCTGAACGATGCCCACGTGAACGCCGATCAGGTGGACTATGTCAATGCCCACGGCACCTCCACCCCGTTGGGCGATAAAAATGAAACCGACGCCATCAAGGCCGCCTTAGGCGATCGGGCAAAGAAAGTCATTGTGAATTCCACGAAATCCATGACCGGTCACTTATTGGGTGGGGCCGGTGGCCTCGAGTCGGTGTTCACGGTGTTGGCGCTGCATCACAAGATCAGCCCGCCCACCATCAATATTTTCAACCAGGATCCGGAGTGTGATCTGGATTACTGTGCCAATGCCGCGCGCGATGCTGCGATCGATGTGGCGGTGAAAAATAACTTCGGTTTCGGTGGCACCAACGGCACCTTAGTCTTTCGCCGCTTCTAGGTGCCTCCCGAAAAGGATGTTGTCGGGGTGAACAGTCCGCGCGAGGCCGATGCCCAGCTCATTGAGCGCATTCAAAACGGGGATAAACAGGCCTTTGAGTTATTGGTGGCCAAGTATCAGCGGCGGGTATTGCGGCTGATTTCCCGTCTGGTGCGCGACCCGGCAGAGCAAGAGGACATCGCCCAGGAGGCCTTCATCAAGGCCTACCGCGCCATTCCCAATTTCCGGGGGGAGAGCGCCTTTTACACCTGGCTGTACCGCATTGCGGTAAATACCGCGAAGAACTACCTGGCGAGCCAGGGACGCCGGCCCCGAACCGTGGGCGAGTTCCAGTCCGACGAGGACGGGGAATCTTTTGGCGTGGACGATGTCGTAGAGGACAACAATACGCCCGACGCGGTGTTGCACAGCCGACAGGTGGCCGAGACGGTCAATAAAGCCATTGAACGCCTGCCCTCGGACCTGCGCATGGCGGTCACGCTTCGGGAGATCGAAGGACTCAGTTATGAAGAGATCGCTCAGGCCATGGACTGCCCGATTGGGACGGTGCGGTCACGGATCTTCCGTGCCCGTGAGGCCATTGCCCAGGACCTCCGGCCATTGTTGGGAACCATGGAGGGAAAGCGATGGTAGAGGGTCGTGCACAGCAAGGGGGTTGCATGGATAAGCGGGAAGAAATGTCATCGTGGATGGATGGGGAAATGGAGTCCAACCTCACCGAGCCGATGTCGGAACACATTCTGGCCAGTGATCAAGCCCGGCAGGACTGGGATCGCTGGCACCTGATTGGTGATGTGATGCGCAGTGCATCGGTGGCCCGATCCACCAGCGTGGCCAGTCGTGTGGCCGATGCACTGGCCCACGAGCCGCTGCATTTTCCGAGGGCCACTGCGGTCGCGCGCACCGCGCGCAAACCGCGACTCGCCTATGGGGCGGCCGCTGCCGCAGCGGTGGCGTTTGTCGCCTACATGGCCTTGGCCCCGCAGATGCAGGAAGGCACCATGATGGCCCGAGCACCGGGCACGGTGACCACGGCATCGGCACCGGCGACTGCATCGGTCGAGCGTCTGACTCCGGTGGTGCTCGACGATCCGCGTGTGCGTGATCTGATTGATGCCCACGGCTCCATGTCCATTCGTCCCGTATCGGCCGAGGTGCGATAGTCGTGATCGTCGCAACACCGTTCTCGATGCGTGCACTGGTGGTGTTGGTCGGTTGGTATACCGCCAGCGCGGTGGCGCAATCCATCTCTGCACCACCATTGGAAACCGTGGAGCGTATTCAGGCGGCCGCGCGCACACTCACGTTTTCGGGAACCTTTGTCCATCAGCAGGATTCCAGTCTGCACACCTCACGTATCGCACAGCTGCGCGATGGAAAACAGACCATCACGCGTGTTCAGGCGATGGAAGGGCATCGACTCGAAGTCGTGAAAACGGCCGACGAGACCCGGATCTATCTACCGGATCGGCAAATGATCAAGGTGGAGAAAGTCGCACAACCCCGCGCGGAGTTTCCGGCGATGTTCGTAGGATCGGCGGCCACGGTACTGCGCAACTATGACGTGGTGCCGGGCAACAGCATGCGCGTGGCCAATGTCGATGCCCAGGAGTTGTTGTTCAAACCCAAGCACGAGTCCCGGTGGAGCGTGCGGGTCTGGGTGGATAAGCGCACGTCCTTAGTGGTGAAATGTCAGAAGCTGGATGCCACTGGCAATGCGGTCGAGCAGGCCTCATTTACGGAACTGGCCTGGACACGTCCGGCCTTAGCCCTGTCGTTATCACCGAGCCCCGACGCGAAGTCCTGGTCCGAATTCGATGCGACCATGCAGCGGGTCAATGGTGCCGCACCCCTGGTATTCAAATCGGACACGTTAAAGGGATTCGAGCTCATCGGTGTCTATGAGCGTCGCGCCACCGATCAGCTGGACATGCGCCGTTACGTGTTCTCCGACGGCATCGCCATGGTGTCGGTGTTCGTTCAGCCTAAGCCGGCCAAACACCCGCTGTTCGAGCGCGCGAAACGTCGTGGCGCCACGACATTTGTCTCCCGAGAGATTCAGGAGGCCTGGGTCACTGCCATGGGCGATGTGCCGGCCGACACCCTGCAACAATTCATACAGACCATTGAATGGAAGTGAAAACGATGAAATACCTCTCTCATGTAGCGATCGCGGCGGCGCTGGTGTTCACACCCTTGGCCATGGTGCCGATGTCGGCCGTGGCGCAGAATGCGCCCACGGTGCGCGGCCTGCCGGATTTTGCGGATCTGGCCGAGATGGCCGGCCCCGCGGTGGTCAATATTCGCACCATTGAAAAGGTTAAGGTGGGGCAGGCCCAGGGTAACCCCCAGATGCCGGATCTCGACGAGAACGATCCGTTTTACGAATTCTTTAAGCGTTTTTTTCCGCCGCGTCCTGGCACACCCCGTAATCCGCGCGGGGGAGCACCGCAGCCGGAAGAAGTGCCACGCGGTGTGGGCAGTGGATTCATCGTCTCGCCCGATGGATTCATCATGACCAATCATCATGTGGTCGATGGTGCGGATGAAATTATCGTGACGCTCGCCGATAAGCGTGAGTTCAAGGCACGTTTAATTGGTTCGGACCGTCGTACGGATGTGGCCTTGGTAAAGATCGCCGCGGCGAGTCTTCCCGCCTTGAAAGTCGGTGATCCCAATAAGCTGCGGGTGGGGGAGTGGGTCATGGCCATCGGTTCGCCGTTCGGCCTGGAGAACACCGTCACGGCGGGTATTGTCAGTGCCAAGGGCCGGGATACCGGCGAATATCTGCCGTTTATTCAAACGGACGTGGCGGTGAACCCGGGCAACTCCGGCGGCCCGCTGCTGAACCTGCGTGGTGAAGTGGTGGGAATTAACTCCATGATCTATAGCCGCACGGGAGGCTTCATGGGGATTTCATTTGCCATTCCCATCGACGAAGCCAATCGCGTGGTGGATCAGTTGCGCGCCTCGGGTCGTGTGACACGCGGCCGCATCGGTGTGGGCATCGGCGAGGTCACCAAGGAAGTGGCGGATGCATTGGGGTTAAACAAAACATCCGGGGCCCTCGTGCGCAGTGTGGAGGTCGGTGGCCCGGCCGAAAAAGCAGGCATCGAGCCCGGCGACATCATCGTTCGCTTTGATGGAAAACCGATCGAGAAATCTTCCGATCTGCCCCGCATTGTGGGCAACACCAAACCGGGGGCGAAGGTCAATGCGCAAGTCTGGCGCAAAGGGGCCTCCCGCGATCTGGCCGTGGTGGTGGGTGAGATGGAACCCGATCGGGTGGCCAAGGCAGCGGCTGCCAAGCCATCGACCGCCAATCCCACGGTCACCGCCAACTGGCTGGGACTTGCCGTAAGCGATCTGCCCGAGGCCCGTCGCACCGAGTTAAAGATCAGGGGCGGTGTGCTGGTGGAGTCCTCGGATGGCGCGTCTGCGCGTGCCGGAATCCGTCAGGGGGACGTGCTGATCAGTGTGAACAACGCAGACGTTAGCTCGGCCAAGCAGTTTGGAGAATTGGTCGGTAAACTTGACCAGTCCAAGTCCTTGGTGGTGTTGGTCCGTCGGGGGGATGGCGCGCTCTTTATCCCGGTGCGCCCCACCAAGACCAAATAAATCTGAGCGCGCCAAGACGCCAAACACATCGATCCACGACATAACAACAATAATCCCTCATGGTGTTTCTTGGAGAACATACGTAACTTTTCGATCATTGCCCACATCGACCATGGCAAAAGCACTCTCGCAGACCGCATTATTCAGTTGTGTGGTGGCCTATCCGAGCGTGAAATGGAATCGCAGGTACTCGACTCCATGGCATTGGAGCGCGAGCGTGGCATCACCATTAAGGCGCAAACCGCGGCATTAAGTTATCAGTCCCGTAATGGTCAGGTCTATGCATTGAATCTGATCGATACACCGGGGCACGTGGACTTTTCGTACGAAGTAAGCCGATCGCTGTCGGCCTGTGAGGGGGCACTCCTCGTGGTCGATTCCTCCCAGGGTGTCGAGGCGCAGACCGTTGCCAACTGTTACACCGCGATTGAGCTCGGGGTAGAAGTGGTGCCGGTGCTCAACAAGATTGACCTTCCTGCCGCCAATCCGGAGCAAGCGATCCAGGAGATCGAGGATGTAATCGGCATCGATGCCCACGATGCGGTGCGGGCCAGTGCCAAAACCGGCCAAGGTGTGGAAGACATTCTGGAAATGCTGATCATGCGTGTGCCGCCACCCAAGGGAGACCCCGCAGCCTCGCTTCAGGCGCTGATCATCGACTCGTGGTTTGACAACTACGTGGGCGTGGTCATGCTGGTGCGCATGGTCAACGGCACCTTAAAACCGAAAGATAAAATTTTGTTGATGTCGACCGGTGCGAGCTATCCGGTGGAACACGTGGGGATCTTCACCCCGAAGTCGAAGCATCTGGAGCGGTTATCGGCGGGCGAAGTCGGCTTTGTGATTGCGGGAATTAAGGAGCTGAAAGCGGCCAAGGTGGGCGACACCATCACCCATGCCGGGCACCTTGCCGCGGGCACGCCCCTGCCGGGGTTTAAAGAAATCAAACCGCAGGTGTTTGCGGGCCTTTATCCCGTGGAGTCCAATCAGTACGAAGCCCTGCGCGATGCCCTGGATAAGTTAAAGCTGAACGATTCTTCGTTGCAGTATGAACCCGAGGTATCGCAGGCCTTGGGGTTTGGTTTTCGTTGTGGCTTTCTGGGTCTGTTGCACATGGATATCGTGCAGGAGCGTTTGGAGCGCGAATATGGCATGGATCTGATCACCACGGCCCCCACGGTGGTCTATCAGGTGCTCATGCGCGATGGCACCTTGATTGATGTCGACAATCCCTCCAAGATGCCCGACCCCTCAAAGATCGAGGAGATCCGTGAACCGATTGTTACGGTGACCCTGTTCATGCCCCAGGAGTATGTGGGCAGCGTGATCACCTTGTGCACTGGCAAACGCGGTGTGCAAACGGCCATGAACTATCACGGCCGACAGGTGAATCTCACCTATGACATTCCCATGAACGAGATCGTGCTCGACTTTTTTGACAAATTAAAGTCGGTCTCCCGGGGTTATGCCTCGATGGACTATGAGTTCAAGGAATACCGCGCCTCGGATGTGGTCAAGCTCGATGTGCTGATCAATGGGGATCGGGTGGACACGTTGTCGGTGATCGTGCACCGGGCCAATGCCGCCCCGAAGGGCCGTGAGCTCGCGGCACGACTGCGGGAGTTAATTCCACGCCAAATGTACGATGTGGCCATTCAGGCGGCCATTGGGGCCAATATCATCGCCCGTGAAAACATCAAGGCGCTGCGTAAAAACGTCTTGGCCAAGTGCTACGGCGGTGATATTTCCCGCAAACGAAAACTGTTGGAAAAACAAAAAGCCGGCAAGAAGCGTATGAAACAGGTCGGTACTGTGGAGATCCCCCAGGAGGCCTTCCTGGCGATTCTGCAGGTCGAAGATTAAACCGGAAAGCGTCTATGAATTTCGCCTTGATTGTGTTTGTGCTGTGTGTGATCACCGGAGTCTTGTGGTCCCTGGACCGCTGGGTCTGGCGCAAGGCACGCCCCAAGAGTGCACCTCGGCCGATGTGGCTGGAATACACGGCGGGGTTCTTCCCCGTGATCTTTGTTGTGTTCATTCTGCGCAGTTTTATTGTCGAACCGTTTTCGATTCCATCGGGATCCATGATCCCGACCCTGCGGGTGGGCGATCTGATTCTGGTGAATAAATTCTCGTATGGGGTGCGGCTCCCTATCGTGCACACCCGGGTGATGTCCACGGGGCTGCCGCAGCGTGGCGATGTCGCGGTGTTTCGCTATCCATTGGATGAATCGGTGGACTACATCAAGCGTGTCATCGGTGTACCGGGGGATGTCGTGCGTTATGAACAGAAGCGTCTGTATGTGAATGACCAGCCGATCGCCGTAAAAGCGCTTGACCCGTTCTTTGATGCGGGCCGCATTTCCCTTCAGTTCCAGGAGGTCCACGGTGGAAAGACCTACCGCACCCTGAACGATGATGACCGGATGGCCTTGGGGTTTATTCCCCAGTCCGGTGATGCCAAGGGCTGTCAGGTCACCCCAGCAGGTCTGCGTTGTGTGGTGCCACAAGGCCACTACTTTATGATGGGCGACAATCGGGACAACAGCAGTGACGGTCGGGTCTGGGGCTTTGTACCGGAGGCCAACCTGGTGGGGCGTGCGTTTTTCATTTGGTTTAACGCCGGGGAAGTGATGAGCGGCAAATTTGATCGATTGGGTGGTTTTGAGTAACGCCACTGCAGAACTCGAAAAACGTCTGGGGTATACCTTCAAGGACCCGGCGTTGATGAAACTCGCGCTCACGCATCGCAGCCACAGTGCCGCTCACAATGAGCGTTTGGAGTTTTTGGGCGATAGCGTCTTGAATTGTGCCGTCGGCAATCTCTTGTATCGCCAGCTCAAGCAGTTCGATGAAGGGGATCTGTCGCGTGTGCGATCCAATTTGGTTCGCCAACAGGCGCTCCACGATATTGCCCAAACCCTGGCCTTGCATCAGTACCTCTTCCTGGGTGAAGGCGAGTTAAAGAGTGGCGGCTTGCGTCGGCCATCGATACTGGCAGATGCGCTCGAGGCCCTGTTGGGGGCCATTTTCTTAGATGGTGGTTTTAATGAGGCGGCGCGTGTGATCGACAGCCTCTATACGCCGATATTGAAACAGGTCGATCCCAAGACGCTCGGTAAAGACGCGAAGACATTGCTTCAGGAGTTTCTCCAGGGCCTGGGATTGCCCCTGCCGGTCTATTCGGTGGTGGCCACCCATGGGGCGGCCCATAGCCAAATGTTCGAGGTGGAATGTGCCATCGCGAAACTCTCGATCACGGTGCTCGGTAATGGATCCAGTCGGCGAGCCGCGGAGCAAATGGCGGCCACTCAGGCCTTGCTCGCCGCACGAGAGGCCACCGCCAGCGTGCCCAAGAAATCCCGGCGTGCCAGGAAGTCTGCGCCACCGCCGCAGGCGGCGCTGGTCTTTGACGAGAAAAAAGCGAAGGCGTAATGCATGGGCCATCGGTGCGCCGTGGTGGCCATTGTGGGGCGCCCCAACGTGGGCAAATCCACCTTGCTCAATCAGTGGGTCGGACAAAAGGTCAGCATCACATCGCGTAAGGCACAGACCACGCGGCATCGGATTACCGGTGTGCTGACGCAACCCGATTTACAAGTGGTCTTTGTGGATACCCCCGGCATCCAAAGGCGGCACAGCGCGGCCTTGAATCGCCAGCTCAATAAAACCGCTGTGCAGGTGCTGACGGATGTGGACATGGCCTTGTGGGTGATTGAGGCCACGGGACTTACTGCGGAAGACGAAGCGGTCTTGGCGCTCATCCCCAAGTCCTTGCCGGTGATCGCCGTATTGAATAAGTCCGATCGCATCAAAACCGATCGCGATCGTGCGGCGGCGTTTGCCTTAGGCGATCGTTTGGCCAGGCTACAGCGGTTTGCTGCCCTGGTGCCAGTGTCGGCCGAAAAGGGCAGTCAGTTGGAGGCCGTGATCCACGAGATCGCCAAGTGCGCGCCCGAGGGCGAAGCCATGTTTGCACCCGATGACATCTCGGATCGCAGTGTGCGATTCCTGGCGTCCGAAATCATTCGTGAAAAACTTTTTCGTCTTCTAGGGGATGAGCTCCCCTATGAGGCCACCGTGGTGATCGATCGGTTTGATGAGGGGCCGTCTCAGGCCAATCCGAGTCGACCGCATGCCGACATCTCGGCCAGTATCGTGGTGGCCAAGGCATCGCAAAAGGCCCTCGTGATTGGTGAGAACGGGGATCGGATCAAGCGCATCGGCACCGAGGCGCGCCGTGACATCGCGCAGTTGATCGATGGCTCCGTGCATTTAGAGCTCTGGGTAAAAGTGAAGTCCGGCTGGGCCGATGATGCTGCGGCCGTGCGTGCCTTTGGTTACGAGTGAGCCGTGAATTCCTATTCGGATCTCGCGTTCGTACTGCACACCTTGGCCTGGCGGGAGACCAGCCTGATTGTCGAGGTCTTCACCCGAAGCCATGGCCGTCTTGGCTTAGTGGCCAAGGGGGCGCGGCGCCCGCGTTCAGCCTTGCGGGGCCTGCTCCAACCGTTTCAGCCGTTGGAATTGCGGTGGACAGGAAAGTCGGAACTGCGCAATCTTATTGCGGCCGAGTGGATGGGGGGGCTCGTCCCGCTGACGGGATCTGCGATCATGCCCGGGTTTTACATTAACGAGCTCATGGTGCGGCTTATCCCACGAGATGACGCCCATCCGGTCCTGTTCGATGACTATCTCGCTACGCTGGGTCTACTTGCCCGAAGTGCAGGCACCGAACGCGAGCTGACCGAGCCGATTCTGCGACGGTTTGAGTGCAACTTATTGCGCGAGATGGGGTATGCGCCCCATTTTGATCATGAGACCGCGGCCGGGGGTGCGGCGATCGAACCGTTGGGCCGCTACCATGTCGATCCCCTGACCGGCATTCATCGGATCAAGGACTCGGCAGGAGAAGACGCCTTTCACGGCACCACGCTCTTGGCGCTGGCCAGTGCCGGCACCTCGATTGAAGATGCCGTGCAGGCCCTGGAGAGCGCGCAAACTGCCAGTGAATCCAAGCGACTACTGCGCATGCTGCTGGGCCATCATCTGGGCGAAGAGGGCCTGCATTCGCGTGAGGTCATGCGGGAGTTGGTCCGGATCTAAGGCGCCGGCTAGAATGTGCCCACCGTTATTCTTGAAAGCACGAGAGTGATTGAACTTGGCGTCAATATTGACCATGTGGCCACGCTTCGGCAGGCCCGGCGTGGCATCGACCCGGATCCCATCTGGGCCGCGGTCGAGGCGCATCTAGGGGGTGCCGACGGCATCACCGTGCATCTGCGTGAGGATCGCCGCCATATCCAGGACGACGATGTCCGCCGCCTGCGCACGCACACCCAGATCAAACTGAATTTTGAGATGGCCGCCACGTCCGAGATGGTGGCGATTGCCTGTGAGATCCAACCCGAGATGGCGATGCTCGTTCCCGAAGGCCGACAGGAGATTACGACGGAAGGGGGGCTGGATGTCATTGCACAGCGGGCTTCGCTCGCTGGGGTGGTGAACCGGCTGCGTGCCGCAGGCATCACCGTGAGCGCATTTGTGGATGCCGATCCCGAACAGATCAAGGCCGCAGCCGATCTGGGTATCCAGGTCTGCGAGATTCACACCGGACCCTATGCGGCCGTTTTTCATGCCCAGGGGCGCGATGCCCAGTCGCCGGCGGTTGCCCGCGAAATTGCCAAGATCGCAGTGGCGGGCCAGACCATCATGGATCTGGGGATGCGATTTAATGCGGGCCATGCCTTGAACTACTTCAACGTGCAGCCCATCGCCGCGTTGCCCGGTGTACGAGAGCTGCATATTGGTCATGCGATTGTGTCGCGGGCCGTATTGGTGGGCATGCGTGAGGCCGTAAGGGAGATGAAGCGTCTGATGCGGGAAGCCTCATGATCGTCGGGGTCGGTACCGACACGGTCGTGATTGAACGCGTGCGTTTGATTCACCAGCGCTGGGGGGATCGTTTCGCCCAGCGTGTGTTAGGCCCGAAGGAGCTAGCGGAATACCATCGTCGAAAAGGGCAGGGCGTTGCGGGCACGGATCGGGCCATACGATATATTGCCAAACGCTTTGCCGCGAAAGAAGCCATTGGTAAGGCCCTTGGTGTGGGGTTGTTCTATCCCATGTCCCTGCATGCGGTGGAGATTCTGAACGACGCTAAAGGTGCTCCGAAGGCCGCAGCCCGTAATCGACTGGCCGACTATCTGCGCGATAAGGGTTATCAGATTCACGTGTCGATCTCAGATGAGATCGAGAATGCACAGGCGCTTGCCATTGTGGAAACCGCATGAGTCGACTGGGGCCATTCATCATCGATGTGCAAGGATTCACGCTCACGGATCAGGAACGCGAGCTGTTGGCACACCCCTGGGTGGGCGGCGTCATTTATTTCACCCGAAACTTCGAGAGCAAGGAACAGATTCGTGCGTTGAGCGAATCGATTCATGGGATTTCCAGGCCTGGCAACGGCGCTCCTTTGCTGATCTGCGTCGATCATGAGGGCGGCCGTGTTCAGCGTTTTCGAGAAGGCTTTACCGAGATCCCGGCCATGTGCACCCTAGGTGCGATGTGGCAGGACCACGATCCGGGTGCACAACTGGCCGCGCTCGCTCGCGCCCGACAGATGGGGCATACTTTGGCCCGTGAGCTGCGCGAGGTCGGCGTGGATTTCAGCTTTACACCAGTGCTGGATCTCGATTGGCAGCGCAGCGACATTATTGGGGAGCGTGCGTTTCATTGCGATCCCAACGTGGTGAGTCAGCTGGCCGCCGCGCTCATGCATGGCCTGGCGTTGGCCGGCATGAACAATTGCGGTAAGCACTTTCCGGGTCATGGCTGGCCCACGGCGGATTCACACGTGGCGCTGCCGGTGGACGAGCGGCCTCTTGAAGAGATTTTGCGCACCGACGCGCTTCCGTATGCCCGAATCGGTTCACCTGCACTCGGCGCGGTGATGCCGGCCCACATTCGTTATACCCAGGTCGACGATGCCCCAGCAGGATTTTCCCGAATCTGGCTGCAACAGATTCTTCGGGATCAATTGGGGTTCGACGGTGTGATCATTTCGGATGATCTATCGATGGCGGGTGCGGCAGTGTTGGACGATGTGGCCGATCGTGCTCAGGCGGCATTTGAGGCCGGCTGTGATGCCACCTTGATCTGCAACCGGCCCGATCTGGCCCAGCGGGCACTCGACGAAGTGCCCAAGCGTATGCCCCACTTTTTAAACGACCCCCAGCGACGCGGATTAGAGCGCTTGTTGCCGCTTACGGCCGCGACACGTGCGCATGGCATTCGATCCTAGTATCTACAATCCGGACTGTCGCGCCTGTGGACGGCTTGCGAATTTCTTAGATACCGTTCGATCCAAGCATCCGACGTATTTCTGTAAGCCCGTGCCGCCTTTTGGCAGCGCCCAGGCACAGGTGTTGGTGGTGGGACTTGCCCCAGGGATGCACGGCGCGAATGCGACCGGGCGACCGTTTACAGGCGATTGGTGCAGCGATCTGCTCTATGGCACATTGCACGAGTTCGGATTTGCCACCCAGCCGCGATCGGTGTCGCACGATGATGCCCAGCAATTGGTGAATTGCCGATTGACCAATGCCGTGAAATGCCTGCCGCCTGACAATAAACCCACACCGCTTGAAATCAAGACCTGTGTTGATTTTTTAGCCCATGAGATCGCAGCGCTTACGCCGGCCGTGATCGTTTGCCTTGGGGCGGTGGCGCACGACGCGGTCCTGCAGTGTCTGGCCCGGCACACCCCCGGCATTCGACGCAGTCAGTTTAAGTTTGGTCATGGCGCGGAGCATCGCGTGGGTGATATTCGAGTGGTGGACAGTTATCACCCGAGTCGTTACAACACCAATACGGGACGGTTGACGCCCGAGATGTTCCGGTCTGTGTTCCAACGTGTAAGGGATCTGGTTGATGGCCTTTGATCCCAAACCGATCCTGGCATCGATGCCGAGTCTGCCGGGCGTGTATCGCATGCTCGGGTCTGATGCCAAGGTGTTGTATGTGGGTAAGGCCAAGGATCTGAAAAAGCGGGTGTCGTCGTATTTTCGGGCCAGTGGATTGTCGCCGCGGATTGCCAAAATGGTGAGTCTGATCGCGGCCATTGAGATCACGGTGGTGCGCAGCGAGGCCGAGGCCTTATTGCTCGAAAACAACCTGATCAAGAGCCTGACCCCGAAATTCAATATCCTGTTTCGGGACGATAAATCCTATCCTTTTCTCAAACTCAGTGGCCACGCCTTTCCGCGCATCTCCTACTACCGGGGTGCTCTGGATAAGCAGTCGCAATACTTCGGGCCATTTCCGAATTCCTGGGCCGTTAAAGAGAGCCTTCAGTTATTGCAAAAGGTGTTTCAGCTGCGCAGCTGCACGGATTCCGTGTTCTCGAACCGCACGCGACCGTGCCTGTTGCATCAGATTCATCGCTGCAGCGCTCCGTGTGTGACCAAGATCTCGCCCACGGACTACGCCCGGGATGTGACCAATGCGGTCCGATTTCTCAAAGGGGAATCCCAGTCGGTGCTGCAGGACCTTGAGGGCAAGATGAACGCGGCGGCACACGCCATGGCCTATGAGCAGGCCGCGGTATTTCGCGATCAAATGGCGTCACTCTCGAAGGTACTGGCACAGCACAATATGGAGACCTTGCCGGATCTGGACTGCGATATTCTGGGCGTGGCCACAGATGGCAAAACCGTTGCCGTGAATCTGGCCATGGTGCGCGGCGGCCGGCATCTGGGGGATCGTGCGCATTTTTCCTCACTCGGGGTAGACATTACCGAGGCCGATCTGGAGGAGGTGCAAGACGATGCGCTCTCGGCCTTTGTGTCTCAACACTATGCGGCGCAAGAGGCCCCCAATGTGCTGGTGATTAATCGTACGGCCTTGGCTGCCTCACTATCGGAGTGGCTATCGGCGCAGTGTGGTCGCGATATTCGTGTGTTGCATCAGCCGCAGGGTCAGCGCCGTGAGTGGTTAGAGCAGGTGACGGCCAACGCACGACTGGCGCTGGCCCGCCGTGCGCAGGAGATGGGGTCACAGGCCTCGCGGACTCAGATCTTGTCGGAGACCTTAGGTATAACATCGGAGTCAGAAGATCCCACGGATCTGCTGATGGAGTGCTTTGACATCAGTCATACGGCCGGACAGGCCACCCAGGCCTCGTGCGTGGTCTATCACCATCACGATATGCAGCCGGCGGAGTACCGTCGCTTCAATATTTCCGATATCACCCCGGGCGATGATTACGCCGCTATGCGCCAGGCCTTGACGCGACGCTATCAGGACATGGAACGCTTGCCCGACCTGGTCTTGATCGATGGCGGGAAAGGACAGTTGGGGGTGGCCATGGAGGTATTCGATGGCCTTGGTCTGGACACCGGCATTTTGGTCGGCGTGGCCAAGGGGGAGGGGCGCAAGGTGGGCTTGGAGACCCTGGTCTTTCCGGATGGCCGGGAGTTGGCCCTGGGGGAAAGCCATCCTGCACTGATGTTGGTGGCGAAAATTCGCGATGAGGCCCATCGGTTTGCCATCACGGGGATGCGGGCCCGTCGGGCCAAGGCGCAGATCGGTTCCGTATTGGATGAGATTGAGGGAATCGGGCCGAAGCGTCGCCAGAAACTCCTGGCCCGGTTTGGGGGCTTGGCGGGACTGAAAGCGGCGAGTCGCGATGAACTGGCGTCCGTGGAGGGGATTTCACGCACGACGGCCGCCGAGATCTATCGGCGATTGCGTTCATAATTCATCGATATGGCCTGGACTCTTCCTAACCTTCTGACGTGGGCGCGGATCATCGCGATCCCGTTGCTGGTGGCCCTGTTTTACCTTCCGCTGGGGTTGACGGAGGAGCTGCGAAATCTCTACACCACCGTGGTGTTTGTCGTGGCCGCGATCACCGATTGGATTGACGGCTGGCTGGCCCGTAAATGGAATCAGACCTCGCCGTTCGGTGCGTTTTTGGATCCGGTCGCCGACAAGCTGATGGTGTGTGCGGCGTTGGTGGCCCTGATCGAGATGGGTCGGGTGGATCCGATCATTGGCCTGATCATCATCGGCCGGGAAATCACCATCTCCGCGCTACGGGAATGGATGGCGACCGTGGGCGCCGGGGCCAATGTCGCCGTGAACTGGATGGGCAAGGCCAAGACCATTGCCCAGATGGTATCGATCCCGTTTCTGCTGTTTTATGGCCCCCTGTTCGGCGGCCTGGTGGATACGCGGTTTTGGGGCGATATCTTGATCCGTATCGCGGCCGTTCTGACCGTGATTTCCATGGTGGTCTACCTGCGTGCGGCCTGGCCGGAGTTGCAAAAAAGGAGCTAAAACCGCTATACTTTGAGGCTTCGCTTTTGCTTTATATGCGGGAGTAGCTCAGTTGGTAGAGCGCAACCTTGCCAAGGTTGAGGTCGCGAGTTCGAGACTCGTCTCCCGCTCCAAATACAAGCCCACCGGCGGGGTGGCAGAGTGGTTATGCAGCGGCCTGCAAAGCCGTGGACGCCGGTTCGATTCCGACCCCCGCCTCCAATTTTTCATTCGTCTTTCCCCCCGAGACTTTTGAGCACACCCCTCCAGAGGGCAGTCATTTTCTGCCACGGAACATTGTCCTGACGTCCACTCGCATAGTCGAATACCGATGTCTGTACCATCACGATCTTACTTGCGGGTTGGACGAACACCACCTGACCGTGAATTCCTTGCAACGCAAACGTTCGCTCTTTCATCGGAAAGATCCAGGTCTGATATCCATATCCGTAATATGGTGTCGCAACACCTGGTTTAGCCCTTGTCGGTAGACGAGTCGAGTCTGTGGCGTCGAGCAAAAATTCCCGTGGGATGATCTCTAGAGCATCACGTCTTCCGTCATTGGCAAGCAAAATACCGAATCTTGCGTAATCACGAGATGTAGCATTAAACCCTCCGCCGGTCGCCTCTGTCATGTCGGTTGTCGCCAATATCCAGCGCGCCTCGGACTCGGCGCCCATTGGCGCCCATAGCCAGTCTTCTGTAAGTCGCGTGACTGATTTCCCGGTCGCGCGAGTAAGAACTCGCCCCAGAATTTCTGTCTCAATCGTGGCGTATTTAAATCGCGTACCTTGTTCAGCCTCACGGTGTGTTTTTGTGTTGAGATACTCAGTAATTGCCTCTGGTTTACGCCGATTTTTCTCCGAATAAAGCACCTGCCCCCATAACCAGACGTCATCGTCTGGGGTCCATGTGTAGAGTTCTTTGAATGGGACGCCAGAGGCCATGGAAAGGAGGTTACGTACTGTAGTTTGACCATAAGCAGAATTTCTGACCTCGGGCCAATAATCCGCGACTAAATCATCAAGCGACTTGATGAATCCCTTATGGTGTGCGATTCCAATAAGCATCGCCGTGAAGGTCTTCGCCATCGAAAATGATCTAAACCGCATTGATGGTAGGCGCCCATACTGGTAGTGTTCGACAACGATACGACCATCTTTAATAATGATTAGGCTAGTTGCTTTGTTTTCAGCAAGGTAATCATTAATAGTTTTAGTTGAAAGACCCCATCGGTAAAAAATCTCTGGAGAATCCTCGGCGTAGGGCAGGGGAAGAGGGTTGTCCGATGCGCGCACGATATCAGTGATGGCTACCCTATCGTTTGCAGACCATGTTCCTACCCGGCATTCAAACCGAGTGAGCGCCGCTGCGCATAGGGGAAAAAGTCTGTCTTGCCCTAGCTTCTCCGCGTCTGGTCCAGATGGATTTTGTTTAATTCGGTCGTTCGCAGTCGCTGGCGCAGGTAACACCGCAACTAGGCATAGGACTGCTATACGGCCTAACAAATAACCCTTTATATTCATAAGTCTCGGAGCGGTTATCTGCCGTGTTCCTGTTTCACACGCTTCACGATGGCATTCGCGTGCTCGTTGGAGAAGTTAAAAGTCTGGCGAAGGTGTTCCAGAACCTCTTCCTCTTCATCGCTGATATGACCATCTTGCAAGGCCTTGATCAACTCAGCTTCGAAAATAGCGCGCTTTCTCGCCATCTGGTTGGCAAAGGAACTCGCCACAATACCCGTGAGCAATGCCACGGTGCAGACTCCCATCAGTGCAGTGCCTACTCCAATCAGTTTGCCCAAGGCCGTGATCGGGGACGCGTCCCCGTAACCCACGGTGGTCAGCGTGATGATGGACCACCACATGGCGTCTGGAATCGAGCCGAACTTGTCGGGCTGTGCCTGATGTTCGGCGTAGTACGCCAAACAGGACGTCATCAAGATAGCGATGCCGAGAATATAGAGCGCCGAAATGAACGACTCCCGCTCATCCCGAATGGCACGGAACAAGTCCTCGAGTGCAGTGTTGTAGTGCGATAGTTTTAAAAACCGCAGCATTCGTACAGCCCGCATGAAACGCAGATCCAGATCGGGAAGGATTACCTGGAGGTAAAACGGCAACATCGCCGATAGATCAATTAGTCCATGGAAGCTTCGGACATATCCCCAACGTGCCTGGACAGACGATAAATGGGCTTTGCCGGCCGGTACACACCATACGCGTGCCAGATACTCAATGGTGAAGACGGTGATTGAAAAGACCTCAAAGGCATAAAACTCTTGATGGAACTGATCGTGCAGGCTCGGCATGGACTCCAGGATGATGGCCACGATGCTGGCCAATACCAAGAGCGTAATGCCCATATCCACCACCTGTCGGGTCGTATCGCCCGGGGTCTTTCCAAACAGGACCTCATAGGCCCGGATCTGGACGGCCGAGGCGCTGGCGTGGGGGGTGAAATGTCGATGGCGGGCCATTTGGACGACATCTTACGGGGGTTTACGCCCCTTCGGGTTCTGACAGCCTGCCCTTTAGAGCAAATCGGCGGAGTCGATGAAATGAAAGGAGAGCCTCGGCCCCCAGGGGCCCGCGCCAGGCCGCAGAACGATGGGACTGAACTCGTTGAGTCGCAGTTCGACGCGCCGATCATCGGAGAAGGTGCGATCCCAACGGGGCAGGAGCTCCCGCAGATAGAGATAGTCGTTTTCCAACGTCTTGATGACGCCGGTCGCCTCGAGAAGGTTGAGTTTTGGCCAGCGCTCGCCGCCCGGTCGCCCATAGGTGATGATTCCCAGGAAGCTGGAGAAATCTTTATAAAAGGGGTCGCTTTCCTGGATGGTCTTGCCATTGGAGTAAATGGCATCCATCAGATAGGTGACTTGAAGATGTTTGGGGCCGCGTTGTGCCGCTTGAAATAGGATGTCGTGAATGGATCGGGAGAGGCAGAGCTCGGCGTGCCCGCCGGCCAGATAAATATGGGTGGCGCTGATCTGAAAAGTCACATCTCCGTCGATGGACTTGACCCAATGGGTAGGGGCGCAGTCTTCCATGAAATACGTAGCGATCGGGCTCTCGTCGGCCAAATAGACCACGGGGATACCCTTCGCTTTGGCGAAACGCACGGCCGCGTCGACGCCATATTTCGTGGTGAACCGGGGGTCGAATTCGCTCGACGCATGGGTGACGATGAGCACCTCCTGGTCGGATAGGCGGATGTCCCGGGGGTCGGTAAATCGGGGCTCTGAGCAGGCCGCAGAGGCGGCGTCAGATAAGACCGTCAAGGCAAGACATAAAACGAAGAAAAAGTGCCGCATTTCCAAGAAAACGGCCTTCCGTACCCTTCGGTTGACCGGGCGGAATCAGTTGGGTTTGATGCCCTTGCACAAAAAGAGCAGCACGACCCCCTCATGGGAGGCCGGTGTGGCAAACCGGGGCATGGGGGAGCGGTGGTAGGTGCTCTCGAATACGGGTTTGCCCTTGCCCTCGGGGTCCGGAAACATCTGGGTGGCCAGCTCGCTGTACATGTTGTGCCTGCAGTCCACCTGGACATAATCCTTGCGGGACTTATAGCCCACTGCAGCGGCGGGGTTTGACGGACTGGCCGTCCCCTCAAAGCGTTGCTCGTCTTTAAAGTCCAGCAGAATCCAGGTGCGCAGCAGTTCCCGTCCGGCCTGGCTTAAAAAGCTGGCATCCGAGGAGACCGCTACCCCTTGTTCCAGATCGCCGATTTTCTCCATTTTGGCCTGTACTGGGCCAGATGCGGCGCTGAGAGCGAGAACGGCGAGCAGCCATAAGCGCAGTCCGAATGACCATCGAGATGGAAGTTGAACGATTAGGGTGAGGTTATTCATGACATGGGTGCTTACGGCTGTGAGGCTATTCTGGTTTACCCATTTCTATTAAAAAAATATTAATGAATCTCACGCATCCTCATGATCTTAATCGACTTTTTCATCTAAACTTACGCATATGCAAAGGCTAATTGCTTCAATTACAGCGTTGTGCGTTGCAACAGGATTGTCTGGGTGTGCGAGCACCTCGGCACATACTTTTGCGAACTTAGATCGCTCGCATCCAAGCTACCACTCGGACGAGTGTAAGCGGGCAATAAGCGATACAGAAGTTCATGACGACATCAAGCTACTTCGTTCCGTCGCCTCCCCAGTTGCATTGATTCTCTCCGCAGGAGCGCTTTTACCCGCGATTTTTGTAGCGAATGTCGGTTTGGATACCGTCGATAGAGTGGACGCCTCGAAGATGGAGGTGCATTGCGGCGGGGAGGGTCAGACGACCGGTAAGATCGCCCAAGAGGTAGCAAAAGGGGCGGCGTTTGGTCTAGCGACAAGTGCGGCCGGCAATGCGTTAGGTGCTGGGGTCCTCCCAGCCAACACGGCATCCTCAAAGTAACTCATTAAGTGTTGGTTTGGCGATGGGCACACTTTCGATTGATGGTTGTTTAGATGTCGCCGTACTCGACATGAAGGGCTTTGGGTACGCAGCCCATAACTGCTGCAGGCGCTGAAATTCTTTGGCGGGATTGGCTGCCGACACAATGGCCGCGATGATGGAGGCCGACGCACAGCCGGTGTCATGGATCTCCCGAAGGTTGCCATCGTGAACCCCACCAATGCCAATGACGGGATACGGAATCGCGCGCACCCAGTAGTGCAGGTTATCAATGCCTTGGGCAATCCATGGCATCTTTTTGGCCCGCGTGGGGAAAAGCGGTCCGCACGCGACATAGCTTGGTGCCACGGTGATTGCACGCGCCACTTCCCAGAATGCATGCGAACTTACGCCCAGGCGAATGCCTGTGGTTTGCAATGCCTGCAGATCCGCGGTGAGAAGATCCTCTTGACCCAGATGTACCCCATAGGCTCCGGCCTCGATTGCTGTTTGCCAGTAGTCGTTGATAAACAGCTGGCACTGGGGGTGGTGATGACTGAGTGCGACGGCCTGGTGAACGGCCCGTTCAATGTCGGGGGTGAGCCGATCGGACTTAATCCGCAACTGAATGATGCGTGCACCGGCGGCCATCAGGGCTTCCAGATCCGAGAGCTGATCCACAATGGGGTAGATGCCGGGAGTCGGATCCATGAGTGCGGGAAAGGGTGCGGTATTCCGAAGCCCCGAGGTGTGATCGTGCAGGTAAGGAAACTGGGCCAATGATGTCGCCACGGGCGGTGCTATGGGTGTCGTGACATCTGGTTCATTGGGGTACATCAGGGCCAGCACAGAGGCATCTTCGGCCACGTAACCTTGACCGCGCCAATACGCAATACGCGACATCACCAGGCTGTCTGCGGGTAATCCACCGTTTAAATGCAGATCTGCACTCAGTCGCGAGGACACAATCCGCAACACATCGCAGGGGGATGATGAGGTGGTGCTTGATGGCCGAGAGGCCACCGATCGTTCGATCGTGATGGAGGTCATAGCGTGAACGGCTGGCCGGTCACCGGTGTTGACGCCGTGGCAAAGGGTTGGGGCGTGATGATGCCGGCACGATATCCGGCACGACCGGCTCGAATGGCATCCCGAAATGCCGCGGCCATCATGATCGGGTCGGCCGCCTGGGCGATCGCCGAGTTCAACAACACGCCATCGAATCCGATTTCCATGGCCAGTGCCGCATGAGAGGGGGCGCCGATACCGGCATCCACAATCAGCGTGATGTCGGGGAATCGATCCCGCATGCGCACTAAGGCGTCTTTATTAGTAATGCCCTGACCTGATCCGATGGGGGCTGCCCACGGCATCAGAATGCGGCATCCACAATCCACCAGTCGCTGCGCCACGATGATGTCCTCGGTGCAATACGGAAAGACTTCAAATCCGAGATCGACCAGCTGTTGGGCCGCGAGCACGAGTTCAAACGTATCCGGTTGCAAGGTGTAGTCATCGCCGACCACCTCCAGCTTGACCCAGTGGGTCTCGAAGATCTCACGTGCCATCTGGGCTAAGGCCACGGCCTCTGAGGCGGTCCGGCAACCCGCGGTATTGGGCAGAATTCGTTTGCCGGTCTTACGAATCAGATCCCACCAGGTCTTGCCCCCGGCGCCCGACACATTGGCGGCCTGGCGTTTTATTCCCATGGTGAGCACATCGGCCTGCGAGGTGTGGATGGCGTGCTCCAACACTTGCGGTGACGGGTAGCCGGCAGTGCCCATGAGAAATCGGCTTTGAAGTGAGGTCTGACCAAAACGAATCGGATCATCGAGAGGAAGGTCGCTGGAATTCATGGTGATCAATAAGCCGTGGGAGTTAATCAATAAAGGAAATCAAGGGAGTTGCTATCCGCCCGTAATGGGTTCGAAGGTCATGACCTGATCCTGATCGCAAAGGGTACGGTTGGCGCGATCGCTACGTGCGACAAATGTGCCATTGACCGCGGTGGCACACGATGTGGCCGATAGCCCCAGCGTCTCCAGTAACTGTGCCAGCGTGATCGCATCGGCCACCATCTGCTCCGAACCATTAACAAAGATGCGCATCATTCAGTGCCTTCTCTAATACGGCCGGTGCCAATAGCCAACCGTGCCGAAACAGTCCGTTAATGCGGGTGATGCCGGGCTGCGTATCGACAACGGGCAGGTTGTCCATCATGGCGGGACGCAGATTGACATCGGTATACAGAATGCGGGCTTCGGCGAGCGACGGGAAAATACTAAAGGCCGCCGACAGTAACTCCAGGGTGCTTTGCACCGAGATCGGCGATCGGTCTTCGCTCTCGATCTCGGTGGCCCCGACCACCAATCGACCGCCGGGATGGGGAACAATGTAGACCCGCCACCGGGGATGCAGCAGGCGAACCGGGCGGTGCAACTCAAGGTGGGGGGCCGACAACACAATGACTTCTCCACGCACACCGCGCACAGGCAAGGCTTGGGCGGCACCGGTGCCGCGCGTGTCGAACACCCAGTCAAAGCGGCTGTTCTGGTCGTTGACTGAAACAACATAGGGGTCGAGTTGGGAGACCTGCGCGCCCCAACGCCAATGCACTGATGGTAACGACTGGCGCAACGACTCCATAGCAAGCGGCGGCGACAAGTGGCCTTCGCCTTTTAGGCGCCAGGCGTGCAGTGTCCCCTTCAGGCCGGGGGCGAGCGGTGCGATGTCCCGACCTGTCAGGGCAATGAGATGGTCCGGGTCGTGATCCAGTAACCGCAACACCCGTTGGGCTGCGCCAAGATCGTTGGCGTGGCAGACCATAAGACTGTCCTGTAGCTGCAGGCCCAGTGGCGAGCCGTTCACCGAATTCAGCGCGCCGCGTAATTGTGTGTCGATGCTCTGCCATAGCGTGAGGGAGCGCCGTCCAAGGTCGCGCACGATCGGGCCGCCACACTCCATCTCGGCAATGGGGCTGAGCATTCCGGCGGCTGTCCAAGCGGCCGCCCGGAGGGTATTGGGCTCCGGTGTGGGCGATGCGCAGGCCTCAAACACGGTGACCTCATGCCCCGCATGCGTGAGCTGAAACGCGGCCAAGCGTCCCAGTAGTCCACCCCCGGCAATACCAATGCGCATGATCAGATCAA
>JACCEB010246111.1_pt1 | contig 33673 bp, 30 predicted proteins | sample 7454761 | NCBI WGS metagenome assembly JACCEB01 (sample SAMN15323454, study PRJNA562643) | freshwater metagenome | isolation source: river surface water | place: USA:Blue River Watershed | collected 2017-08-18
GCGGTGAGCATAATGATGGGTGTGCTGTCGTGGTTGGCGCGCAACCGTCGGCAGACGGACAAGCCATCCTCACCCGGGAGTGTCAGATCCAAAATCAATAGGTCAATATGTTCGCGATACCAAATTTTTGACATTTCGCGAGCGTTTTCAGCGGTTTGGACAACAAAGCCTTGTTCAGTGAGGTAGCGACGCAGCAGGTCGCGCAGGCGCAAATCATCGTCGACGACGAGTATTTTGCGAGAAGGGGAAGCATATAAAGTATTCATGAGTGAAAATGTAACCGCCTCAGCGTCTTTTGCGCCGCGACGCTTACAAGGTTTTACAAATGCAAAAAAACGAATGCTGAATTTGTTACAAGATGTTTCAGCGTGCTCCGTTCGTTCGCATTCGCTTCATTACAATTGCGGCATGACTCATATTCTTGCGATCGAAACGTCGACCCCGTTGTGCACGGTGGCACTTGTGTCCGAGCGCGATGGTCAGATCACAACCGCACAGCGTTCACTTGAAGGGACCTCGGGACACGCGGCCAATGTGCTGCCTCTTATCGATACCTTATTGGCTGACTGTGCAGTGTCGCGTGGGGCACTGAGCGCCGTGGCCTTCGGTCAGGGGCCTGGCGCCTTCACCGGAATTCGCGTGGCCTGCGGCGTCGCACAAGGTCTCGGTTTAGCACTCGGCATCCCTGTCGTGGCAGTGGGCGCGCTACCGGCGATCGCTGCGATGGCGAGTGTTAGGCATCCCGGCACCCTTATTTTGGCGGCGCTTGATGCGCGGATGGATGAGATCTATTTTGCTGCCTTTGTTGATAGCCCCTCGCGAGGGCTGGTCGAGTTACAGCCGCCTGTATTGATGGCGGCCATTGATGCTCCTTTATTCGCCTCTCAACGTTCTGCACTATGGTTGCAGCGTGCAGCCACTGAAGCGGCTGCCGTCCCCGCTGTTTGTCTGGTGGGCGAAGGGTGGAGTGTCGCTGGTGCTCGAGCGGGTTTGCCTAACGATTGGATTACAGATGATTTAAGTGCCCGGCCCGAGGCCCAAGCTATGGCGCCGTTGGCGTTGCGTGCGTTTAAACAGGGTGAGGCGGTAGCCCCCGAGCAAGCTGCGCCCTTTTATTTACGCGACAAAGTTGCCTTTACGACGGCCGAGCGTGCGGGGGGCTTGGGTGGCAATCCGCGTGCGCATGCGCCGACCGCGGTTGCGCTTTTGCCAATGCTGAGTAGCGACTTGTTAGAGGTGGTCGCGCTTGAAGCCGCTGTGCAATCATTTCCTTGGACCGCCAAAAACTTTGAAGACGCACTGGCTGCTGGCTATTCGGCTTGGGTGCTGCGAGAAGATGCTGAGCTCGTTGGTTTTTGTATTGCGATGTTGGCACCAGACCTTGCGCACATCCTTGTGATTGCGGTGGCGCGGGCCCGGCAGGGGCAGGGACTCGGCCGACAACTTCTCGAGCAAGCCGCACGCAGTGCGCGTCAGCATGGTGCTGAGGGCCTCTTGCTCGAGGTTCGACCGTCCAATCATCAGGCGCTCGCGTTTTACGAAAAGCAAGGTTTTGTCCAGATTGGGGTGCGCCGGGATTACTATCCTGCAGGTAGGGGCCAACGTGAAGATGCGCTGGTTCTCAAAAAAGCCTTCGAACAGTCTTGAGCCCCCAGGCAATTTATTTCGTAACGTATGACCGACCCTCATCCCTCAACGCTTTCGCTTAGCGCGCTGCAAATTGCTTGGCTAGCAGAGCTTGGTATTGAAAAGCCGTGGTTGCCTGCGCAGACTGCTTTACCTGCCCAACAAACAGGCGAGTCTGCGCCCAAGAGCACCCCACAGCCTCGGCCGGCGAAACAAACGCCTTCCGTTGTTGCTGCAAAGCCAAGCGCACAAAAAGTTGTTCAGACGATGGCGGCGCCTGAGCATGTTGCGGGTTTGGCAGATTTGGCGGCGCTTTCTGCGGCTGTCCATGCCTGCACAGCGTGCGGGCTATGTTCGGCACGCCAACAGGCCATTATGGGTGAGGGTGTCGCGCAGCCAGCCATTATGGTGGTTGGTGAAGCGCCAGGTGAGCAGGATGACAGGCAGGGGCAAGCCTTTGTGGGACGCCCCGGCGTGCTGCTCGACAATATGTTGGCTGCTATTCAGAGCGGACGGGGCCATGACGCGTATGTGACAACGATTATTAAGTGCCGCCCCACAGGGAATCGCAACCCGCGCCCTGAGGAGGTTGCTGCATGTCAACCGTATTTGATGCGCGAGATTGCGTTGCAGCAGCCTTTTACGATTCTGGCGTTGGGGCGTTTCGCCGCACAAGCGCTATTGGGCAGCGAGGAGCCCTTGCAAGCTTTGCGTGAGCGCACGCATAGCATTCAAGTGGGGGGGCGAACTATTCCGCTGGTCGTGAGCTACAACCCGTCTTACTTATTGAGCCATCCCAACGAAAAAGCCGCTGCCTGGAAGGACTTGCAACGCCTCAAAGCGCTTTGCCGTGTCCCTCTTGGCCAATCTGGTCAAGCAAACTAGGGTCTCGTTGCTGGTTTAGCTTATTCCAGCGAATCATCACGACCATCAAGGCAGCAACCAAGAGCCCAAAAATCCAGATAATGACGTTGATCGGCATATCGAGCCAGAGCATGACGGTGTAGACCGCGACCATGAGCAGGATATTGAGTTGCTCATTAAAGTTTTGCACTGCAATCGAATGTCCTGCTGAGAGCAACACATGACCACGATGCTGTAGGAGGGCGTTCATGGGAACCACAAAATACCCTGAGGTCAGGCCGATCAAGATCAATAAGACATAAGCCGTCCAGGGCAAATCAACCCCCAGGACGTGGATGGTCCAGCTGGGGTCGACAAAGGGCATCAGCATCACGATGAACCCCATGGCAACACCAAGTGGCAAGACATTCAGCGCGTTGCGCAAAGGTACCCGACCAGCTAGCACCGATCCCCCAATTGTGCCCAACGCTGTGATACCCATCAGAATGGATGCCTGATCCAGGCGGTAGCCAAGGTGGTCGCTACCCCATTCAATGACAATGAGCTGAAGCGTTGCGCCCGCGCCCCAGAATAAAGTCGTCACGCCAAGGGATATTTGGCCTAGCTTGTCTGCCCAGAGGATCCGCACATAGCCTGCGAACGCTTTGGCAAGCTTGATAGGATTTTTCTGCTGCTTGGGATAAACGATATTGGTGTTTGGGATCATTAGGTTGCAAACTGCAGCAGCCACATAGATGAAAGAAATGACCAGAATGGCGGCCTCAGCGGGCGTGTGCACAACACTGTTGATCCAGGGATGATGCAACAACCAGTGAGAGACGGTGGGCGATACTAATATCCCACCGACGACCGTCCCCATGATGATGGAAAGAATCGTCAACCCTTCGATCCAGCTATTACCTTTAACCAACTGCAGCGGAGGGAGCATCTCGGTCACGATGCCGTACTTAGCAGGTGAGTAAGCGGCTGCACCGATGCCGACCAGTGCATAGGCCACGCACACCAGAGAGACCTGCCCCTCTTGCGTCAGACCCAGCAGTGCATACGAAAACATTAACAAGCAACCACTAACCTTGATGGCGTTTGTCATAAACATGACACGCCCTTTGGGAAACGAGTCCGACACTGCACCGACAAACGCGGCTAACAGGACGTAGGAGGCGGCAAAGGACCACTTCATCATGGGGGCCATCCAGTCTGGGCCCTCTAGTTGCTGGATCAGTGCGATGGCGGCGATAAATAGCGCGTTGTCGGCAAGTGACGACAGCGCTTGGGCGGCCATGACGGTGTAGAAGCCTCGATTCAAGGAGCAGTTTCCTAAGTATAGTTTGCCCATCCCAGCGTGAGCTGTCTGAATAATACCTGAACAAATCGATCTGCTCGAGCTCGGTTATGATCTCAAGGATTCCATCCCAAATTGTGCCCTTATTGTGCGTCTGACCCAGATCAAACTTGCCGGATTTAAGTCTTTTGTCGATCCGACCGTCATCCCAACTCCTAGCCAGCTAGTCGGGGTCGTCGGGCCGAACGGTTGCGGTAAATCCAACATTATTGATGCCGTACGTTGGGTGATGGGCGAGAGCCGCGCCTCTGAATTGCGCGGCGAGTCGATGCAGGACGTTATTTTTAGTGGCTCTGGAGAGCGTAAGCCATCGGCCAGAGCGTCGGTAGAGTTGGTATTCGATAACTCTGCAGGGCGTGCTTCAGGGCAATGGGCAACGTACGCAGAAATCGCTGTGCGCCGTGTCTTGACACGGGATGGCACGAGTAGCTATTTCATTAATAACCAGCTGGTCCGCCGCCGTGATGTGCATGACATCTTCCTGGGAACGGGTCTCGGGTCACGTGGTTATGCAATTATCGGTCAGGGCATGATCAACCGCCTGATCGAGGCCAAGCCCGAAGAGTTGCGGGTCTATCTTGAAGAAGCTGCAGGGGTGTCGCGCTATAAAGAGCGCCGCCGTGAAACCGAAAATCGTTTGTCCGACACCCGTGAAAATCTCGTGCGTGTCGAAGACATCCTGCGTGAATTGACGTCGCAGCTTGAAAAACTTGAGTCCCAGGCCGAGGTGGCGCGCGAATATCGCACCTTGCAGACTGAAGGTGAAAGCAAACAAAATGCGTTGTGGTTCTTGAAAGAAGCCGCCGCACATCAAGAGCGGGATCGCACCCAGCAGGATATTGAGCGTGCGCACACTGAGCTTGAGGCGTCCATGGCTGGCTTGCGTGCCAGCGAAGCGGCACTTGAGTCGCGTCGACAGGCGCACTATGCGGCCGGCGATGCTGTGCATGCAGCGCAAGGCCAGTTGTATGAGGCGAATGCCAAGGTCAGCAGCCTTGAGGCTGAGATCCGTCACGTCGTTGAGTCGCGTAATCGGGTCTTGACGCGCCGCACCCAACTTGAGACACAGTTGGCCGAGTGGGCCACGCAGCAGGAACATTGCCAAGCGCAGATTCAGGAAGGCGAAGACGAGCTCATGACGAGCGCTGCACGTGCCGAAGAAGCGCGTGAGCTGGCACAGGCCGCGCAAGAGGGCTTACCTGAAATCGAGGCGCGTGTGCGCCAAGCCGCGCTTGAGCGCGAAGAGTTGCGTGCAACCTTGGCGCGCGTTGAGCAAAGCCTTGCGTTGGTTGCTCAAACACAGCGTGATTCAGATCGTCAGTTGCAGGCGCTTGAGTTGCGCCGCGAACGTTTAGCGCTTGAGCTCAAGGGGGTTGAAACCCCTGACTTGGCTGCGCTCGAGCAATTGACGGGCGACAAGCTTGCCACCGAAGAATTGCTAGAAGAATCCCAGGGCGCGCTCACGGAGCTCGAAGACAAGTTGCCCGAGGCAGATGCCCGCCGCACGCAGACCCAGCAACAGGCTCAGATAGAGGCCGAGACTCTGGCGCGTTTAGATGCGCGCCTGTCCGCACTTGTGCGCCTGCAGGAAGATGTACAAAAGAAGGGGGCGCTCGAACCCTGGCTCGCAAAACACGAACTCAGCCAATTGGGCCGTCTGTGGCAAAAGCTGCATGTTGAGCCCGGTTGGGAAACTGCACTGGAAGCGGTTCTGAACGAGCGTATGACAGGCCTTGAGGTACGTAACCTCGATTGGGCGCGCGCCTTTGCAGCCGACGCGCCGCCAGCACGCCTAGCGTTCTACCAACTACCCGTTGCAGCCCCCGCGGTTGCAGCCCCGGCAGGCCTTGAGCCCTTAACGACCGTCTTACGTATCACCGACCCAGAACTGCGTACGTTGTTACAAAGCTGGCTCGGCAACGTCTATATTGCGACCGACGTCGCACAAGCCATTGCAGCCCGCACGAGTTTGCCCGCTGGCGCGATGCTCGTGGTGCAGGGCGGTCATTTGGTTGATGCGCACAGCGTGCGCTTCTATGCGGCCGATTCTGAGCAGGCGGGCTTGCTAGCGCGTCAACAAGAAATTGAGAACTTGCAGCGCGAGATCAAAGCGCATCAGTTCATTGCAGACCAGTCACGTTCGGCGGTTGCCCAGGCTGAGTCTGCTTGGCAGCAAGTTTCGCAAGCGTTGCCACCTGCGCGTCAGCGGGTTGCAGAAATTACACGTCGTTTGCACGACTTGCAGTTAGAGCACACTCGCTTGCAGCAACAAGTCGAGCAAACGCGCGAACGCTCAGGTCGTCTCGAGCAAGACATCGCGGAAGTAACTTCGCAGCAAGAAGAATTAACCGCGGCGAAGCTCGAAGCGGAAGCGCGTTTTGAAGAGCTAGACGCAGAGATTGGTGTTCAGCAAGAGGCATATTCTGAGGCCGAGATGGCTGGCGAGGCTCTATCTGAAGAGGCTGAAACTGCGCGTAATCGCTTGCGTGATCAAGAACGCGGTGCACAAGAAGCGGAGTTCAATGAGCGCGGTGTACGTGCACGGATTGCTGAGTTGCAGCGCAATCTACAGTTGGCCATTGAGCAGTCGGCGCGCGCGCAGCAGGAGTTGGCAGGTCAGGAAGATGAGCTTGCCACCCTTGATGCAGCTGCCGCCGAAGCTGGCCTACAGGATGCGCTAGAAATACGCGCTGAGCGTGAAGAGTCACTTGGTCGCGCACGTATCGAAATGGATACGCTGGCTGCGCAACTGCGAGAAGCAGATGAGGAACGGCTTACGATGGAGCGCTCGCTTGAGCCACGTCGCGAACGGATTATGCAGTTGCAATTGCAAGAGCAGGCCGCACGCTTGGCCGCTGAACAGTTTGCCGAGCAACTCAATGAACGGCAAGTTGATCGCGCTGCCGTGAAGGCGTCCCTCGTGGATCAGCCTGAAGAGTGGCAACGTCCGGCTTGGTTGCAGTCCGAAGTTCAACGCATTACCAAGAAGATTGATTCACTTGGCTCGGTCAACCTCGCTGCACTCGACGAACTCACCGAGTCGCGTGAGCGCAAGGGCTATCTCGATGCACAGTACCTTGACTTGCAAACTGCAATTGAGACGCTCGAAGACGCGATTCGCAAGATTGATCGTGAGACCCGCGAACTGTTGCAGTCGACGTTTAACGATGTCAATACACATTTTGGCGAGCTCTTCCCCAAACTCTTTGGCGGGGGCGAAGCGCGTCTGATCATGACGGGCGATGAGATCCTGGATGCCGGTGTGCAGGTGATGGCGCAGCCTCCTGGCAAGCGCAACACCTCGATCCACCTGCTGTCGGGCGGTGAGAAGGCACTGACAGCAACGGCGTTAGTGTTTGCGCTGTTTAAACTCAATCCCGCACCGTTTTGCTTGCTTGATGAGGTGGATGCGCCGTTGGATGACGCAAACACAGAGCGCTATGCAAATCTCGTGGGTAGTATGTCCGAGCACACACAATTCTTGTTTATTTCACATAACAAGATTGCAATGCAGATGGCTCGGCAGTTGATTGGCGTTACGATGCAAGAACGAGGTGTTTCCCGCATCGTAGCTGTTGATATTGAATCCGCTTTGCAGCTTGCCGCTGAAGCTGCGTGATACTAGAGGCAACACATGAGTGAGTTGCAAATCTATTTGATAGTGATCGGCCTGGTCGTTATTTTATTAGTGCTGGGCTTTAACTGGTTTCAAGATCAGCGGGTCCGGCGACGGATGCAGGCGCAGATGCCAGTGATCGAGCAAGATCCGTTGTTGTCTGAAGTTGGCGCTGTAGGTGATACGCGTCGTGAGCCAGGACTCGGCGGCATGAGTGCTGGCGGTATCAATGTGACCGAGCGCATTAGCGCGCCAGAGCATCCTGATGCAATGCTCGATGCGCAAGAGCCCGATCCCTCAACAGAAATTGTCATTGAAATCACCTTTCAAGGGCCGATGCTGGGCGAAGATCTTGCGCCGCTCGTGCACCCTTTGCGTACAGCCGGTCGTAAAGCGGTACGTATTTTTGTCCAAGATGCAGAGGGACATCTGCACGCTACGATTGATCCAAGCGTTTCCTACGATGCTGTGCATCTTGCGGTGTTATTAGCCAATCGCAGTGGTGCCTTGTCTGCCATCGAGTGGTCACAGATCTGGAATCGTGCGCAAAGTCTGGCTGAGCAGCTTGAATGCTCGATTGAGGGGCCGGACCAGCAGCGCGTATTGGATTTAGCCTCACGGTTGGATGATATGTGTGCTGGGCTCGATACTCAGGTGGGCCTAACTTTGTTGATGGGTGCTAATCATCCGGTATCCGATGTGACCAATGCCGCAGAAAACATGGGCTTTGTACCGGCCAACGGCCAGTTGGTTTGGCTGGGTGAGTATGGTCTCGTTTGCTTTAGTTTGGCACGCTCGGATGCTGAATCCTTTGATGCCGGCATGGCTGGGGTGGATCGCCTGAGCTTGCTCTTGGATGTGCCGTGTAGTCCAGCTGACACGCGTGCTTTCGGCAAAATGGTGGACGTGGGCTTTGAGTTGGCGCGTCGCGTGGGTGCTGAGCTGGTGGATGATCAAGGTCGTCCGGTGCAGCCAGGCGCAGATGCGGTGATTGACGAGCGTCTGAAGACGCTCTACCAACAACTTGAACAAGCCGGGCTTGCTGCGGGCAGCCCCCGGGCACGTCGGGTATTCGCCTGAGGATAAAAGCGGGTGAGTGAGCCTTCGGTCGCTGAGCGCCTGCAGTGGTTATGCGCTGAAATCGAACGCCATAACCACGCCTACTACGTGCTCGATGATCCAACGGTCAGCGACGCACAATACGATCAGCTGATGCGCGAGTTGCAGGCGCTTGAGGCAAAGCATCCGGAACTATTAACAACATCGTCACCGACACAGCGCGTGGGTGCGGCGCCTTTGGCCGCCTTTGCGAGTGTGACGCATCGTGTCCCCATGTTGTCTCTCGGGAATGCGTTTGAGGCGCAGGAGGTCTTCGCGTTCGATAAGCGGGTGACCGACACGCTGCGCGCGGCAGGCAAACTATCAGGCACTACCGCGGTCGATTATTTTTGTGAATTGAAGCTAGATGGCTTGGCGCTCAGCTTGCGTTACGAACGTGGTTTGCTTGTGCAGGCTGCGACGCGCGGCGATGGACAAACCGGTGAAGACGTCACGACCAACATCCGCACGATCAAAGCGATTCCCTTGCGCCTGACGGGTGCGTCGCACATGATCCCCGAGGTGCTTGAGGTCAGGGGCGAGGTTTTTATGAATCTCGCTGATTTCGATCGGCTCAACGAAGCGCAACGGGCGCGCGATGAGAAAGTATTTGTGAATCCTCGTAATGCGGCGGCTGGTAGCCTGCGTCAGCTGGATTCACGCATTACGGCGCAACGGCCCTTGCGGTTTTTTGCCTATGGCTGGGGCGAGGTTGGAGATATTCGCTTTGCCCGCCACAGTGAAATGCTGGATTGGTTGGCAAGCTTGGGTTTGCCCGTGAACGTATCACAGCATGTTGTGGCGCATGGCCCCGAAGATTTGCTGGCGTATTACGAGCAGGTTGGTGCGCGCCGCGCAAGCCTGCCCTATGACATTGATGGCGTTGTCTACAAGGTGGATGAACTCGCCGCGCAAAAGGTGTTGGGTTTTGTCGCTCGTGCCCCCCGTTTTGCGATCGCACATAAGTTTCCCGCGCAAGAGGCGACAACCACCCTGTTAGATATTGAAGTGCAGGTAGGTCGCACCGGTGCCATTACGCCTGTTGCACGACTGGCCCCCGTCTTTGTTGGCGGGGTAACAGTGACGAATGCGACTCTGCATAACGAAGATGAGATTCGTCGTAAGGATGTGCGTATCGGTGATACCGTGATTGTGCGACGCGCCGGAGACGTCATCCCCGAGGTCGTTGGCCCTGTACTTGAGCAGCGACCGATTTTTGCGACGCAATTTGTAATGGCAACCGCATGTCCTGTGTGTGGTTCGGCTATTGAGCGTGTTGAGGATGAGGCGATTGCGCGGTGTACCGGTGGATTGTTTTGTGCCGCACAACGCAAGCAGAGCATCATTCACGCGGCCGGTCGCAAAGCCCTGGATAGTGAGGGTTTAGGCGAAAAGCTGGTTGAACAGTTGGTCGATCGTGAGCGCGTGCATTCGCTTGCTGACTTGTTTGGTTTGCAAGTCGATGAGCTCGCCGACTATGACCGGATGGGCCGAAAGTCTGCCGAGAATTTGATTGACGCGATCCAGAAGGCTAAAAAGCCTATGCTCGGTCGTCTGATTTTTGCGTTGGGTATTCGGCACGTCGGTGAGACCACAGCGCGAGACCTTGCTTTGCATATGGGATCAATCGACAAGCTCATGCATGCAACAGAGGATGACTTGCTTGCGGTTCCGGATGTTGGGCCAGTGGTCGCGGGTTCCATCGCGCGTTTCTTTGCTGAAGCACATAACCAAGAGGTTGTGCGCGCGTTGCAGGCGCAGGGTGTGGAGCCGCAGGTGCAAGAAGCGGCGCGTAGCTCGGGTCTGTCAGGTAAGACCTTTGTCTTGACTGGCACCTTGCCTACATGGTCCCGAGAAGAGGCCTCTGAGCAGATTATTGCAGCGGGTGGAAAAGTCAGCGGTTCTGTTTCGCGTAAGACCTCCTATGTTGTGGCGGGTACCGAGGCGGGTAGCAAGCTCGAGAAAGCACAAGAGCTGGGCGTTGCGATTTTGGACGAGGCTGCGTTACGCGCCTTGTTAAAAGAAAACGCCGCCTGATTATTTGTCAGACGGCGTCTTGTGAGCACCCTTTTCGGTGCACCACTCAAGTCTTACTGAACTTTAGCTTTGCTGCGCAAGTCAGCCTGATAGCCTGCCAAGGCTTGCTCGCGCATCATTTGCTCGAGCTCTTTGCGCACTTGATCAAGCGGTGGGAAAGCGACAGGGCGCTTGTCCAACACTTCAATCACGTGCCAGCCAAACTGCGACTGAACGGGCTTTTCAGCCAACTGACCTTTCGGTGTTGCGGCGACTGCTTTTGCAAACGGTTCGACGTAGTTTGAATCCGATGCCCAACCAAGGTTTCCACCTTTTTCGGCGCTGCCTGTATCTTTCGATGACTTAGCGAGGTCCTCAAACTTAGCCGATTTGGCTTTCAGCTTAGCCTGCATGTCGTTTGCAGTCTTCTCGTCTTCAACCAGAATGTGACGCACTTCATACTCATACTTGCCGTCTTCGGCTTTTTTCAGTTTGTCGTATTCAGCTTGGATCTTTGCGTCGGTGATGGGGTTCTTCTTCAGGTAGTCAGCCATCAGCGCGCGTACCAGAATCCCTTGACGTGCCAGTTCTAGTTCGACAGTGGTCGTTGGGTCTTTCGCCAAACCTGCGGCTTCAGCAGCTTGCACCATCACTTGACGGTTAATGAGCTCTTCTTTGACTTGTTCGCGTAATTGGGGCGAGTCTGTTGCGCCTTGTGTGGCGAGCAGTTTGACGAATTCGTCCACATTGGCTTTGGTGATGGGCTTGCCATTCACCGTCGCGACGTTTTGAGCATAAACAGGTGCTGCCAATGCCAGAGCGGCAGCAAACATTACGATACGTTTCATGTATTTCCTTTGGAGGGCGCCCGAGTCGACAACGCGAGAGCGTGAATCGGGTGGGGGATTAAATCGCGCACGAGATCATACACTAGCCGATGTTGCGCAATCATCGGCTTGTTGGCAAAGCATTCCGCCACGATCGTGGCGGTGAAATGACTGGCACCCCCTTTGTTACCGGCGTGGCCTGCATGCAGGTGCGAATCGTCTTGGATGTCGAGTTCGAGCGCATTCAGAGCGCCTAGGCGATCGCGCAGTAGGGTGAGGTGGGGGTTTGTCATAGTTTTGGATCGTTTGCTGCAGGGGGCCTGTTTGAGCCATCCTCGCTTGGTTGTTCAATATGCTTGCCCAGCCAGACGGATTGCCCAATCACAAAGACGATCAGGAGCGCCATCAGGCCAAAAACCTTGAAATTCACCCACTGGTCTTCGGTGAACCATCCGGAAAAGGCAACAAACAGGTTTAGGGCACCGGCTGCGAGAAAGAAAAGCGCCCAGGCAAGATTTAAGCGTGTCCAGGCCGTGTCGGGCATGGAGATTTTCTCACCCAGCAGTTTTTGCATCAGATTGCGACCAGCGAACAACTTGCTACCCAGTAGGACGCCGCTAAAGAGCCAATACAGTGCGGTCGGTTTCCACTTGATGAACGCCTCGTTCTGTAACCACAGGGTTGCGCCACCAAAAACCACAATGATAGAAAGGTTAACCCAGTGCATGGTTTCAACGGGATGACCGCGCAGCTTGATCCAAAGAATTTGCAGGATGGCGGCCGCCATGGCGACACCGGTAGCGACGTAAATGCCCGCGAACTTGTACGCTGCAAAAAAGAGAATCAGCGGAAACAGGTCAAAGAGAAACTTCTTCATGGCTTGACCGCCTCAAACGTCAGAGAGAGCGAGTTGATACAGTAACGCAAGCCTGTTGGCGGTGGTCCGTCGGGAAACACATGGCCTAGATGACTGTCGCACACGTTGCACATCACTTCTGTGCGGATCATGCCGTGCGACATATCGGTTTCTTCCTTGACGTTTGCGGGGTCTAGCGGCTCAAAATAGCTGGGCCAGCCACAGCCTGCGTCGAATTTGGTGTCTGAGGCAAACAAGGCGGTGCCACAACCCACGCAGCGATAAATCCCGTAGGCGGTGTGGTCCCAGAACTCACCCGTGAAGGGTCGCTCTGTGCCTTTCTGGCGAGCTACGTAGAATTGTTCCGCGGAAAGCTGTGCTTTCCACTCGGCCTCAGATTTCGTGATTTTTTTCATACTTGGGTTTGGAGTACGGATTCTCAAAAAAGTTCTCGGGCATAATCGGCCCTATGTTAATCGAGTTTAAAAACGTCTCCGTAGAACGCGACAGTCGTCTTGTGCTGAGAGGCGTCCATCTGAGCCTGACAGAACGACGGATCGGTATTCTAGGCCCCAATGGTTCGGGAAAGAGTAGCTTTATTCGTCTGCTAAATGGATTGCTTCTACCCAAAGAGGGTCAAGTGCTGGTGCAAGGACTAGACACTCGCCGAGATGTATCCCGAATCCGCAGCAAAATTGGGTTCGTATTTCAAAATCCTGATAATCAAATCGTTTTTCCAGTGGTGTCGGAAGACATCGATTTCGGCTTAAAGCGTCGCGAGTCAAACCCCGAGGTGCGCGCCGCGTTGGCCCGGCAAGCTCTCGAGCAAGTCGGGGTTTCGCATCTCTATGATCGCTTGGTGCACACCCTTTCGGGTGGCGAACGACAACTCGTGGCGTTAGCTGCGGTACTCGCCACGCAACCAGAGATTCTGGTTTTTGATGAGCCGACCACCCAGCTCGATCTGCGCTTACGTAACCGGTTTGAACGGCACATGCAGGCCTTGGAACAACCTGCCATCGTGGTGAGCCACGATCTTGATCTATTGCGCAGTATGGATCGTGTGCTGGTGTTGCAAGACGGTCTCGTTGTCTTTGACTCAACGCCAAACGAGGCAATTGGTTGGTATGTGGAGCATTGCGGCTGATGAACTCTTGGTATTTGCCAGGGCATAGCTGGCTACATCGTTTGCCCGGTGGTTTGAAGCTGGGCTTATTAGCGCTTGCGGGCGGGCTCCTTATGTGGGTGCATGATTGGCGTGTATTGCTGATCGCGTTGAGCGTTGTTTCTGTCTTGTTGTGGCAGACGGGGGTCTCATTCCGTATGCTTTGGTCGTGCGTGCGCAGTTTGTTTTGGTTGCTCTTAGCGCTCATGCTGTACACCGCACTGGTTCAGTCTGTCGGGCACGCTATGACAGTGGGACTGCGTGTGGCGACTTTAATGCTTGGGGCGATGGTGGTGTCCGTCACCACCTCGATCTCACAACTCATGGCTGTGGTGTTGTGGCTCTTAAGCCCGCTTGAACGTTTGGGGTGGTTGAATACACAACGTGTTGCCCTAGCGTTTGGTTTGACCTTGCGGTTGATTCCTGAGTTATCCGTACAATGGCATGACATCCGTGAGGCGCAGGCAGCTCGAGGATTGTCTGCAAATCCTTTTACGATGGGCGTGCCGATGCTGTTGCGTACGATCCGACGTGCACACGATATTGCCGAAGCGATTGATGCGCGTAGTTAGAGAATTTTTTATGAGACCGATTTGAATACAAAAGATATTGTGCTGGTGGCGTTGTTCACGGCGATGGTAGTTGTGCTCGGATTAGTGCCGCCCATGCCTGTTCCTTGGGTTCCTGTCCCCATCACCTTGCAGACTTTCGGTGTGATGCTTGCCGGGCTTATTTTGGGACCGAAGCGAGGAGGGTTGGTTGTTTTCCTGTACGTGCTGATTGCGCTTGTTGGTTTGCCGGTGTTGCCAGGCGGGCGCGCTGGTCTGGCAGTTTTGGCTGGGCCGACTGGTGGATTCCTGCTGGGAATGATTCCGGGTGCTGTCGTTGTAGGCTTGGCGGCAGGTGCCTCCACACTGCGTTGCTTTGTCGCAGCGATACTGGGAGGTGTTGTGGTCGTATATGCTTGTGGGATACCGTGGTTGGTCGCCGTTACCGGCATGACCTTCACCAAGGCTGCATTGGCCGTTGTCGTATTTTTACCAGGTGATGCGATCAAGGCCGTGATCGCATCGATTGTCGCTCATCGCATTCGACGCTTAAATCTGACCTGACGCCGCTTTACGCTTTTCCCACCAGGCACTAAGCTCGCCGACTAAGCCGCGTCTGAAGGCCAGCACGCAGATCACGAAGATAAGTCCAATCACGATGGTGACGGATTCACCCAAGCGTTGAAACCATTCGATGCCTGTCCATTTTGTTAAGGACGCTCCAAAGTCGCCTACTTTGTTCTCAAGTAGAACAACAATGAAGGCACCAATGACCGGACCGACTAGGGTGCCCAAGCCACCAATGAGGGTCATCAAAATCACCAGACCTGACATTTGCCACGTCGCGTCTGAAAGCGTCGCAGAGACAAAGATCAGCATCTTGGTCGAGCCCGCTAAGCCTGCCAGCATGGCTGACAAGACAAAGGCAAGTAATTTGAAACGGTCGACGTCATAACCTAGCGAGATTGCGCGTGGTTCGTTCTCGCGGATGGCTTTGAGTACTTGTCCGAAGGGTGAGTGCACCGTGCGCCAGATGATGAAGTAGCCCAGTATGAAAATACCCATGACCACGTAGTACAGGTTCAAGTCACTTTTGAGGTCAATGAGCCCGAACAGTGTGCCGCGAGGTACACCTTGCAGACCATCTTCACCACCTGTGAATTTGGCTTGCAAGAAAAAGAAGTAGACCATCTGCGAGAGCGCAAGCGTAATCATTGCAAAGTAAATACCGCTACGCCGGATTGCCAGCGCACCCATCGCCAGACCAAGTACCCCGGCGACTAGCACGCCATAGGCTATACCAAGCTCTGGCGAAAAGCCCCACAGTTTCATTGCATGTCCCGATGCGTAGGCTGCGCTACCTAAAAAGGCTGCGTGACCAAATGAGAGCAAGCCGGTGAAACCGAGCAGCAGATTGAACGCGCACGCAAACAGGGCGTAGCACATGATCTTCATGGCGAAGATGGGATACACACCCACCAGCGGGATTGCCGCCAGGAACAGCAGAAAGACGATATAGCCGAGCGCTTGACGATTCATTTTTCTTTCCCGAATAGTCCGGCAGGGCGGATAAGCAAGACAATAGCCATAATGATGAAGACAACGGTGCTTGAGGCTTCAGGCCAAAACACTTTGGTTAAGCCCTCGATGATGCCCAAGCCCAGGCCGGTCACAATCGCGCCCATGATGGAACCCATTCCGCCGATCACCACAACTGCGAACACGACGATGATCAGGTTCGAACCCATGAGTGGCGAGACTTGCAGAATCGGGGCGGCCAACACACCAGCAAAGCCCGCCAATGCCACACCAAAGCCATAGGTCAGTGTGATCATCAACGGCACGTTGACGCCAAAGGCTTCGACAAGGCGGGGGTTTTCAGTGCCAGCACGCAGCAAGGCACCTAGGCGGGTACGCTCGATAATGAACCAGGTGATGAGGCACACCACAACCGAGGCCACAACGACCCAGGCCCGGTAGTTGGGCAACATCATGAAGCCCAGATTGGTCGCACCGCGCAACGCTTCAGGCGTCGAGTAGGGTTGACCTGAAACGCCGTAGAAACTGCGAAACAGACCTTCGATCAGCAAGGTGATGCCGAAAGTCAGCAATAAGCCGTACAGGTGATCAAGCTTGTAAAGATGCTTGAGCAGGAATTTTTCAATCAGAATGCCAAACAGGCCAACAATGATTGGCGCCAAGACCAACATCAACCAGTAATTGATGCCAAAGTATGACAGGCCCATCCAGGCCAGGAATGCACCCAACATGTACAGCGCGCCATGCGCAAAGTTGATGACGTTGAGTAAGCCAAAAATCACCGCTAAGCCTAGCGACAAAATGGCGTAGAAAGAGCCGTTGACTAAACCAAGCAACAGCTGGCCAAGAAAGGCCTGCAACGGGATACCAAATATCATGATCATGTTCTATCTGCTTCGCATCGACTGCATGAGCAGAACGCACCATCGCGCATACTAGATGCGCGATGGTGTTGTTCTGATTACTTCTTGACCAGCTTGCAGGTCGACTCGGAGAGCTTGGTGAACACTTCTTCACCTGGCAATACGGCGAGCTGTTTGTAGTAGTCCCAAGGACCTTTTGATTCGCTTGGCTTTTTAACTTCCATCAGGAACATGTCGTGGATCATGCGGCCGTCTTCACGGACATAACCATTTTTAGCGAACATGTCGTTGACTTTGTTGGACTTGATCCACTTCATGACGGTGTCGCCATCATCGCTACCGGTTTCTTTTACAGCCTTGAGGTAGAACGATACAGCGGAGTAGTCACCTGCCTGGATCATCGAAGGCTTGCGCTTGACGCGTGCTTCGAATTTCTTTGACCATTCACGAGTCTCGTCGTTTTGATCCCAGTACCAGCCATCCGTAAATTGCATGCCTTGGGTCACATTCAAACCGAGTGAGTGAATGTCGTTAATAAAAATCAGCAAACCGGCCAGCTTCATGGTTTTGCCAATACCGAACTCGTTTGCAGCTTTGATCGAGTTGATCGTGTCGCCACCGGCGTTAGCCAGACCCAAAATCTGTGCCTTGGAGCTTTGTGCTTGCAACAGGAATGACGAGAAGTCAGACGAGTTTAGTGGCGCACGTACTTGACCGCGCACTTCACCACCCGCTGCTTTCACCACGTTTGCTGTGTCGCGCTCAAGGGCGTGACCGAAGGCGTAGTCGGCAGTCAGAAAGTACCAGGACTTGCCGCCGGCTTTCACCACAGCTGAACCCGTACCGCGCGCCAGCGCAACGGTGTCATAGGCCCAGTGCACGGTGTAGGGTGTGCACTGTGAGCCAGTCAGATCCGAAGCTGCCGCGCCAATGGCGAAGAAAGGCTTCTTGCGCTCAGCGGCGATTCCTGCCAACGCGAGGTTGACGCCAGAGTTTGTGCCGCCAATCAGCATGTCGATTTTTTGCTGGTCAAACCATTCGCGGGCGCGTGCTGCTGCAACGTCTGCCTTGTTTTGGTGGTCGGCGAAAACGAGTTCAATTTTTTTACCGTTGATTTCGCCGCCTGCATCGGCAATCGCCATGCGAGCAGCTTCAATGCCGCCGGCACCGTCAATGTCTGAGTAGACGCTGGCCATGTCGGTGATGAAACCGATACGGATGACGTTGTCAGAAATGTTTGCCATTGCTGGCTGTGCCAAGAGGCCAGCGCTAGCCAGCATCATTGAGGCGCTAAGAGTACGAAGTTTCATTTGGATAGCTCCAGAGAATCGCTGCAGAAAATAGTATTAAACCCCAAGCAATTCGTTTAGAACGGCTTGCTTGTCCTTGAGCTCGGAGGCCGCGAAGTGTTCGACGATTTGGCCATGCTCCATCACGTAAAACCGGTCGGCCAATGGTGCAGCAAACCGGAAATTCTGTTCAACCATAATAATGGTGTAACCCTTTGATTTTAGTGTTTTTATCATGCGTCCTAAGGCTTGGACGATCACTGGGGCCAAGCCCTCGGAGATTTCGTCGAGGAGCAGAAGATTTGCACCCGTGCGCAGAATACGGGCTACCGCAAGCATTTGTTGTTCGCCACCCGACAGGCGTGTGCCGGGAGACTGGCGACGCTCAAGCAGGTTGGGGAACATCTCATAGATCTCGGAGAGAGACATACCGCCACCTAGCGCGCCAACCGGCGGGGGGAGTAGCAAGTTCTCTTCGCACGACAGGCTGGCAAAGATGCCGCGCTCTTCGGGGCAGTAGCCAATTCCGAGGTGCGCGATCTTGTAGGTCGGCATGTCGATCGCTTCGGTTCCATGGATGCGTACCGAGCCGGTCCGCGATCCTGTGAGTCCGAGAATCGCACGTAGCGTGGTGGTTCTTCCAGCGCCGTTGCGACCAAGCAGCGTGACGACTTCACCTTTTTGCACAGTGAGATTAACGCCGTGCAGAATATGCGATTCGCCGTACCAGGCGTTGAGTCCGGAGAGTTCGAGTGCGGGTGCGCTCATGCGTGCGCTCCTTCGAGTTCACCTTCAGTGGTACCCATGTAGGCTTCCATCACAGCAGGGTCTTTTGAGACATGCGAATACGGACCTTCAGCCAAGACGGCGCCACGGGCTAAGACTGTAATCGTGTCCGCAATCGAGGAGACAACGTTCATGTTGTGCTCAACCATCAAGATCGTCCGCCCAACGCTTACGCGTTTGATCAACTGGGTCACCCGCTCAACGTCTTCATGTCCCATGCCTTGCGTGGGCTCGTCTAACAGCATGAGTTCCGGTTCCATCGCCAGTGTCGTGGCGATTTCGAGCGCGCGTTTGCGGCCATAGGGCAGGCTACCGGTGATTTCGTTCGTAAAGCTGCCCAGATCGACCTGCTCAAGTAGTGCTTGGGCGCGGTCATTCAATTGATTCAAGCGTTTTTCACTTTGCCAGAAATGAAATGACAGTCCGGTTTCGCGCTGCAAACCAATGCGCACATTCTCAAGCACCGTCAGGTGAGGGAAAACAGCTGAAATTTGAAATGAGCGAATGATGCCCCGACGCGCAATTTGTGCGGGACGATCTTTTGTGATGTCGATGCCATTAAAGGCGATCGACCCTCGCGTGGGCGTCAAAAACTTGGTGAGCAAGTTAAAGCATGTCGTTTTGCCCGCACCGTTGGGGCCAATCAAGGCGTGAATCTGCCCGCGCTGCACGCGCAGGGAGATGTCATTGACGGCGACGAAGCCGCGGAATTCTTTTGTGAGATTCTTGGTCTCGAGAATGATGTCGTTCATTCGCTTGTGCATCAGAGATGGTTTTAATTCTGAACAGAATTATCCCTCGAATGAGACTGAAATCTCAATTCGGGTTTGTCATAGGGGGTTTAACCCTTGGTCTTTTTTGAATATTCACACAAGTCGGAGATCCCGCACTGTGGACATTTGGGTGTGCGGGCTACACAGACGTAGCGACCGTGCAGAATCAGCCAGTGGTGGGCATCGACTTTGAATTCAGCGGGGATGAATTTCTCGAGGCCGCGCTCAACCGCAAGCACATCCTTGCCAGGCGCGATTTTGGTGCGGTTGGACACACGAAAAATGTGTGTATCGACTGCGATCGTGGGTTCGCCAAACGCGGTGTTCAGCACAACGTTCGCGGTTTTGCGACCTACTCCGGGCAAGGCCTCTAGGGCCTCTCTGGTGCGTGGAACCTTACCGCCGTGCTGCTCAAGCAACAATGCGCAGGTCGCAATCACATTTTTTGCTTTGGTTTTGTAGAGGCCGATTGTCTGAATAAACGGCATCAACCCTTCAACGCCAAGCGCCAGGATTGTCTTGGGTGTTCCGTGGCGTGGGAAGAGTTTGCGGGTGGCGATATTGACGGACTTGTCAGTCGCTTGCGCAGACAGCATGACAGCGATCAACAGCTGGAAGTCTGTTTTGTATTCGAGTTCGGTTGTGGGCGACGGATTTGCCGCACGCAGTCTCGTGAAGATCTCATGGCGTTTAACTGGGTTCATCGCGTTGCCGCCGCAGCGCGGCGTGCTCGGGCTTTGGCAAGCGCCTGCGCGACAGCATCGCCGATCTGCTGTGTGGTTTCCTGTTTCTTCGGCTCGTGCGCGGGCCGGGAGAGACGTGCGTTGCGCGCTTCAAACCTTTGGCGAGACGCGTGTGCATCGCCGGACGTCCAGACCCGCACTGGAGAGACGGTAACCATTTCAATGCAGTCCACTGGGCAAGGTGCCACACACAGATCGCAACCTGTGCAGTGATCCGCCAGAACAGTGTGCATGAGTTTTGAGGCACCAACAATGGCATCTACGGGGCAAGCTTGTATGCAAAGCGTGCAACCGATGCAATATTGCTCATCAATGACGGCAACTTGCAGGGGAAGGTGTTGCCCACAGGTTTCGTCAAGGGGCAGGGTGTCGGTTTTTAAGAGTTTGGCGAGTGCTGCAATGCCTTGATCTCCGCCTGGGGGGCAGCGATTAATCGGGGCTTGGCCTGTCGCAATTGCTTGCGCGTAAGGCGCGCAACCTTCGTAGCCGCATTTCGTGCATTGGGTCTGCGGCAGCAGGTCGTTGATGCGTTCAGCGAGCATGGCGCACTTAAGCGCTACGCACGAACTCAGCAATTTTCGGGCAGATCGTTGTGCGCCAACGACGGCCTGAAAAAATCCCATAGTGTCCGCACTCTGGGGCTGTGTAGTGTTGTTTGCGTTTTGCTGGAATGCTCGAGCACAAATCTTGCGCGGCACGCGTCTGCCCTTCACCAGAAATATCGTCGAGTTCGCCTTCAATCGTAAACAGCGCAACCGATTTGATGTCGGAGGGCTTTACGAGCTGGCCATCTATCACCCAAGTGCCGTTAGGCAGATCAAAGTCCTGGAATACGGTACGAATTGTTTCCAGGTAAAAATCGGCTGACATGTCGAGGACTGCGTTGTATTCGTTATAAAAGCGCCGATGCGCTTGCGCATCGTCCTCGTCACCGCGCAGCAAATCAAGGTAAAAATCGTAGTGCGCTTTGAGATGGCGATCTGGATTCATGGACAGAAAGCCAGCATGCTGCAAGAAACCTGGGTAGACACGACGTCCCACGCCTGGGTATTGCGCTGGAACAGTGTGAATCAGTTTTTCTTCAAACCATTCAAATGGCTTGGTCGTGGCCAGACGGTTGACTTGTGTAGGTGAGCAACGCGGATCAATCGGGCCACCCATCATCACCATGCTGCGCGGCAAGCAGGGGTTGTTGTTCGAGGCCATGAGCGAAACGGCCGCCAGAGCTGGAACTGTTGGTTGGCAGACGGACATGAGGTGAACATCCGGCCCAAGGTCCTCGAGGAATTGTTGGATGTAGCGCACGTAGTCATTGAGCCCAAACTTGCCATCGGCCAGCGGAACCATGCGCGCATCGATCCAGTCGGACACATACACTTCATGGTTTGGGAGCAGTGCGCGAACGGTGTCGCGCAAGAGCGTGGCATGGTGTCCCGACATGGGGGCAAGCACTAAGAGTTTGGGGTCGGCCTTGCGTTGTTTTTCTGAAATGTCGCGCTTGAAGTGAATCAAGTTACAAAACGGTAGGCTCAACTCAGTCTCGATCGTGACGCCGACGTGTTTGCCGTTTACTTCTGTGGTTGTTAAACCCCAGGCTGGTTTTTCGTAGTTTTTTCCGATGCGATGAATTAATTCATAGCCAGCCGCCATTTGTCGCGCCATGGGGGTGTAGGCCAAGGGGCTTGCGGGGTGTGAAAACAGTTTGGAGCCTAACTCGGTGAAGTGCGCGAGGGGCGACATAAAGGCACGTTGCATTTCATGAAGTTGATAAAGCATGTGCGATTCCAAAAAGTAGTCAGGAAGCCCTAATTATGACGCTTTATTGACACCAAACGACCGAACGAGGGGCTGCAATTGCTGTTGTGCAGCAAAATGTAGCAGATGCACCACGAGTTCGCCTCAAGAAACACAAAATATAGGGGGTAACACCTAGGATTTGACTACCTATGGTGCTTTCCTTAGTGGTGCTTTTTTAGTGCGATCGAGCGCTTACCAGTAGTTTTCGACAGCCAGATTACCCGCCACTCCGCGACGCCCGGCCGCAAAGCCGCGCTCAGCCAGAAGGCCACGCATCTCGGTGACCATGGCAGGGTTGCCGCACAGCATGACGCGTGAGCGATCGGGCTCAAGCGTGACGCCTGCACGAGCTTCGAGTTCACCGCACGTCAGTAGCGTAGTGAGTCGGCTTGCAGATAGGTGTCCTGGCTGGATCGCAGGGGATAGCGAGAGGCTCAGCGGCTCCTGGCTTGTCACGGGCAGATAGACCATTGCCGCCCGCGCGGAGTCTGTGGTGCCGGCATTAGCACCGTGTCGGCTCTGTAGTGTGAGCAGTTCGTCGCGGTAGGCAAGTTCGCCGGCATGTCGTACACCGTGCAGCACTACGATTCGTTTGAATCTTTGCCACGTGCTCGCTTCGCGCAGCATGGAAATGTATGCAGACAGCCCGGTGCCAGTCGAAATGAGCCAAAGGTCTTCACCACTGGCAAACTGCTCCAGCGTCAGAAACCCAAATACGGTCTTGTTGATCCAAAGCGTGTCACCTGGGGTCAGCGCAGCGAGCTTCGGGCTGAACTTTCCGTCAGGCACCACCACCGAGAAAAACTCCAGTGCGTCTTCCGAAGGGTGTGACACCATGGAGTAGGCGCGCCACTCGTTGGGCGTCTGGAGGTCTTCTGCGTCAATTGAAAGGCCAAGTCGTGCGAACTGTCCAGGCACGAACTGAAAGTCGGGGTCGCGCGTGACCTTCAGTGAAAAAAGTTTATCGCTTAGCCAGACGGTCTTGGATAAGACCGTCTGTGGGGTGTATTTAGCGCTCAAGATGCTGCAATTTGTCCGGTTTGCCATTCCAGTCGTCTGCATCGGGCAGCGGCTTCTTCGAGCGGCTGATGCTCTCGAATTTGGGAGAGAGTTCGGCGTTCAGTGCGATGAACTTCATTTGGTCTTGCGGAACGTCCTCTTCAGCAAAAATCGCGTTTGCTGGGCATTCAGGAATACAGACTGCGCAGTCAATGCACTCGTCGGGGTCAATCACCAGGAAGTTAGGGCCCTCACGGAAACAGTCGACGGGGCATACGTCTACGCAATCCGTAAATTTGCACTTGATACAGTTTTCAGTCACGACGTGAGTCATGGGTTCCACCAGAAGGGAGGTTGTGAAAGCGATCGGGCGGGCACTATTTTTGAGCCAGTGAATCGAATGAAGCGCTAGTTTAACCAATCTTGCGCGCAAGGCTCGGGATATCCCTGATAACGAAAGTGCCTGTGCTAAGGTTTTGAAAACACTCTAGGCTCAGACATGATCATCAAGTCCCTGCTCGACACCGATCTCTATAAGTTCACCATGATGCAGGTTGTATTGCATCACTTCCCTGCTGCACAGGTGGAGTATCGGTACAAGTGCCGCAATAAGGGCGTGGATCTCAGACCCTACCTTGAGGAGATCCGGTCCGAAATCCATGATCTTTGTCAGTTGCGTTTTTCTGAGGCAGAGCTCACGTATCTCGGCAGCTTGCGCTTCATCAAGAGCGATTTCATCGATTTTTTAGGGCTCTTTCATCTACCGGAGAAATGCATCACCGTGTCCGAGGGTGAAGCCCCGGGAGAAATCGCGATCTCGGTCAAGGGTTCCTGGCTACATACGATTTTGTTTGAAATCCCTGTCTTGGCGATCGTCAATGAGGTGTACTTCCGTCGAACCTGCCAGGCACCCAACTGGGAGGAGGGGCGCACCCGCTTGCAAAACAAGATGAAATTGGTGCTCGAGGCTAATGACCTGAGCGAGTTTCGTGTTGCCGAGTACGGTACGCGGCGCCGGTTTTCGCAGGTCTGGCACGAGGAGGTCGTGACAACCATGAAGGCTCAGATGGGCGAGCATTTTGCTGGGACTAGCAACGTCTGGCTCGCTATGCGTCATGGCGTTCTGCCTTTGGGCACCATGGCGCACGAGTATTTGCAGGCGTGTCAGGCCCTTGGTCCGCGCTTACGTGACTCGCAGGTGTATGCCTTTGAGGTCTGGGCAAAAGAGTATCGGGGAGATTTGGGGATTGCGCTCTCGGATGTCTATGGCATGAGCGCTTTTTTGCGCGATTTTGATATGTATTTCTGTAAATTATTTGATGGTGCGCGTCACGATTCAGGTGATCCCTTCGAGTGGGGAGAGCGCATGATTGCGCACTATGAGGCCAATCGTGTGGATCCGCGTGCCAAGACCCTGATTTTTTCGGATGCGTTAACATTTCCGCTTGCGATTGAGTTGACCCGCAGGTTTGCCGGACGCTGCAAAACAGCCTTCGGTATCGGGACCAACCTCACCAACGACTTGGGTTATGAGCCTCTGCAAGTCGTGATGAAAATGATCCGATGCAATGGACAACCGGTCGCCAAAGTGTCTGATGCGCCTGAAAAAACCATGTGCGACGACAAGGCCTACCTGACGTATTTGCGTCAGGTGTTTGAGTTGCCACCCGCCTGATAACAAAAGGAATCACTATGAGCAAGATCACCCGTGTAAATGTCGGCAAACGACTCTCTGATATGGCTATCCACAATGGTGTTGCATACCTGGCTGGCCAGGTGGCTGACGATACGACGCAGGACATCACCGGTCAGACGACCCAGATCCTGGCCGTGATCGACAAGCTGCTAGCAACCGCTGGTTCGGATAAGACCAAGATTTTGATGACCCAGATTTTTGTTGCGAACATGAAAGAGTTCGACGGCATGAACAAAGCATGGGACGCTTGGGTTGCCGACGGCAATGCACCTCCGCGCGCCACGATTGAAGCGCGTTTGGCTAGTGCGGACTATAAGGTTGAGATCGTGGTGACTGCCGCGATTTAATTGCTATTTTGTCCACGCAGCTCACTGATTCTGCGCTCGAGCCCCTGGTCGCGGGTTTAGCCCCAGACGATCAGGTGCAGGTGCGTCAGACGGCTCGGTGGGCCTGTGAACGGCTCGCCGCGCTGCGTAATGCCGCGGGCGAGTCGCATATTGAGCATGCCCTAGGTTCCGCTCAGATTCTGTCTGATATGCAAGCCGATGCGGCAACACGTTGTGCAGCGCTATTGATTGGTGTGCCCGACGAGGTTGCTAAGGATGTGCAGTCTGACATCGGCACCTCTCGCCCTGTTGGTATCGATTCAGGAGAAGTTGCGCGGCTGGTGCAAGGCACCCGCGCCTTGTTGCGGCTTGGCTCAATCGCCAAGGGGGCGAGCGACGCTGCGGTCGACGCACTTGCTCAAAAAGAAATGCTGCGCAAAATGTTGCTGGCGATGGCTGCTGACTTGCGCATTGTGTTAATTCGCCTTGCCTCACGACTGCAGACTTTACGTTGGCATGCTGCGAGTAAAGTTGTGTGTGATCCCCTGCTCGCCACGGAGACTCTTGATCTCTATACCCCTTTAGCGAATCGTTTGGGGATTTGGCAAATCAAGTGGGAAATGGAGGATCTTGCGTTCCGCTTTACCGACCCAGTTCGCTACAAGGAAATTGCCAGGCTTCTGGAGGAAAAACGTGTCGAGCGCGAAGCCTTTATTGCGCGCACGATCGAAGAATTAACAAGCGCCTTGCGAAAATTAGGCGTGTCCGCCGAGGTGAGTGGACGTCCCAAGCACATCTACAGCATCTACAACAAGATGCGCTTGAAGCATCTGGATTTTTCAAAGTTATTTGATGTGCGTGCGCTGCGCATCATCGTACAAAACGAGCGTGACTGTTATACCGCCTTGGGCTTGGTGCACGAACGTTGGGTGCCTGTATCCGATGAGTTTGATGACTATATCTCGCGCCCGAAACCCAATGGATATCGGTCGCTGCATACGGTCGTCACAGACGAGTCCGGGCGTCCGTTCGAGGTGCAGATTCGCACCCAGTCGATGCACGAGTTCGCCGAATACGGGATGGCCGCACACTGGCGCTACAAAGAAGCCGGCGCCAAGGGCGGACAGGCATCTGTAAATGCTGGCGCGCTTGAGTATGACAAGCAGCTGGCTTGGATGCGACAGCTGCTCGCCTGGAATACCGAGGCAGGTAATCGACCAACGCCGGTGGCGTCTGCCCGAGCGCAACGCCAGGCAGAAGAGCGGATCTACGTCTTGTCGCCACAGGCACGCGTGATTGAATTACCTGCGGGTGCTACACCCGTAGACTTTGCCTATCACCTGCACACAGATTTGGGCCATCGTTGCCGCGGAGCGCGCATTGATGGACAAATGGTCCCGTTACAAACACAACTGCAAACCGGGCAGACCGTTGAGATTGTTACCACCAAGTCTGGTGGACCTTCCCGCGACTGGTTGAACATCCAGCTGGGGTTCTTGGCGAGTCCGCGGGCGCGCGCTAAGGTTCGCGCTTGGTTCAATGCGATTGAGTTGCAGCAGCGCACGATTCAGGGCCAGGGCTTGGTTGAAAAAGAGCTGCAGCGCCTTGGTAAAACAGCTGTGAATCTTGAGCAGCTCGCGCAGCAATTGGGCTTTGCGCATGCAGAAGATCTTTACGTGGCCGCAGCCAAGGAAGAGTTTAGCCTTCGTCAAATTGATGCGGTCTTTCAGCCAGTTGCACCTGATCAAGAGTTGCGTCCTGAATCCCTGGTGTCGCACAGTGCGCGTGCTGATAGTGCTACACAGACGGGAAAAAGCGGAGTGCTTGTGGTCGGGGTGGGTTCTTTGATGACCCAACTGGCACGCTGCTGTCGTCCGGCGCCGCCAGATCCGATTTCAGGCTTTGTCACGCGTGGACGGGGCGTGTCGATCCACCGCGCCGATTGCGCGAGTTTCGCAACCCTGGCGGCACGGCAACCTGAACGTGTGATTGAGGTTGCTTGGGGTGGCAATATTGCCGGGACGGTCTACCCAGTCGATCTTAGTGTTCAAGCACAAGATCGCTCCGGCCTGTTGCGCGACCTTTCCGAGGTTTTTGCGCGGTTGCGGCTCAATGTCGTGGCTGTGAACACCCAAAGTAAGGCCTCGATGGCCTATATGGCGTTTACGGTCGAAGTGCATGATGGCTCGGAGTTGCAGCGCGCGCTCTCGGCGCTCAAGGAAGTGACCGGCGTTCTGACGGTACGTCGTCGCTGAGTGCCTAAAAGCTGGGCCCTCAGCACTTGGTTTTTAAGGGATTTTGCGCGTTTTTTCCCGATACACACTGCTAAAATCAAGCTGTTTGAATCGCCAGAAACTGATGCTGAGCATATTGTTGCTCGCGCAGAGCGCTTCGCTCCGGAGATACGGTCTTGAAACCCTACGACTTTCCTGACGCTAAAGGACATTTTGGTCCCTATGGTGGTGTGTTCGCCGCTGAGACATTAATGCAGGCAATTGAAGAGTTGCGCCTGTCCTACGACAAATACCGTAACGACCCAGATTTTCTGGCAGAGTTTGAATACGAACTCAAACATTTCGTGGGTCGTCCTACCCCGGTGTACCACGCCCGTCGTTGGTCCGAGGAGCTTGGCGGCGCGCAGATTTGGTTCAAGCGCGAAGATTTAAACCACACTGGCGCGCACAAAATCAACAACAGCCTGGGTCAGGCTTTGTTGGCAAGGCGGATGGGCAAGAAGCGCATCATCGCTGAAACCGGTGCGGGCCAGCACGGCGTGGCGACAGCCACGGTTTGCGCGCGCTACGGTATGGAATGTGTGGTGTACATGGGCATTGATGACGTCAAGCGCCAGTCGCCTAACGTGTTCAGAATGAAGTTGCTCGGCGCGAAAGTGGTCCCTGTTGAGTCCGGCTCGCGCACATTAAAAGATGCGTTGAACGAAGCAATGCGTGACTGGGTCACAAACGTCGACAACACCTTCTACATCATCGGGACTGTTGCAGGTCCACACCCCTATCCCATGATGGTACGTAACTTCCATTCGGTCATCGGTAAAGAGTCGATCGAGCAAATGCCTTTGTATGCGGGCCGTCAGCCTGATTACGTGCTGGCATGCGTGGGTGGTGGCTCAAATGCGATGGGTATATTCCATCCCTATATTCCTTTCGAGCAAACAAAGCTTGTGGGCGTCGAAGCTGCAGGTGAGGGTATCTCAACCGGCAAACATTCAGCATCCGTGATGCATGGCCGTGTCGGTGTGTTGCACGGTAACCGCACGTATGTCTTGCAAGACGAGAACGGCCAGGTCCGCGAGACGCATTCTGTTTCAGCCGGATTAGATTACCCAGGAGTCGGCCCAGAACATGCTTGGCTTAAAGACAGTGGCCGTGCGACGTATGAAAGCGTGACGGACGAGGAAGCTCTTGCGAGCTTTCACCATTGCTGCCGTATCGAGGGCATTATTCCTGCGCTTGAAACGTCACATGCCTTGGCTTACGCAGCAAAGCTTGCGCCAACACTGCCTAAGGACAAAGTCATTTTGGTTAACTTGTCCGGGCGTGGCGATAAAGACATCAATACCGTCGCACAACGCGCAGGCATCGTGCTTTAAAAAGTTTGAAAGGTTTGAATAGAAGACATGGCCTCACCTACTGACCGCATCGCTGCAGCCTTCGCGCGTGCCGCCCAAGAACAGCGCGCAGCGCTCATTCCGTACATTGCTGCAGGCAACCCCTTGCCTGCAACGACTGTACCACTGATGCACGCGCTGGTTAAAGCGGGCGCTGACGTGATCGAACTGGGTATTCCTTTTTCGGATCCGATGGCCGATGGCCCCGTTATTCAGCGTGCCGCAGAGCACGCCATTGCGCAGGGTGTTGGACTCAAGCATGTATTGTCGATGGTGGCTGAGTTTCGCAAACAAGATGCGGTGACCCCGATTGTATTGATGGGTTATGCCAATCCGATTGAAAACATTGGACAGCAAGCGTTTGCCGAGCAGGCCGAACTCGCCGGCGTGGATGGCGTGTTGACTGTGGACTATCCGCCCGAGGAGATTGACGATTTCGTTTCCTTGCTAGGTAAGCACCACATTGCGCCAATCTTTTTGTTGGCGCCAACCTCCACGGATGCACGCATTGAAGCCGTAGGCAAGATTGCAAAAGGTTATGTTTATTACGTGTCACTCAATGGCGTGACGGGTGCGGGCCATCTTGACACCACGGATGTCGCGAGCCGACTCAAAGGCATCCGCAAGCATGTGTCTTTGCCAGTAGGCGTGGGCTTTGGTATCAGTGACGCACAGAGTGCTCAGCGTATCAGCTTGGTAGCCGATGCGGTTGTTATCGGCAGCAAGCTCATCGACACCATGACAAAAGCGTGTGCAGGTCTGCCGGTTGCAGAGCAGTCGCAAGCCGCTATTACGGCAGGCGCAGACTGGCTCGCGCATATTCGTCAGGCCATGAATGTGGCGCGCTCCGCTGCCCAATCTTCTGCTGGACATTCAAAATGAGCTGGCTGGGTAAACTCATTCCGCCGCGGATTAATAAGACGCAGACGCCCGAGACCACGACCAAACGCGTCCCGGAAGGCCTGTGGGTTAAGTGCCCCTCATGTGAGTCAGTCCTCTATAACGAAGATTTGGCAGCGAACCTAAATGTGTGCCCCAAGTGCGATCACCATATGCGTTTGGGATCACGTGCGCGCATCGAGTCTTTGTTGGATATTGAAGGACGTGTAGAAATCGGAGCAAACACGCGGTCGATGGACCCCCTCAAATTCAAAGACTCACGCAAATATCCGGAGCGCGTTCAGGAAGCGGTGCGTCAAACTGGCGAGACTGATGCGCTTGTTGTGGTCAGTGGCGCGATTCGTAGCGTTCCATGTGTGCTTGCATGTTTTGAATTCGAGTTCATGGGCGGATCAATGGGTTCCGTCGTTGGTGAACGATTTGTGCAAGGCGTGCAGGCTGCGATCAAACAGCGTGTGCCCTTTATTTGTGTTGCTGCTTCGGGTGGCGCGCGGATGCAAGAGAGTTTGTTTTCTCTGATGCAAATGGCAAAGACGAATGCAATGCTTGTCCAGTTGGCTCAGGCCAAATTGCCCTTCATCAGTGTGCTGACCGATCCGACCATGGGTGGCGTCTCTGCAAGCTTCGCCTTTATGGGTGATGTGGTCATTGGTGAGCCTAAGGCTCTGATTGGTTTCGCAGGCCCGCGAGTGATTGAGCAGACCGTACGTGAAAAACTTCCCGAAGGCTTTCAGCGCTCGGAGTTTTTGCAGCAAAAAGGTGCCATCGATATGGTTCTGGATCGTCGCCAACTGCGCGAAGAGCTCGCGCGCCTGATGGCGATCATGACGAATCAAGCTGCGGACGTTGTCGCTGCTTAACGGAAAAAGCTGTTGTGCAGTAAGCGAACACGGTAGTAAAAAAATAGCCCTGATGACATGTTCATCAGGGCTATTTTGTTTTGTTGCCCGGGACAAAGCCCCGGTACTCAGTTACACGGTTTAGACGCGGGTTTCAACTTGCACGAGTGGCTCGTTTGACACCACGGCAGCAGGCTTGCGCGCACGGCCGAGTTGCACAGGTACGATCACCTGATTTGCCTTAGCTTGCGCCACACGAGCAGGATCGCTCTCAACCCACTGTAGACCTGCCGACTGCACAATTGCGTGCAGAGCAGCAGTATCCAGAGCTGGAGTGATCACGATTGGCTGTGCAGCAACCGGTGCTGGTGCTACGACTGGAGCAGGCGCGGGTGCTGGTGCAGCAACCGCAACAGGTTCAGCAGCTACAGGCGCGGCAGCAACGGGCTGTACAACAGCAGGTTGAGGTGCAACTTGTTCGGTCACCTGTGGTGCCGCAACCGGTGTGGCAGCGACAGCACTTGCGGGCTCGACATACTGCATCGGTGCGCCGGAAAGCCCTGGCGTGGAGGTGTGTCCAAAGTTACGGTCTTCCTGCTGATTGAGCTGAGGCACCGGTGTGGCATGCGTCTGCAACGGAGCCGGCTCGGCACCCTGTTGCTGTGCGTGTTGGTCCTGCCCATCGTTTTCGAACGTCGAGCCTTCGTCTTGTCCGCGACGGCCACGACGGCTGCGACGACGACGGCGCTTGCGTTCTGGATCGGACTGATCGCCATCCTCATCGTTAAAGCCTGTCGCTGGTCCTTGTTGCAGATTGTTTTGATCGTCTGCTACAGCAGATGGATTCCCAGCCGGACGAGGTCCCTGTTGTGGACGACGCTCGTTTGGCTGGGTGGTGCCTTCAACTTGTTGACCATCAGCAGCCGATTGCTCGTTACGAGTATCCAGGCCTTCGTCGCGACGATTGCGTCCGCCGCGGCGACGGTTACGTCCACCGTTGCGGCCATTGTCATCGCCTGCTTGCTCGTTACCCTCTGCCCGTGGCGCTTGCGCGCTACGGTCATCGTCACGTGGTGGGCGACGATTGTCGTTTTGGCCTGTTGCTTCGTTGTTGCCATTGCGTCCATCGCCGCGTGCTTCGTTACGGTTGTCAGGACGACGTCCGCGACCACCGCGATTGCCGCCGCGACGATCGTTTTGGCCGTTACGGCTGCGCTGCTCGCGTGACTCCGCAGGTTTTGCTTCTTCGGTCTTCTTCTCTGTTGAAGAACCGCCCGATAGCCAGCCAAAGAGACGCTTGAAGAAGCCAGGTGATGCTTCTGAGGCTTCTGCTTTCTTGGCAGGTGTCGACGAAACAGGTGCTGGTTGTGCGGGAGTAATACCTTTAACCAGAGCTTCTGGCTTGGTTTTTACTTCCTGTTCTTTCGGCGCCCAGCTCATGTCGGTCGAGGGTGCGTCGACGAGTTCGAAGCTCGTCTTTACGTCTTCGAGACGAGGGTCGTCATGACGCAAACGCTCGATGTGATGGTGTGGTGTTTCGAGATGACGGTTCGGGATCAGAATCAAGTTGACCTTGAGTCTTGATTCGATCTTGGTGATGTCTGAACGCTTTTCATTCAACAAGAAAGTTGCAACATCGACTGGCACTTGTGCGTGCACAGCCGCCGTGTTTTCTTTCATGGCCTCTTCTTGCAACAAGCGCAGAACTTGCAGTGCGCTGGATTCCGCATCGCGGATCACCCCTGTACCGTTACAGCGTGGGCAAGTGATGTGTGAACCTTCGTTCAGGGCAGGGCGCAGACGCTGACGCGAGAGCTCCATCAAGCCAAAGCGCGAAATCTTGCCCATTTGGACGCGAGCACGGTCGAAGTGCAGTGCGTCGCGCAAACGGTTTTCAACGGCGCGTTGATTCTTGGTGTCTTCCATGTCGATGAAATCGATCACGATCAGGCCACCTAGGTCGCGCAGACGCAATTGGCGAGCGACTTCGTCTGCTGCTTCCTGGTTTGTGCGCAGTGCGGTTTCTTCAATATCGGCACCACGCGTAGCGCGGGCGGAGTTCACGTCAACCGCAACGAGTGCCTCAGTGTGGTCGATAACCACCGAGCCGCCTGAAGGCAGGTCGACTGTACGAGAGTAGGCCGTTTCAATCTGGTGTTCGATCTGGAATCGAGAAAACAGTGGCACGTCATCGCGGTAGCGTTTGACGCGCTGCACGTTGTCCGGCATCACGACGCTCATAAACGCAGTCGCCTGGTCGGCGATGTCGTCTGTATCGATCAGAATTTCGCCAATATCTGGCGAGAAGTAATCGCGGATAGCCCGAATGACGAGGCTGGATTCAAGATAAATCAGAATCGGGGCAGGATTGTCCTTGGCAGCACCGTCGATGGCCGTCCAGAGCTGCATCAAGTAGGACATATCCCACTGGAGTTCTTCTGCGTTGCGACCAATACCGGCTGTGCGCGCAATAATGCTCATGCCTGGCGGGATGGTCAGTTGGTCCATCGCTTCGCGTAGCTCTTGACGCTCTTCGCCCTCAACGCGGCGTGACACGCCACCACCGCGCGGGTTGTTGGGCATAAGAACCAAGTAACGGCCGGCGAGCGAAATGAAGGTGGTCAGGGCAGCGCCCTTGTTGCCACGCTCTTCTTTCTCGACTTGAACGATCAGTTCCTGACCTTCGCGCAACGCATCTTGAATGCGGGCGGTGCGAACATCTACGCCCTCTTTAAAGTAGCTGCGGGCGACTTCCTTGAATGGCAAAAAGCCGTGGCGGTCTTCGCCGTAGTTGACGAAACAGGCTTCGAGGCCGGGTTCGATGCGGGTAATGACACCTTTGTAAATGTTGCCTTTGCGCTGTTCGCGGCCGGCGATTTCGATATCGAGGTCGATGAGTTTTTGTCCATCGACGATCGCAACGCGTAGTTCTTCTTGGTGCGTTGCATTAAACAACATGCGCTTCATGAGAGGTTTCTCCGTTTAAATGGCGCGCCGTAACACGGCGCGCAGCCACGCACTACTGGCTGCGAAACACTGAAGCAAGGAAGCGAGCGCACACCACAGGGGCGCGCGCGAAGAAAGGGTCTTTAGACCAGCACGGTGCGCCCGTAGGCGCGGGGTTCATTCAGCAGAGAGGTCAGAGTCACGGTAGTGGTTGACATAAAAGGATGCTGAGAACATCAGGCGGGTAAGATTCGCACGCCTGGTGCAGGGATTAGGACGGATTCTTGCTCTTTTGATCAGTATCGCGCGCGACGCGAGGGGCACGCACTTGAGCGCGGGCGAAACGTAAAGACGTCGCAACAGCGCGCATAAAGCGCATCCCGGTCTTGTCGGCGACCAGTAGCCCGAAGGAATTAGGAAGGCAAGCGGTACAATGCAGTCCGCAATCCAGACGGAGACGCGAAAATTCGATGCATCTCAACGCTTTAGGACGCAAGAGGGCGTCTTGACCACGCTTTCTTAACCCCTTTAAGGCTTGTGTGATTATAAGCCGCTTTTGGCCATGCGCAAAGAATCCTCAGTTTTGACCCC
>JACCEB010270153.1_pt1 | contig 33662 bp, 36 predicted proteins | sample 7454761 | NCBI WGS metagenome assembly JACCEB01 (sample SAMN15323454, study PRJNA562643) | freshwater metagenome | isolation source: river surface water | place: USA:Blue River Watershed | collected 2017-08-18
ATTATTATTATTATTATTATTATTATTATTATTATTATTATTATTATTTAATGAAATATATTCATCATCAGATTTTATAATGTTAGAAAGTAATAATGAATAAATAATTTTATCAATAAATTTAGTATCATAATTTTTAAGAAATGAGAATGAATAAATATCTTTGATTTTAATTTTATCAATATTATCAAATAATTCTAAAATCATAAAATGTATAGGATACATAATAAATTCAACATTATTAAATGTAATATTTATTTCACCCATATGTAAAAGCCAAAATAATTTTTTATAAGTATTGCTATTAACATAATAATTATTATATTCATCTAATATTTTACTAAATATACAAGATTTATTGAGATATATATTTTCAACATATTTATTATTATCATTATTAAATAATCCATAAGAATAAATAATAGGACATCCACTAAATTTATTAATATCACAATTTCCACAAAAATTATATTTTTGGAATAATTCTAAATTTTCTTTAAAATTATTAATAATTTTATTTGTGTTATATCTATTTTTTTTATCAAAAAATGTATTAATAATTTTAATGACAATAATATATTCAATATCAATATTTTGACAACTATAATCAAAAACTCTTTTTATCAAGTTATTATTATATAATTCAAAAAATTTAATAATATATTCATTATTATTATTTGATTTATATTTTGTTGAAAATCTAGTATATAAAATATTAAATACATTATATAGGTCATTATCAATAATTTTACTAGTAATACTATTTCTAATATTATTATCAATATAATTAATAATATTTTCAATATTGTTATTAATATAAATATTAATACGATTAGTACATAATTTTAATTCATCCATATCTAATTCAACATTATCAGTTTTGAATATTTTATCAATAATATTAATAATTTTAGTAGATATAATATTATAATTATTATTAAAAATATTATTAATCAAATATAAACATAATTTATAAACACCATGATGATGAATAACATATTTATATAATATTTCATTATCATCAAATACTTTAATAAAACTATTAATATCTTGATTAATCAATTCATATAACTTGTGATATAGCATATTATTTATATTTATTAAAAATGTAAAATCATTTGTTGTATTTATTAAAAAATCAAAATAATTATTTAATTTATTAATATAATCAATAATAGATTTAATATTATCAAAAGTATTATTTGGTTTTACAGTTGAATTAGAAATAGATTGTAATAATTTATTAAAAGTTTTATTTTTATCATATTCAGATATTTTATTTTTTGTATTTGAAAATAATTGAATAATATTATTTTTTTCTTCTAGATTTAAATTACTAAAAATATCTTCCAAAAACAATAAAACTTGTTGTTCAGAAATAATATGTTTAGATAATTCATTAATATATAATTTGTAATTTTTATTATTAATAATATTGCAAATATAATTTAACTTTGAAATAATAGTATTAATTATTTTATTAAATTCTGATAAAGTTAATGTCTTTTTTTTAATACTAGTTTTAATATTTTTTTTTATAGATAATATATATTTTTTAATTTCAGTATTAATATTTTCTTGTTCTTGATTTATTTCAACTAGAAAACCAGGGATATAAATAATATTATTATTATATAATAATTCATCTACAAATTTTATTATGTCATTATTGTCAAATTCATTATTTTTTAATTCTGTTGTAATATTGAATTTATCAATCATTATTATTATATATCTAAAATATTTTTAACTATATATATATTATTTCAATTTTTTCTAAAAAAAAAACAGAGTTTTTTAGAAAAAATTGCTAGATGAGACATATCTTTGCAATTTTTTATAAAAAAAAAACAGAGGTTTTTATATATCTGCCAGATGAGACATATATTAAAAAGGTAAAAAACACATACACATTTTTTATCTAACTAATAAAAATACTACAATACTATCATTAAATATTCTTTTTGGATAAATGAATGAGAACTTACCTTTTAATAAATAAGAATAAATTGCAATATTAATATCTAGTTGTATTTCATCATCAATTAATATTCTTGAATTAACTAATAATGATTTAATAAAAAAGTGTTCTGGGATTTCTTGTCTTTCTGGTCCTAATTTTAATCCATAGTTCAATAAATTTTTAGATATTTCAGTAGATGCCGTATTTTCATTTAATACCCAACCCCATATCCATATATTTGTTTTTCTATCAAAATAACCTAATATTTCATATGTTGTATTAATAGTTTCATCGTCATTATTAAATATTATTTCATCATTATTTTTAAATTCTATATTTTTATTATTTATTAAATAGTCATATTTTAATTTTTGTGAATCATAATAATCAATTGATTTTAATATAAATTCATTTATATTATCGTTATCCATATTATTATATTTAACAAAAAAATTAAATTAAAAAAGATTTAAAAATAAAAAATTATTAGTTAATAATTTAAAAATGTTTACACTCCTATATGTTTTACTATTCATTAATTTCTTAATGCTATCAAATACATTAGTTTCTGCACTAATGTTCCTTGTTGAAAAAGTCCAAGTTCCACTATTAAATAATTTATCATTTGCAGTTGGTTCAGATAAACAACTTGTATTACATAGTTATGATAATTATAATAACCAAGGTAATCAAGATAGTTCTGACCCATATGTATATCGCACAATTCTAACATCTGATAATACAACAAATGAACATTATTATGTAATGCCATACAAGATTGTTTATAATAATGATGGTTCACGTGAAGAATATTATGATGATGGGCAAGTAGATGATGATGATGATAGTTGTCAAGATGATTATGATGATAATGATAATGATGGTCAAGATGATTATGATGATGATTATGATGATGATAATGGTCAAGTAGATGATGATTATGATGATGATAATTGTGATTGTGAATATTGTTCAGAGGAACAAAGACAAGATGAACAAAGACAAGATGAACAGAGACAAAATGAACAAAGACAAAATGAACAAAGACAAAATGAACAAAGACAAAATGAACAAAGACAAGTTGATGATAGACAAGATGATAATTCAACAGAAGAAGAACCTACTAATCAAACTAATCCAGATTTTACAATTCCACCATTATCTGGTAATGATATGACAGATTTACTTTCTCAACTAAATAATCAACTAGATGTATCTAGACTATTAGCAAATAATAATGATTTAAATAAATATGTTAATCCAGATGTTGTTATGGATGATACATTAGAAGAATGAATAATCTAAAAACCTTTAGGTTTTTTCATTAGAAGAATAATAAATAATATAAAAACCCTAATAATATAAAAAACCCCTAATAATATAAAAAATATTGATTTTTAATTACTTAAAAACATAGTCTATATTTTTAAGTAAATAATGGAAATTTCATATGATATGATTATTAAATATTTAGTATATAACAATAACTCTTTTTCTAATAATAAAGGGACTTTGACTTTTTCTAATATGTTTCCAGATAAATTTAAATGTTTATCAACTAATTTTTATAAATGCGGTGTTACTATTTACGATAATAGAAATAATAACATTAGTTTTTGGACATCATTTTTAACATTAATAGATGATAAATATAATGTTAATATTGATAAAGATGAATTAAGTATTATTGGGGAATTTAAAAATAATATCTTGATGAATAAAAAAAAGATTGACCCTTTTATTATTAGGGATAAAATTAATAAAGAACCAGATGAATTTGTATTACAATTCATTGTTGATATTATGGATATTAATTTTATTATATTTGATTTTAAATTAAATACTATTAATGTGTTATATCATAAAAAAGAAATGAACCCATTAAAAAATATTTTTATGTTTGCTAAATATGATAATTTCTGGGAACCTATTTTATTAAAAAATAATAATGATATTGTTAGAATATTTAATTATTCTAATAACGATATTAAAACTATTCTAAGCCAACCAGATATTAAATATTTTAGTTCTACTAAAGAAGTTACTAGCGCTACTAAAGAAGTTATTATTAATACAAATATTGATAAAATTATTAAGAGTGAAAAGCATAAATTATGCAAACATAAATCTAGTGAAAATGTTTTTGTAAAAGAAGAAATTATTATTAATAATAATAAATACAGTGATTTGAATAAAACTAAATTAACAAAAATGAAAAATTCTGAATTAGTAGATATTGTAAATGATTTAGGTTTAGAAATGCCTCCTAAAGTATTAAAAGCAACAATGGTTGAATTAATTTTAAATCATCTAAGTAATTCTAAATAAAAGAATTATAAATAAAGTAATTCTAAATAAAGAAATAATAAATATTTATTTTAGATATGTGTTTTATTACAAATAAAATTAATAATGTATCAAATATTCAAGCATTAGTTCATATTAATGATTCATCTGAACAATTAACAATATATTCAGCGTGTATAGATAATAGTTATGAAAATAATTATATGATTTTACCAGTTCCTAATTCTGAAACAGTAGATTTTTTAAATATAGATACATCAATAATAAATCAGTTAACTCAAGATAATTTTTTTAATAATAATGAAACAAGTATTTTTAGTAATATTGAAATATTCAAATCATATAATGAATTATTATTATTTTTTAAAAAAATATTTATTGTAAATAAATGTTATCAAGAATTAAAAAACTATTCAAGTAAAATATGGGGATTTATAGTATGTAAATTAAATATTGGTAATTATCAATATATGCCATTATGTTATAAACATAAAATGATGGTTTCACATTCATATATACCAACAAAAAAATGTTATATGTTAAAAAGTCATATTATATTAAATAATAATAATTATATATGGGATAATAAAATTTATTTATTAAACACAACACCATCTATTGTATTATTATCGTTATCTAATAAAAATGAATATTATATAATTAATTCTGAAAATAATTTAATAATTGATAATAAATATGATTTAGGTAAATATATTAAGGTTGATAAATATTTAATAAATAATTCAAATGACAAAAATAAGTGTACATTTAATACCGATTTATTTAATTATTTTTTTATTAAATAATGAAGGATTATTTTATATTATTAAAAATAAAAAATTATCTTTAATAATAATGAGAAAAACAGGACCGGATGCCTGGGGACCGCACGCTTGGAAATTTTTACATTATGTATCATTAGGATATTCTGATAAACCCACAAAAGAAGAAAAAGAAAAGTATAAATTATTTTATTTATTATTACAAGATGTATTACCTTGTTCTATATGTAGAGAACATTATAAAAATAATTATTCTAAAATACCTATAACAGATGATGTTCTTAGTTCAAGAGATAATTTAGTAAAATGGGTTATTGATTTACATAATATAGTTAATGAAATGAAAGGAAAACCAAAAGTTGATTATGATACTGCAGTTAAATTAATTACAAATGATTTTAATTTAGATGATGATAATTTAGAAGAATGTAGTTCAGAAGAAGAACCTTCAAATAATAAAAATAAATATGGTAATGTTATGGGTTTAGTATTTATGTTATTATTAATTGTTTTTGTATATAGCATTGTTAAAAAGAGAAATCTATTTAAATAAATAAATAATTTATTATTAATAATGTCATATAATACAGATTTATTACAAGTTAATATTAATTCAGTAATGGGTTATATTGATTTACTAAAACAAAATAAGAAAACTGATTTATTTGAAATTGAAATGGAAATTATGAATAATTATCCAGAATTTTATGAACAATATCCATTTCTAGTTAAAAAATTATGTAAAGGTGAAGATTTAGGAATTTTATATAAAATGATTGAAGGTTTAAAAAAAGTAGAATCAGGTGAAAAAACATTAACCCAAGTAGAACTGCCTTTAGGTCAAGAACTAGCAGATGAATATTTGTATCCTAGTTTAAGAGCGGATAGAAGTACAGATTATTTAAGAGAAACAAGGTTAACAAAGAAACCTAAAAATTAATTTTATTTTTTGCTAATAATAATATTAAATCATTAGTTTTAATATTATCATTATCTATAATCATATTATCTATAATTATATTATTATTATTATTATTATTATTAATAGTATCTTTAATATATTTGGCATCATGAGTAATAAATAATTTATCATTAAAAAATCCACATCTTAAATATGGTTGTTCTAAACTCATCAATACTTGACATAAACAATCAAATGGAACAAAAATAAATTTTATTTCAAATGAATTATATTTTAATAAAAATGTATTATCATTAATTTTAAATGTTTCATATTCATTTAGTAATTCATATAGTTTCATTAACAAATCAATAACACTTTTAATAATATTTGGGTGTTCATCAGAACTAGTTAATACATATATTTCAATAAAATTAAAAATAGGTTTATTGAAATAGACTTGATAAGGAAATGTATTTGCAATACATACATGATTATTTTCTTTTATAATATTTATAATTTGTAAATGTGTTTCTGGCAAATTAATATATGTTGTTTCATATAATATTTTATTATTTTTATATAATATATTATTAGATAAACACTTGTAATATATCGTTGATTTAAATTCATTTAATAAATTATCATCAGTTAATACAATATTTAATAATTCACTTGGTTCTAAACTATCTATCAATTTATAAATAGTTGATATAGATAAATTATTAATATTAATTCTACTTGTCATTGTTATTAAATAAAATATTTTTATATTGTAAATATATGTTTTTCAATTTTTTATAATCTTTTCAAGTTAAATGCAGTTTAGAATACTCCATTAAATACATTTCAGTATTTTGAATAATAGATTTTGCTAATTCTTTTTTAGAGTCATCATATAAATTTTTGGATGGTGGTAAATAATTTGTAATCCACCATTTTGTAGATTGTATTTGATTATTTCTATATCTATGATAATCATCACCAAAATAATTATTATTTTTAATATAAACAATAATATCATTAATCATAATTTGTTCTCTATTTGTAAGTTTAATATTAATAAATTTAATTTTATTAACATAATCTTTAGGCATTTTATCAGTTAAATCTGGATATATATCATATACAAATTTATTACTATATTTATTAATATTTGATAAAACATTTTCTAATGATTTTAATATTTTTTTATTATTATTTCTAAATCCATTACACACTAAATATTTATTAGCATTTGTATATTTAGAATAACTTGGTTTGTAAATATAAACACTTTCGTAAAAATGATTAATAATATATAATAATTTTACTGATGGTGTTGTAAAAGTCTCATCAATTCTTAAAATCATTGAACCTTTATTTTCTTGAGATTGTAAAGCATTAACAAGCATTGATAAAATATATTTATAATTTTCTTGTTCTGTATATAAAAATCCTGTTTCATAACTTTGAAAAGTTGTAGAAATAATTAAATCTAATTTATCTTTAATTTTATCTAAATCTTCAGTTTTTAATTTTTTAGTTTGTTTTTCATAATCTTTTTTAGATTTATATTTTTTAGGCGCACCTCCTTCCATAATAGTACTATCTTCTGCCATAGCATTTTTATCTGTAGCAGTAGTAGTATTTTTATTATTTTTATCTGTATCAAAGTTATAATCTTTTGAACTAAAATTATAATTTTTTGTTTTATGTCCTGTTACAAATTTATCTCTAAAATATTCAAGTGAAGATGTATATGTATCATATTTATTTGAAAATATACCACTAACTAATTCTTTCTTTTCTCCTAATCCAAATAAAAATAAAATCTCCCATAATTCATAAAATTCTGGTGTATTGAATTCTTCTTTATCTTCCTTTGTATTAAGATATTCTTTAATTAATTTATGTAAAGAATCTTCGTGATTTTGAATTTCAATTTCATAAGGATTAACAATCATATAAAATTTATTTTTAGTTTGTAATTTATCAGTTAAAGTTAATGCTGATTTTGTTCTGTGAATAAAACTATGAAACCCTAAACTAATCAAAGGCAAATTAATAGTAGATGACATTAATAAATTATCATTATCTTCCTTTTCTAAAATAGATAGTTCATCACTTTCTAATTTATTGTCTAGTTTAAAAATAAATTGGTTATTCATTATTATATTATATTATATATAAACTAATTCTTTTTATATTATTTTTAATCAATTTTTTTAATATTCTGACGTCCAATAAGACCTAATTTTCCCAAAAAAAAATTGGCGTCCAATAAGACCTAATTTTCCCAAAAAAATTGACAAAAACATTTATAAATATATTATAATTATCTATTATAATATAATGTCGTCAAATAACATCATTTATAATACTAAGGAAAGTAATGAAATCGTTTTATTAAATATTTTGAATATGTTAAGAAGAAGAAAATTATTAAAAAATGTTGATGAGGTTTTTAAAACATTATCAGTTACTGCTGATAAACATATTTATGAAATTAATTTGGATAAATCTAAAATATATGTTTATTTTGTAGTATCTAAATTAAATTCTATTACAAATGGTTCTCCATTAGCAGAATTCTTAGATAGTGATATTAATATTCATAAAATAGTTGTTGCTAAAGATGTTGCTAAAAAAGTTGTTAAACAAGTTGTTTCTGAATTTAAAAATTCTGAATTCTTTTTTGAAACTGAATTAATGATTGATGTTGATACAGTAGTATTTATCCCAAAGCACGAATTATTGTCTGAAGATGAAAAGAAAGAATTATTAAGTAAAATACCAGAAAGAAATTTAGCATATATCATGTCAACTGACAGAATGGCTAGAGAATATAATGCTAGTGTTGGTGATATTTTTAGAATTACTAGACCTAGTGTTGTATCTGGTAAAAATATCTTTTATAGAAGAGTTATTAATGGTTCTTGGGACTTATTATTTGAATAATTATTTGAATAATAATTTGTTTTATTAATGGTTGTTTGAGTGATAATAATAATTGTTTTATTAATAATTTGAAATTATTAATAAATAAATTTATATTTAATAATAATAGATATCTAAGCAAATGAGTGAAAAAAATAATATTTTTGATTTATTAAAAAATAATGATACCAATACCACCGATGTAGGATATAATAAAGTTTATAAATTAATAAAAGAACGAAAAATAAGTAATTTAGATATTAGAGATAATAATTATAATTATTTTATACAATATATTGTTAATTACAATCAATATAAAATATTAGAACTTATACAAGAACTCAAAATGGATATTCGTTTAGATATATTAGATGTTGATGGTAGAACATTATTATATAATTGTATTAAATTTAATTATGTTAATATGTTGAATGCAATTATAAATTATAATAAAAAAAATATTGGTATATCTATTTTAGATATTAAAGATAAACTAGGATTAACTGGATTACACTATTCAGTTATATTTAATAATTTTAACACATTAAAAATATTATTAGATAACAATGCTGACCCATATATCAGAGCAAAAGATGGTAATAATGTTTTTATGACTTGTTTAATTTATAAAAGAGATGAAATGTTAAAATATTTAATTGATAAAGGATATAGTTTAAAATTTAAAAATAATAATGGTGAAAATATATTACAGGTTGCAACACTTTATCATTCACATGATATAATTAATTTAATTCTAAAAAATGATAAAATTCATCCAGATGATATAAATTATAATAATATGTCTGGTGATTTAGGATTAACAATATTAAATCAATCTATTATAGTTGGTAATTATGAATTATTCAAACAATTATTAGAAAAAGATATTGATATTAATTTAACAGATTTTTATGGTAATTCACCTTTACACTATATAATAATTGAAAATAGATTAGAATATTTAAATTATATATTAGACCACCATAAATCTGTAGAAAATCTAAAATTTAATATTAGTAATATAAATGGTGACATACCCTTGCATTTATTATTAGATAGTGATATTGTTTTATCAGATATTAAAAATATCAATAAAATAATATTAGAAACAGATTTAAATTTACAAAATAATAGTGGTGATACTTGTTTTATGAAAATGTATAATAAAAATATTATTAATGATTATTATAAATTATTAGTTTTAAAACCATTAAATGCATTTATTGAAAATAATAGTTCAGATAATATTGATTTAACAAAAGATATTGTTGATATTTTGGTTGAATCATTTTATAATCAATTAAAAGTAAATAAAGATGAACTTATTTTAGAATGGGAAATAAATTGTATTAATAATAAAAGTAAAGATAATAAAGATAAAGATAAGGATAATAAAGATAAAGATAATAAAGGCAAAGATAAAAGATTATCCGAAGAAGAATGTAAAGATAATATTAGACAGGTAATTACTAAAGAAAAACGTTCATTACCAAAATTAACAGAAAATAAATTAGTATTTGATAATGGTATATTTATGAAACATTGTTTTTATACAGGAAATCCTATTGATATATTATTTGGATTAATAATGTTAAATAATGATTTTAAGAAAGATGGATTAAATATTGTTCTAGATTATCCATTAACAATAAATAGTTTATTAGAAAATCATTATTTCAAATTAGGAATAAATTATCCCTATGTTAATGATTTTTCAAATATTGAAATAATATGGTCTTATCAAAAAATATTTTATCCTTCATTTTTTGATTTTGAAATTAAATCACATATTAAAACATCAAAATATATAATAATTCCAATTGGGATAGATATATCATTAGGTTCTCACGCTAATATATTATTTTGGGATGTTAAAAATAAAACAATAGAAAGATTTGAACCAAATGGTTCTAATTATCCAATTGGATTTAATTATAATCCAGAATTATTAGATGAAATATTAGAAGAAAAATTTAAATCTTTTGACAGTAAAATAAAATATTATAAACCAAATATGTTTTTACCTACAGTAGGTTTTCAATTATTAGAAAATTTAGAAAACGATAAATGTAAAAAAATAGGAGACCCAAATGGTTTTTGTAGTGTTTGGTGTGCTTGGTGGGTATATCAAAGGATGCTAAATATAAATTTAGATGATGAAAAAGTGAATATTGAAACAATCGCAAATATATTAATAAATACTATAAAAATGGAAAATAAAAGTTTTAAAAATATTATAAGAAATTTTAGTCATAAAATTGTTTCAATAAGAGATAGTTATTTAGAAAAAATTAATTTAGATATTAATGATTGGATACTTAATAATTATACACAAGAACAATTAAATAATCTAGAAAAATTAATTATTACAAAAATAAAATAAATTATTATTAATTATTATAATGGCAACTTTAGCAGTTACTAAAATATTAATACCCTATATAAAAAACGAGTTAATCACTACTATAAAAAAAGAAGCAAATGGTATGTTGATTAGTATGTTTAGTATGATATTAACAAATGTTGTAATTGGAAATACAGAGATAATTACTACATTTAATAACATTTTTGAAAATGGTAAATGTGAAGATTTATTTAAGAATAAAACAAAAAGTGATAATAAATATAATATTTATGGTGGATTTTTTACTAAGAAAAATAAACTTAATACTGATGATGAAACTGATAATACTGATGATGAAACTGATAATACTGATGATAAAACTGATAATACTGATGATGAAACTGATAATACTGATAATGATAAACATAATAATAATACTGATGATAATAATGCAAATCAAAAATTTTTGTATAATTTATTAGTTATTATTTTTAGTGATAAATTTAAAAATAGCATTAAACCAAATATTTTAGTAAATAAAAATCCTAAAGACAAATTAATACTTTATGAAGTTTTAAAATTAATTTTTGGTGATGATGTAATTGGTACTAGTATACTTGATAACTATGTTATAAATAAAAAAGTAATTAATAAACGAATAACTGGAAACAATACATTAGCAATAGTAACAAAAGCAAAAAATATTGTTAATACAACAATTAAAAGAATTAAACTAATATTTTATAATTTTGCTACCATTGTTGATAATATTAAAATTATAATAAATATAAATACTATAAAAAATAATAATTATGACGAAGTTATAACTACTTTTATTGAAAATTATTATGGTATATTATGTTTTATAAAAATATTACCAGAATACAAAATTTTAAAAATGTTTTTAGATGTGTTTAATCCACAAGATAAAGATAATAATGATGGTAAAAATATTGTTGAGAAAATAGAAAAAAATATTGATAAAATATATAATGATATTATTGAAAAAAAGATTAAGGAACTTGGACTAGGAAACCCTTCTAATTTATTTAGTAACCCAATTACTGGTTTTCTGAAAAAAATAAAATTAAAAAAAAATTTATATTTAATTTTCAAATATAGACAACGTTATAATAATTATAAATATTTGGAAAAAGAATTGTCTGTAGATGTTATAAAAGAGAATATAGAGTTAATTAATAATGATAAACCAGTATTAGATATAGTAAAAGAAAGCCTATTCTTAAAAAAAGATAAAGATATAGAATATTTAAATAAAAAGATTAAACAATTAGAAAAAAATGGTGAGGAAATAACTTGTGAAAGATGTAAAGAATTACAAAAAGAAACAAAAGCAAAAATTAATAAAATAATTACAAATTTTATTAAATTAATAATAATAGAAACTGCTAATTTATTAAGTAAATTAACATCTAATAAATATATTTTATATAATGATAATAATTTATATAATGATGATGAATTAATCTATTACAAAAAATATATAAAATATAAATCTAAATATCTGAAATTAAAATATAACAATTTATAATATATTTAATGGCATTTTTTGTTAAACAATTTTTTTTGCCATATGTTAAAGATGAATTAATTGGTATATCATTTAATGAAATTAAAGAACTAATAAATAATCAGTTATCAGATTTAATTACTGAGGTTATTATTAAAGGAAAAGGTAATTTAGTCGATTTTGAAAAAAAAGTTAATAATATATTTACTAAAATTGATGGTATAGAGACTTTAAATAATGATGATTTATTAAAAAAAGTTAGAGAACATTTACATAATCAAAAGGAAAATCAAAAGAAAAATAAAAAAAAAGAAATTCCACAGAATACTATTTATGTTTCAGATAATAATATAGTTATTGATTATTTTTTGTTACAATTATTACCACAATTAAAAGTCTTAATACCAGATGCTAATCCAAAATCAAATTTAGAAGGAACTATAATAAATATAATAAATATATTATTAAATCATATATCTAATTATCCAGAAGATGAAACATATGATAATTGTATAGAACCATTCTCAAAATTTATAATTTCAAAAAGTGATATACCTAATATTGCTAAATGTAGTATTTTAATAAAAACTATTAAAAATAATACGAAAACATTGGATTTACCTAAAAAAATTAGTGATAGAATTACAAATTTTATATCAAAATTAAAAATAATTATTACTAGTGAGGATGATTCACAAATTAATAATTTTATAGAAGAAAATAAAACATTATTAATGGCACTAGATATTAAAAATACTGAAATGTATAATGCTATAAAAGTAATTGTAGAAAATATTGGTAATCAACCTATTAATATTAAATTACCTGATAATATAAATAAATATAAAAACTTAATAGAAACTGTTATTAAACAAATTAATGAACCAACCGTAAAAAAAGAAACTTTACAACCAAAAATAACTAAATTAATTGAAGGAATAACAAATCATTATTTTGATGACATAAAAAAAACTATTAATAGCAGAATTGGAAATAAATATTATTTAGATAATGAAGATATTTATTATGAGAAATATATTAAATATAAATCAAAATATTTAGAACTTAAATATCAAAATGAAAATAAATAATATCAAAATAAAAATAAATAGTTACAAATATTTTTTTAATAAATAAAATAATATTTAGAACTTAAATATCAAAATGAAATTATTAGATTAATAATTAATTATTTTTTTAATAAATTATATTTATTCTTGTACATTAATTATTAGGTTAATAATTAATTATTTTTTTAATAAATTATATTTATTCTTGTACTTATAATATTTATTAATATATTTCAAGTCAGTAATTTTATTATCACCTAATTCTACAAATTTTAATGATTCAAATATTGATATAATTTTATCTATTTTATCATTAAAATCTTTTTTGTTACTACTAGTTATTATAATATCTTTTAAAAATATATAAATTGGATTTTTTTCATCTTGTAATAATGATTTAATTTTATCAATATTTGAATTTGGATTTTTTATAAAATCTATAATTACTTTTTTTACACTATTATATGTTTCTTCAGTTTTACTATCTATTGATAACTTTAAATTTACAAAATATAAAAATCTATTTATTTTTTTATCATATTTATTTATAGTCCAAAAATTTTCAACTTCAATAAATTGCTGAATAAAATCATACAATATATCATTTAAACCATGTGATTTATAAGATATAATATTTTTGTATTTATATTCTAATAATTCTTTATTAATATTAATTTTTTTATAATAATTATATTTATGGTCATTATATCTAGATAATGCTAAATCTAAAATTTCACTATTAAAATTATGAGTATGTGTTTTATTAGAATCATCTATATATGTTATTTTTAAAATATATTTAATTCTACCTAAAATAAAAGATGAAATATTGTTATTATTATTATATACTAATATTTCATTTAAATTATAATAATATGCACTATTATTATCATTAATTTCAATAGTTTTAATATTATCACTTGTATTATTAAATGTAATTAATCTATTAATAGGGTTAGGGTTTTCTGAAATATCAGTAATTGTTTTAATATTTAAACTATTTTTATTTTTATCAATAGATTGTATATAATTATTTAATCTGTCAATAAGAGATTTATTATTATTTATTTTATTTTTTATTTTTAAAAATTTATCATCATTATCATTTATAACTGTTTTTACTGATTGAATAATATATAAAATTAATCTAACACATTTATCATAATATTCATTATATTTATTTTCATCATTAATATTAGATATAACAATTTCAAAATCAAAATCAGATTTATTAAAAAAACTACTCATTGTGTCATCAGTACGTGTATAAGTTTTCATTGTTTCATAAATATTTTTTAAGACATTACCACCTTTATAAATTATTTTAATATTTCCCGTAGTATCAATTTTGTTTGTTAACTTTTCAGATAAATTAAATATAAAGTATAAATAATTAATGTAATTATTTTGAATTATATCTGAAACAACAAATGCTGTAATTGCATTATTTATTTCACTTTTGAAATCATAATGTGATAATCTATATTCATGTTTAAATTCTTTTATATCTTCTTCTTTTGTAGGTAATGCTTTATTTTCTTTTGTAGGTAATTGTATTGTATCAGTTTTAATATTTTTTCTAATAGGAGTAGTTAAATTATTTAATTCATTCTTTTGTTTATATTCATCACTTAATGTAATATCAATACCTTTATCTAATAAATATTTTTTATTAATATCATCATTATAATTTGTTACTAAATCATCAATAATCTTATTAATAAAATTTTTATCATCTTCAGATATGTTTTGAATGTTAAATACCTGTTTAGATTCTATTAATTCTATAAAATGTTTAAAATTATCTATTAATCTATTTGCAATAGTATATGGGATAGCATTAAAAAAATAATGTAATTCTGTAATATTTTTTATATATCTATCATGAGTATTATATAATATACATAATTGATTATTCAATTCAATTCAATTAATCCTTGTAAATCTTTAATAGTTGTATATGGTTCTCTATAAAGTATACTTTGAAATTGTAAACTACTTATCATATTATATATTATTATATTTTTTTATTTTTTTTGTTTATCTTCCATTCAATATTTTCAATTGAACCGTGTAATTCTATCGCTAATTTTAAAACATCAGCAATAGCAAATAAATAAGCCATCTTATATCTTCCATTCATATGTTTAACAATATATGGTAATGAATCAATTTGTTTATCAGTCAATAAAAATCTTCTTTTAGCATCCATTCTACATATATAATTACCAAGCAACATATTTATTATTAATTATATTTTTTTATTAATTATATTTATTTTTCAATTTTTTCAAGGAAAAAACCTGTAAACAATTTTTTCAAGGAAAAAACCTGTAAACAATTTTTTCAAGGAAAAAACCTTCAGTAATTGAGGTGTTATTACTTGTCTCTAAAAATATAATTAAATAAATATTTTATAAAAAAATGTAATGAATAAAGAAAAAATTAATGAATTTGTAAGTTTAAATAAGCACAAATTTATTTATGATTATTTAAATACCATATTTGAAGATATTGAAGTTTCTAAATATTTAATAGTTAGTATAGCAAATGATATATTAACTATGAAACAAAAAAATATTATTTATTTTTATGGTTATGTTAGTGACAATTTATTTAATTTATTAAATTATAATTATAAATATAAATTATGTGATAATAATGATATAATAGTATCTATATTTAATAATAAAGATTTATATTTTTGTAAAAATAATTTAGAATTACCCAAATTACCAAATAAATTAAAACATAGATTATCACTTGTGTGTATTTATAATAATTATGATGAACCTAATCAAGAAATTATTGATGCTTTTAATAATCTAATTAATGAAAATATTAATTATATGAAAAATAATAAGTATAATATTATTGTTCCTAAAAGAATTCAAGATAATTTATTGTTAGAGGATTATGTATAAAACATTTTTAGAGGATTATGTATAAAATATAAAATACATAAATAAATATTATTTATTAATAATAATGGATAATATTTATTTGGAAACATATATTAAAAATTTAAATACAATGATTAATAACATAATTAATAATAAAAAATATAATTTATTAAATCCTGATATTGGACCAACTGGTTATGGTTGTTAAAGAATTGATTAAAATTTAAAATAATAATTGATTAGAACTTCATAACAACTATTGATTAGAACTTCATAACATGTCCGCACACTAAACACTTTACAAAAATAGTTGGGGGTTCATCACCAGACCTAGTTTGTTTCTGTGTTACTTCACATTCTGCCTTTTTACATTTAGGGCAAGTGAAAATATTAGAGCCTTTATTATTTTTATATTTGTTATATGATTTTTTATTAATAATTTTACTAAATTTTTCTGGGTTTAATTCTTCTGCTTTACAATCTGCAATTTGTTTTGGATTAATTTGTTTAGAACTAATAGCATCTAGTAAATATTTTTTATTTAATTTAAAATGTTCTAATATCTCGTTAGATTTTTGTTCATAAATATTATCAAATAAAATATTTATTAATGATGGGTCATCAATAGATGACATTGTAAAATCATAAATACTTGTTTCAATATCTTCCGCTAATGAATTATTATTAATAATTTCATTAATATTTGATTTTGTTAAAATTCTTAGTTTATTAATATCACTCATTATTAATATTAATAAATTAATCTTTATGTTTAAAATATTTAATTTGCAATTTTTTTTAATCTTAAAAAGATTAAAAACCCACGTGCCCATTTCATTTGCAATTTTTTAATATAATTAGATGTGTGTCCTAAAGGACAAAAATCTAACATATTTAAAAAATCATAAGTCTAAAGACGACAACTTTTTTTTAAAAATCAATATTATAATCACATAGTTCTCTAGCCTTGTATAATAGCCACCCTCTCATTTTATGACTTTCTAGTTTAGATACTAATCTAGCAATTCTATCTCTATTAGGATTATCCATATGAACTAATTTATATAATTGATGGCACATATCATCCATTGAAGATTTCTTAACAGTATAATGATAAATATTATCTTTTACTGTTTTATAACCACCATTAGTAAAATCTTCTTGTAACTTATACCAAAGATAAGGTGGTAGTTCAGATAGTTGAACATTAAAATGGAATGTTTCATTATTTCTTGTTCTTCTAGGTAATGTTAGTTGCCATCCATCTGATAAATCTTGTTGTGATAATGGAGAACAAATAAATCTAGAATATTGTAAATCTGGTGTTGTTCCTTTTTTTAGATAAACATAAAATTCACCGTGACTCTTATTACAACTCATTATTAAAAAATAATAATATTAATCTTTATATCATTTTTTATGATAAAATCTTTATATCGTTTTTTAGATAAATAAAAACTATTTATTTTTTTTTATTTCTAATAAATAATACAATAATTAATATTATTAAAATTATAAATCCTATTCCAAAATATACACCTATACCAATCCCAACAGATTGTTGTGTTGTTATTTGATTAGATGATGGTGCATCTGTAATAGGTGCAGGTGCAGGTGTATCATCTTTCTTTGCAGTTGTATCAGTAGTATCATCTTTCTTTGCAGTTGTATCAGTAGTATCGTCTTTCTTCGCAGTTGTAGTATCAGTAGTATCGTCTTTCTTCGCAGTTGTAGTATCAGTAGTATCGTCTTTCTTCGCAGTAGTAGTATCGTCTTTGTTTGCAGTTGTATCATCTTTATTTGTTGTAGTAGTATCTTCTTTGTTATTTTTATTATCTACACCGCCACAATTATTTTGTAATTGGATTTTATTAATATCAATTTTTTGTCCTTCGATATTATTAAAACTTAAATCATTAAGACATAAACTAATAGGTTTATTTTTATTCTCTTCATAATCTTTAGTTAAATATGAATAACCTAAACCATTATTAGGTCTACTAACAATTGAACTTTTACATCCTGGGTCTAAAATAACGGGATATTGTCTTTCTGCTGTAGTATTAAAAACATTTAGTGAATATGGTGTAACACTACTTGAACTAGTATTAATACCAGTTAAGTTATAAGGATTATTGTCTGTTTGTGGTCTAGTATTTAATACATATCCAGTCATTGAATTTAAACATCCGCATTCAGGAGGTCCAGTTGTAGTTAATCCATCTATAGAAAAACACATATTATTTAAACCATTAAATTTTGCTTTCTTTTGTTCATCAACATATATACATCCTTGGTCGTATAAATTTTTAGCACATCTATTAATAATATAGTTGTCACAAGATTGTCTATCTGTAATATTTGCACCAGTATTTGCTAAAGAACAATATTCATCTTTATTATTAACAACTGCTTGTAAACCTATATATTTACTACCTTTCTTTAAACAAGACCCAGATGTATTATTACATAAAGTTATTGCGGAAGCCTTGGTTGTAGCATTTTTAACTTCATCAATAAATTCTGGTAATTGTATTGATGTTGCTGTAAATTTATCAGTTGGATTATTTTTAATAGAATCTTGTTCTGCTGTTGCTGAACCAGTAATAGCACCTTGACAACAAGCACGAATTCTAATATCTTTAATATCTCTATTATTCTTTTTAATTTTACTGTCTAATAATATTTGTTTTATAGTTTTACCATAAACACTTTCATTAAATCTATTATCATCTTCATTATCCACGGTTAAAGTATTTCCCATATTTAAATGTTATTAATATATATTATAAAAAATAATTTGTAATATACATTTATATTTTATAAAATCAGTACAATAATATAATAATATTTTATAATATGCTAATAGTTTATAATATGTTAATAGTTTATAATATGTTAATATTTATAGGATTATCATTAACAGTTTTTGTTAAACTATAAAAACCATTATTATAATTTTTTAAGTAAATATTTTTTTTAGTTTCTAATACATCATTACCATCATTAAAATAATAAATAATGTCATTATCAAAATAAATATATTGGTCTACTTTTTCTTTATTATCAATTATAGGACTCATAGCATAACTTGAGTTTCCATTATCAACTAATTTAAATGATATATTAACATTTTCACTAAAATTATTCATATCACTATCTTTTACTAAAAATAATGTATTTTTATTAAAATCATTAGTATTATTAATTCTTTCAGCATTTTCATTCTTCATAAAAGCAGGATTGTTAATTAATAAAGATTTAATAGTTGTTTTATATTCTTGTTTTAAATTATTAAATGGAACTAAACTATATTTTGTTCCTGATTTATCTTGAAATGATACTTTTTTATTTGTCATGTTATCTGCAAAACCTTCACATTTTGGATTAAATATTATTAATAATATTACTACAACAATTGAAAATAATAATATATTGTTTAAATTCATAAATATATAATTATATTTAGATAATTTTATAAATATCATAATTAATAAATTTTTATCTAAACAACATTATATGTTATTTTATAAATATGATTTAATATCATAATTAATATAAAATTTTATCTAAACAACATTATATGTATAGTTATATATTTAATATACATCAAAATAAATTTAATATGATAGAACCTTTCACTAATTCAATTATATCTGAACCATTCGGGGATATCAATATTAAAAAAAGTTTTGAGGATAATCAAAATATTAATAATTCTAAATTAATAGAATCATTAAATAAAGTTATAACGAATTCATCAAATAATGTTATTCAAAAAAATATTGCTACATCAGTTTCATCAGCAGGAGCATCTAATGTTATGAAATTTTCAGATATTTTAGGTTGTGATAACGTAGTTATATCTGGTGTTAGACAAGTATCATATGGTACAAATACTAATAATACACAAACAAAACAAACATCAGTAAATACTTTATCATCTGATATTACTAATGAAATAGATAAAGAGATTAATACAAATAATACCTTTGACTTTAGTCAATTACCAAAAAATAAAGATTTGGAAGATTTTTTTAAAAATAAACCAAACATTCCTAAACCAGTTTGTAATTCTGTAGCAAAAGTTAATATATTAGGTATTGCTAAAGGTTCAGCAGGTGAAAAATGTACTCAACCTGATTTTGATTTAAATGAATCTATTAAAAAAACATTAAATCTAGATAATTCATTTACTTTTAAAGATGATGATAATATTGAATCAAATATATCAAATTTTGTAGACCAAACTAATTATGCTAGTTGTGCTGCCAGTGCTTCTGCACAAAATCAACTCGCATTTGAAAAAATACGATGCGCTCAAGGAGGAACAATTGATATTAGTGATATTGAACAGAAAGCAGTTGCCGAAGTTATTGCAAATTGTGTATTTGACCAAACAAATACTAATAATATAAGTACTAAAATAGTTAATAAAATGAAAAAAAAATATGACCAATTATATGATGCTATTGCTGAAAAAGCGAAAACTATGAGCCCAGCAGAAGCACAAGCATATTATGATGAAACAACTGGATTATTAGATAAAATTAAAGAAGCAGAAATTGAAAGAATTACTTCTGCTGGTGATAGATTAACACCAACAGCACCTGGTACAAATCAACAACCTGGTACAAATCAACAACCTAGTACTAATCAACAAAATAAAAATGTAAGTGATATGTTAAAATCACCTTCTAACGCAACACCATCCAAAGCAACAGGACAACAAGTATCACCAAGTCCATTAAATAATTTATTAGGTTCTGAACAATATATTAAAGGAGTTGATAATAAAATTTTATTGGTTGTTGGTATACTTTTTATTATTGTAGTAATATATTTTGGTTATAGGGCTTTGAGTTAATTTATTCACTAATAATAACATAATAGTTAATTTATTCACTAATAATAACATGATATTTAATTTTTCTCCCATCACACTCAACAACATTATTTAATTCAAAATTAACTTGTTTATCATCAGGATAATGTGATGCCATATATTTCATAAAAACAGGCATCATTTCATTAATCATAAATATAGTTGTTTTTATTTTCCCATTAATTTCTTCTTCAGATAATTTATCTTTTTTATGTTTATTAAAAATACTATATAATTTAACCATATCATTGGCTGCTTTTTTTGGGTTATTTTCAACATAAGTTGTTACTGCTCTTTTTGCTACCTTATTATTTAAAACAAATTTAGCAATCATATTTGCAGATTTAGGAATTGTTGGTATAACATTATTTAAATTTTCTGTATCATTGACATTATCAACTTTATCATCATCATCTTCTGTATCAACATCCGCAGTATTTAAAATATTATTAACATTATTGTTAACATTATTATTATTATTATTATTATTATTATTATTATCATTATTACATACATTATTTAAAATATCATTATCATTATTATTATTTAATTCCATTAAAATTAAAATATATTTTATAATAAAAATATACGCATAATATATTTATTATAAAACTTTAAAAATTATTCACTATCGCTATTATAACCATTAATATCTTTTAATGACATTTTTTGTAATTCTATCATTTTACTATTTTTTGTCATATCAATTACAACTGAATTTTGTTTAGTATGTTGTATATTTTGGATAGGAACAAATCTTGATTTACTAGGTTGTAATGGTGGTTTAGAGTTATTTTTATTTTTATTATTTTTATTATTATTATTATTGTTATTATTATTATTATTATTATTATTATCAGGTTCTGGTTCTCTTACATAACCAGCAATTTCTGTTTCTTTTATACGACCTGCTATTTCTGGTATTTCAATATCTTTCCAAGATGATGTTAAACTATATAATTTTGGTTTATTACTATTAGGTGATTCTTCACAACAACAACAGAAACACATATTACACCCACAAGCAAAACAGAAATATTCATAGAAACAACTTCCACAATCATTTAATGGTTCAGGGTCATTATTTTCAACTAAACCAATAAACCACCTAATAATATCATTTGGTAACATTGGTGACATTTCAATTAATCTATCATATTCTTCTGTTGATTGTCTAATAAAGTCTCTTGCTTTTAATCTATCTTTTCTAGATTTAGCAAGTTCAACTTGTATTTTTCTTGAAAACTTATCCCAACTAATTGATGCAAAACGATGTGATTCTACTTTTTGTGCTACACCCATATATGTAGATACTGTAGCAAGAACACCGCCAAATAAATTAAGTGCACCTAAAGCAAAAATAAAATATTCAGAACCAGATAAAAAATTACCTGAAGCAAAATTACCTGTTCCTGTAATAGTACTAATTATAATAATAGGTATATTAAACCAAGCATTTAAACACCAATATCTTTTATATGCTCTTTCGTGCATAATTTTAAAACATAGTGCCTTATCAGCCCATTTTTTTAAAATCATTTCTTGCTCATGTTCCCAAGCATAATCTTTTTCAACATATTGCGCATATATTACATTTTCTTGCTTGTTATCTTGTACAGTAGGTACAGTATTAGCAGTAGCAATAGTATTAGCATTAGCAATAGTATTAGCAGTAGCAATAGTATTATTAGTAGGTAAAGTATTATTATTAGTAGGTAAAGTATTAATAGGTATAACAGTATTTTCAGATGACATATAATTAATTTTAGATTTTTTAATAACTATAATTAAAAAAAAATATTATTATATTAATAAATGATTTCTTGCGAACACTGTAATACAAAAATAAAAGGATTAATTAATTATAAATGTAAATGTGATTATAAAATATTATGTAATAAATGTAGATTACCAGAAACACATAATTGTAAATATGATTTTAAGTTAGAAGGTAAAACAATATTAAAAAATAATAATCCAAAAATTATTGCTGAAAAAATAATTAATTTATAATAAAAAATAATTAATTTATAACATATTTAAATTCAATAAAATTTTGTGGTGTTTGTTTTATTTCTAAATAAATATCATCTTTATTAAAAACTATTTTCGGTTTATTAATACTATTTTTGATTGTTACTGATTTTTCAATATCATTTAAATTTATTATTGTTAATTTATATTTTTTAATTAAATCAAATGAAATATTATCATTTTGAGAAATTATACAACCTTTATTAGTTTTTCTAATTTTTCTAATAATTGTGTTATTATTAAATACATCTTTTAACATTAATTCAAATATATATGTATTATTATCATTATTATTTATGGTGTAAATATTTTTATTATAACTATGTTCTTTAACATGTAAGTATTCATTATTATGTAAAGATAAAATATTTAAATCTTTTTGCACCTCGGATGAATTAACATCATTATTATAAGGTGAAAATATATTATTTGAATTTATCAAATAATTTTTAATTGACATCATCTTATAATAAAAGTATATATTTTTATTTTCAATTTAAAGGGTAAAGTTTTTAAAAAAATAATGAATTATTTAGAACAGATTAATATAGAATATGAAAATGATGATAAAAAAGATTTTGAATGTCTTGTTATTAAACAAGGTAGTATTAGTCATTTACCATATGAAGATTTAGATTATGTAAATAAATTATTATCTTTAAATTTATGTGAAACTATTACTATCAATACTGAAAACTTTACTCAGTTTATTTCTGAAAAACTTGAAATATCTAAATATGATAAAGATTGTGTTTTTGTAAAAAATGAAGTAATTGGTGAAGAACCATATTATACATATGAAATGCTTTATGTTGATTTTGATAAAAAATCAGAACATATTAAAGATGAAAATATTAATGAGTTTGCTACACTAATTAATATTAATGGTGAAAAAGTATATTCAACAGCGATTATTTTTAAAACACACTTACCATCATTATCTAAATCAATGTATTTAAAAGATATGAAAAAAGAAGATTTGAAGAGAATATTTTTAGATAGGATTTATACAAAAGTAGTTGTATATGATTCTAATTGGAGGGAAGAAACTGTTGTTGGTGATTTAAATATTTTTGCAGAAAGATTTTTTGATGGTGAAAAAATAGAAAAGATAGAAATCCCTTTTTTAATGCATAATATTAATATTTGGTATAACACTTGTAAGTATAGTGGAAGATATGATATATGTGGTAAAATTATTGATGAACGTGTTGAAAACTGTATTTGGTTTACTATGAAATCTGATGAATATAGAGGTAATTTAACTCTTGATGAAGTTAATAAAATTATTCATTTATCTAAACTATTAGATACTTATAAAACACCTGAAAGATTTTATAAAGAAGAATATGATAAATTTGGTAGAAGAGTTATTTTTAATAAATATAAAGTATTAGATTATATGTATAAATATCCTATTGTTGAAGAACCACAACCAATTATTGAAAATGTAGATAATAATAATGTTCTTGAAAATGTAGATAATAATAATGTAAATCAATATAATAATAATGTTCTTGAAAATGTAGATAATAATAATGTAAATCAAGATAATAATAATGTTCTTGAAAATGTAGATAATACAAATGTTAATCAAGATAATACAAATGTTAATCAAGATAATACAAATGTTAATCAAGAATCACAACCAGTTGTAAATGAAGATAATAATACAAATGTTAATGAAGATAATAATACAAATGTAAATGAAGATAATAACAAAAGTCTAATTGTATAGTTTCTATAAAATTTATTATATTATTTTATAGTAACTAATTTATATTTTTTAAATAACAATACTATTAAACAAATATTGTTTTAATAATTCAACATCATTAATATTATTTTTGGATAAATCTAAATAATTAAGATTAACTAGATTTTTTAATGGTTCTACATCAGAAATATTATTATGTGATAAATCTAAATTTGTTAAATTTATAAAATTCTCTAACAGTTTTACATCAATAATATTATTATTAGATAACTCTAAATATTTAAGATTTACTAAGTCTTTTAATAATTCTATTTCAAAAATATTATTATGTGATAAATCTAAAAATTCAAGATTGATTAAATTTTTTAGTGGTTTAATATCAGTGATATTATTACTAGATAAATTTAAAGTTATTAGATTAACTAGGTTTTTTAATGTTTCTATATTAGAAATATTATTATTACTACATAAATTTAAATAATTAAGATTAACTAGGTTTTTTAATGGTTCTAGTTCTATATCAGTAATATTATTATAAGATAAATTTAAATTATTTAGATTAATTAAGTTTTTTAATAATTGTATATTGGAAATATTATTATTTCTTAAATCTAAATGATTAAGATTAACTAGGTTTTTTAATGGACTAAAATCGTAAATATTATTATCGCCTAAATCTAAATAAGTAAGATTAACTAAATTCTTTAATGGTTTTATATCAATAATATTATTATAAGATACATTTAAATAATTAATATTAACTAAATTGCTTAGCGATTCTAAATCAGTAATAGAATTATCATTCAAATCTAAGAAAGTAAGATTAACTAGATTGCTTAATGGTTCTAAATCAGTTATTTCATTACAATCTAAATCTAAATAAGTAAGATTAACTAAATTGCTCAATGGTTCTAAATCAGTAATATTAGTAATATTATTTTCATATGAGTATAATTTAGTAATATTAATTAAATATTTATTATTTAATTCCATAATTTCTTGTAAATGTGTTAAATTTTTTATATTAATATTTAATTTAACTTTTGGAAAAGTATCAACATAGTATTTAATATATTTAATATTATTGACTTTTTTTTCAAAACTAATATTATTTTTATTTTCTTTGAACATTTCATAAAAATATTTATTAGTTGATAAAAAATTAATAATATCTTTATAATCTAAATTATTATAAATTATATTAATAATATCAAAATTAAAATTTGTTATATCCATAATTATTTTATAAATTAAATTGTTTTATTATAAAATAATTATTTTTTCATTTTTTAAATAATACCTATTGTAGTATATTTTAAATTATATATCTTGAAATGTATCTTCATGATCCATTACATCAATATAAGGCAAATCTAGAAGGGCGTCAAGTTTTCTAATTCTATTATCTTCTAAATTTAATTTTTTTAATTTTTTAAGATTAGTAAGTGAATTAATTTCACGAATATAATTATTGCTAATATCTAAATTAGTAATATTAATTAATTTCTCTAATTGGTCAATATTAGTAATTTGATTGTATGATAAATCTAGATATGTTAAATTTACTAAATCTTTTATGGTCTTAATATTATTGTTATTATTACCTGATATATCTAGATATGTTAAATTTACTAGGTTCTTTAATGGTTTAATATTATAAATTTTTCTACATGATGATAAACTTAGATATACTAAATTTAATAATTTGTCAAGTGGTTTAATATCATTAATATTATTTTCAGCTAAATCTAAATGTGTTAAATTTATTAAATATTTAACATGTTCAATATTATTAATATTACTACATGATAAATCTAAATATGTTAAATTTACTAAATTCATCAATAATTCAATATTATTAATATTATTACATGATAAATCTAAATATGTTAAATTTAATAAATTTTTAATTGGTTCAATATTTTCAATGTTATTAAAAGATACATTTAAATATGTTAAATTTATTAAAGATTTTAACGATTCAATATTTTCAATATTATTTCTAGATAAATCTAACAAACTTAAATTTATTAAAGTTTTTAGTGATCTAATATCATTAATATTATTTTCATATAAATCTAAATGTGTTAAATTTATTAAATATTTAAGAGGTTCAGCATCATCAATTTGACAACAACTTAAATTTAAATATGTTAATTTAATTAAATTTTTTAATGCTTCTATATTTTTAGGTTCATTAGCATTAGCATTATCATGTAAATCCAACCAAGTTAAATTTTTTAAGTTACATAGATGTTCTATATTATTAATTTCATTTTCACTAGCATCTAAATAAGTTAAATTAGTTAAATGTTTAATATAATCTAAATGATTTATTCTATTATTAGAAATAATTAATTTATTTATATTATTAATTTTATATAAATATATTAAATTATGAATAGATGTGTTTGTAAAATCAACAGATAAAATATTATTATTATATTTTTCAATATCTTTAATAATATATTTGTTTTTGTTAAAACTAAAATTAATTTCTATTTTTGGAAATTTTTTACATAACCCAATTAACGTTTTAGGATTATTAATGCTAACTTGGAGTAAAATATTATCTTTATTTTCTTTATACATTTCATAAAAATATTTATTAGTTGATGAAAAATTAATAATATCTTTATAATCTAAATTATTATTAATTATATTAATAATATCAAAATTAAAAGTGGTTATATTCATAATTATTTTTAGTTAAATTAAATTGTTTTATTATTAAAACAATTATTTTTCATTTTTTTTAGTTGGGAAAAAATGAAAAATAACTATACCTATTTTATGGATGATTTCATTAAATAATAAAACCATCCATAAAATATTTGTTCAATGATTTTACATCAGTAATATTATTTTTATATAAATTTAAATGAGTAAGATTAGGTAAACTATTTAGTATTTTTACCTTAGAAATACGATTATAAGATAAAATTAAGCTTATTATATAAAGATTATTTAATGGTTCTATATCAATAATATTATTTTTAGATAAATTTAAATAAGTAAGAGCATATGAATTATATAGTGGTTCTATATTAATAATATTGTTATTAGATAAATCTAAACTATTTAGAAGAACTAAATTTTCTAGTGATTTTATATTAATAATTTTATTATTAGATAAATTTAAACTATTAAGTTTGATTAATTTTCTTAGTAGTTTTATATATATAATTTTATTATTAGATAAATTTAAATAATTAAGGTTAATTAAATTTTTTAATGATTTTATATTAGAAATTTTATTATTATTTAAATTTAAATATGTTAGATTGATTAAATATTTCAATGATTCTATATTAGAAATTTTATTATTATTTAAAATTAAAGTTGTTAGGTTGACTAAATCTTTTAATGATTCTATATTAGAAATTTCATTATTATTTAAATTTAAAGTTGTTAGATTAACTAAATCTTTTAACGATTCTATATTATAAATTTTATTATTATTTAAATTTAAAGTTGTTAGGTTAACTAAATCTTTTAATGATTCTATATTAGAAATTTCATTATTATTTAAATTTAAAGTTGTTAGGTTAACTAAATCTTTTAATGATTCTATATTAGAAATATTATTATTATATAAATCTAAATTTGTTAGATTAACTAAATCTTTTAATGATTCTATATTAGAAATATTATTATTATATAAATCTAAATAAGTAAGATTTACTAGGTTTTTTAATGATTCTATATTAGAAATTTCATTATTATTTAAATTTAAATTTGTTAGATTAACTAAATCTTTTAATGATTCTATATTAGAAATTTCATTATTATTTAAATTTAAATTTGTTAGATTAACTAAATCTTTTAATGATTCTATATCGGAAATATTATTATTATATAAATCTAAATTTGTTAGATTAACTAAATCTTTTAATGATTCTGTATTAGAAATTTCATTATTATTTAAATTTAAATAAGTAAGATTTACTAAATTGCTATATGGTTCTAAATTATTAATATTCTCCATTTCAGATGAGTGAAATTTAATAATATTAATTAAATATTTATTATTCATATTCATTATTCGTTGTGGATATGTACAATAGTATTCTACAATAATATTTAATTTAACTTTTGGGAAAGTATCAACATAGTATTTAATATTATCATAGTATTCAATATAATCAATACAATTAATTTCTTTTTCAAAATGAATATTATTTTTATTGGATACAAACATCTCATAAAAATATTTATTAGTTAATGAAAAATTAATAATATCTTTATATTCTAAGTTATCATAAATTATATTAATAATATCAAAATTAAAAGTTGTTATATTCATAATTATTTTTAGTTAAATTAATAATTATGGATATATGCTAAATTATATTATTTGCAATTTTTTAAAAAAAAAAATAAGAAGTTTGTTAATCAAATAATTTTTTAATAATTCTATATCAGAATTAGAAATATTATTATATAATTTTAAACAATTAAGGTTAGATTAACCAGATTATTTAATGGTTTTGTATTAATAATTTTATTTTTTGATAAGTCCAAAAAATTAAGATTAACTAGATTTTTTAGTGGTTCTATATTAATAATTTTATTTTTGATATGTCTAAAAACTTAAGATTAACTAGATATTCTAGTGGTTCTATATTAATAATATTATTTAAACATAAATTTAAATGTGTTAAATTTATTAAAAATTTGATTGATTCAATATTACTAATATTATAATTACTGTCTAAATTTAAGTTTGTTAAATTTACTAAATATTTAATAGGTTCTATATTTTCAATATTATTGTCATATGAATTTAAGTGTGTTAAATTTACTAAATATTTAATAGGTTCAATATTCTTAAGAAAATCATTGTAAGATATATCTAAAAATGTTAAATTTATTAAAGATTCTAATGGTTCAATATTTTTAATACAATTACAATATATATCTAAATATGTTAAATTTATTAAAAATTTTAAGGGTTCAATATTTTCAATATGGCACATACTTAAATCTAAATATTTTAATTTAACTAGATTTTTTAATGATTCTATATTTATAAATTTTTCATCAGTATTATTACTAATATTTAACCAAGTTAAATTTTTTAAATTACTTAGATGTTCTATATTATTTATTTTATTATTACTAACATCTAAATAAGTTAAATTAGTTAAGTGTTCAATATAATTTAAATGATTTATTCCATTATTAGAAATAATTAATTTATCAATATTATTAATTTTATATAAATATATTAAATTATTAATATCAATATTAATTAAATTATTAATATCAGTATTTATAAAATTAATAGATAAAATATTATTATTGTATTTTTCAATATCATCTATAACATATTTACTTTTATTAGAATTAAAATTAATTTTAATTTTTGGAAATGTTTCACACGATTTTATTAAATTTTCAATATTATTAATATTTACTTGAAAAGAAATATTATCTTTATTTGTATTAAACATTTCATAAAAATATTTATTAGTTGATGAAAAATTAATAATATCAACATAATCTAAATTATTATTAATCATATTAATAATATCAAAATTAAAAATGGTTATATCCATAATTATTTGATATATTATTTACAAGTATAAAATTATAGTCTTTAGACTGCAATTTTTTACGCTTAAAAGTGAAAATATAATTATGCAAAAACAATAATATTAGTTTTATAAAAGTTTTTTATATTTAATATTATAATGGAAGAATTAGATTATAATGACTTTGGTGGAACTAGTATAAATAATTTGAGAAATAATAATTTAAATGATATTGATTTTGATAATATATTAAATAATTTAAAAATGTCCGAAACTGAGAATGATGATAATAAAACTTGTTCAACAGGTTTATGTGGTATTAATAGTAGACAAGGAAAGAAAAAACAAGTTAGTATGAGTGAATTTGCTAGAAAAATAAATAATAATTTAGATAATATAAATGATGAACCTATGCCAATTAATTATGATAAAAAAATGGAAGATAATGATAAATTAAAAAATGTATTACCTAAAGAAATTGCTGATACAGTAAATAAAAATAATAATAAAAATAATAATGATAATACTGAAGAAACAAATAGTATAGATAAATATATTAATTATTTTAAAAATAATTATTCTAAATTATTAACACAAGATATTGTTATATATACAGTTCTATTTTTATTATTAAATAATAATTTTATTATAAGATTATTATATCGTCCAATTGTTGCTAAATATGATAAATATCACGCTAATTTAATAATTAGAACTATATTATTTTTTATAGCAATGTATTTAGTAAAATATAAATTATTATATAGTTCAAAATAATGGATAATAATATAAATAATAATAATAATAATAATAATAATAATAATAATAATTTAACCGGTAATGGTAAATATGGTAATAATAAAGACCACGAACCTTTTATAGATAATTATTTATTTTTCCCTTTAGCAGATATGTTAGTAGACCCTTTACATTCATTAGGTTTAACACCTAACAATGTAACTATAATTAGTACATTTTTTACAATGTTAACAATTTATTTTTTAGAAAAAAGAAATAAAAAGTTAGCAATAGCAAGTTATTTATTTGGTTATATTTTAGATTGTGTTGATGGTAAAATGGCAAGAAAATATAATCAAGGTTCTAATTTAGGAATGGTATTAGATAATACATCAGATACATTATCTAATTTTGTATTAGTAGTTTATATATTATATAGATTTGATTTATCACAAAAAAACTTTAATATATTAATTTTATTAATTATTTTATTATTTGTTTTTAGTTATAGTTATTCATTAAATGAAGCAATATTATCATATAATAAATATGGTGATGATAATTTTTATAAATACAAAGAAAAAGATTTAGATGGAAAATGGAATAATTCTACTGAAGAAGTTTTATATAAATATTATTTATCTTATCACAAAGAATTATATAGTACTTATCGTAATCTATTCCCAACATATAGTAATGATATTAAAAAATGGTTACCCATATTAAAAGAATTTGGACCAGGAACATTTAATATTGTTGCCGCATATTTTATATATAATTTATAATATGAATAATTATTATATCTGGAATAATTATTATATCTGGAATAATTATTATATCTGGAATATAATATGAATAATTATTATACCCGAAAAATAAAAATAGATGAAATTAAAGTTAATGATTATATTGATATAAATGGTCAAATATGTAAAATATTATCTATTTACAATAATGATAATATGTATAATATTGAAGCGATAGATGAATTATATAACATTTATAAATGTTTATATGATAATAAAAAAATATTTACTAAATATATATTTATTTTTAAATATGAGATTTGGAGAATACAAGATTTTGTTGGTGATGGTATTGAATATTTAAAGAAAGATAAAATAAAAGATAATTTTATTACTTATAAACAAGCAGAATTACATGCTATAAAATATATTAATTTAATATTAGATAAAGATATTGCAGAATATCTTGATGAAATACTTATTATAAAAAGTACAGATTATATTGATAATGAAATATCAAAATTATTTATTAAATTATCATAATCTATTTTTCCTTTAATTTTATTAATTTTTTTATAAATTTTATTTTCTTCTACAATATATTCACTATATTTACTTAATTTAGTATAAAATTTATTAATTATTTTTAAAAATGATTTATTATTTTTAGAAATAATCGTCTTATTAACATCTATATTAATATTATGTTCTTTATTAATTTCAGGAATTAATGTTATATCAACAAGTGTAAATCTACGTGATGTTTTTAATTTATTTGAATTTTTATATTTATGTCTAATACTATTCAGTAAATTTTTATCAACTATATAATCATTTAATTTAATATACAATGGTACATTTTCAATATAACATTCATAACCGTTAAATGTTGTAAATTTATATCCATCAAACTGAGTTTTATTATTTAAGTTACTAAAATTAACTGTTTCTATACTCATTTATTATAATATTATATTATAATAATATTATTTTTTAATAAATAAAAATATCAATTTTTTTAATAAAAAAATAAAGTATGCAAAAATAAACATATATTTTATTTATGTTTATTTAATAATTTCTTTCTAGCAAAAATATATAATTTTTGTAAAATGTTATATTCTTTCTTTAGATTTAAATATTTATTATTATCAGTTTTAAGATTATTGTAATCTTCAACCAGTTTATTATTTTCTAGTTTTAAATTATTGTAATCATCAACAATATGTTTCAGATTATTGTAATCATCAACAATATGTTTCAGATTATTGTAATCATCAACAAT